>JRYH01000511.1_pt1 | contig 58322 bp, 59 predicted proteins | sample 235351 | NCBI WGS metagenome assembly JRYH01 (sample SAMN03074221, study PRJNA261480) | activated sludge metagenome | biome: Wastewater Treatment Plant; feature: Wastewater; material: Activated sludge; isolation source: activated biomass of a wastewater treatment plant treating wastewater... ... | reverse complement strand
CTATTTTCTTCTGACAATCCCAACGGCCCCATCGCGGGAGACAGTGGCGCAGGCGCCCAGTGTCTCGGTGAGGAATGTCCGGAACTCAGAATTAGTCATCTCGCCCGACGCCATCGCAAACTCCCGATGCCGGTCGCTGGTGTTGGCATGTCCGCTGATCCGCACGTTATAGGGCGGATCCAGAAAGGCCGCGTCGACGTTTGTATCTGCGCCGACAACCTTTTGCAAAAACGCAAGGTCACGACTGTCCCCACAGCCAATGCGATGATCTCCCAGTATCCAGATATCCCCTTCTTTGGTTCTGGGCGTTTCCGGAACAGCCGGAATGACCTCATCGTCGGGATCCGCCTGCCCGTCCAGGATCACATCGATCTCGCCCGTCGAGAACCCGGTCAGGGTCACATCCATATCAACATCAAGCGTGGCGAGGTCAGAGAGTTCCAGCTTGAGGATTTCCACATCCCATCCGGCATTGAGCGCGATCTTGTTATCGGCCAGGCGAAGGGCCCGCTTCTGGATGTCCGTGAGACCGGAAAGGGTAATAACAGGTACCTCTTCAAGACCCATGGCCTTCGCCGCAAGCAGGCGCCCATGTCCCGCAATCAAATGGCCTTCGGAATCGGCGAGGATCGGGTTGGTAAAACCGAACTCCTCGATTGAGGCTCTGATCTGCCCGATCTGCTTTTTTGAATGGGTGCGCGCATTCCGGGGATCGGGAACCAGGTCACCGACCGGTCGATAGGTCACGGTCAACTGGTTTTTAATGTCAAGACCTTCACTCATCTCGTATATCTAGCATGCTCATTATACCATATGTAGTATTTTAGAGAGGAATATAGCCCCTGCCAAGCTTTATATGAAACGACGGTCTCGAAGGACTGGACTTCGGGGCGCAGACGAGCGGTACTGTCGCTGTGCCCGTTTACCGGGCTGTTGTCGGTAGGGACGGAATACTTCCGCCCGATAGCAGGAGGATAAACTCTCATGGCATCCCATACCCCCAAATCACCACACCGTAACCGGCATAAGGCAACAAGTTCAGCCAATGCCAAAACGCCATCAGTGACCCCAACCAAACTTGAGCAGATGATCGCCCTTCTCAACCAAAAGGATGGCGCCAGTCTGGAGGAGCTCTGCATCGCCACCGGATGGCAGTCCCATTCGGTGCGCGGTGCTCTTGCCGGGACGTTGAAGAAGAAAGGCCATGCGATAACGTCCGAGAAAATCGATAGTATACGGCGATATCGCATCGGAGATCCCTCATGAAAAGTGGCTCCGATCTTGAGGCAGAGGTCAGGACACTGGAGACGCTGGGATTACGCGATCTGCGTCATCTCTGGGCCGCCCGTATCGGACCGACACCAAAATTACGCTCCGAAGAACTAATGCGCCTGATGCTGGCCTGGCGTCTGCAGGCAAAGGCTCTGGGCGGGCTCACGCCCGAGACACGCCGTCTACTCTCGCGCCGCGGGGCCGTTGCGCCCGAAGGTCGTACTCTTGGTGACGGCGCCATCCTGCGGCGGGACTGGCAGGGCCGCCGGATCGAAGTTGTGGTCAGGGCGGAGGGTTTCCTCTGGGAAGGAAAAACCTATCCGAGCCTCTCGGCCATCGCCTGGGCGGCGACCGGGACCCGCTGGAATGGCCCACGCTTCTTCGGATTGCGCGAGGCGGTACAATGAAGCCGCCGGTAAAACGCTGCGCCATCTATACGCGCAAGAGTTCCGAGGAAGGGCTTGATCAAAGTTTCAACAGTCTCGATGCCCAGCATGAGGCCTGCGAGGCTTATATCAAGAGCCAGGCCAGCGTAGGCTGGCGATCCCTCCCCGCCCGCTATGACGATGGCGGCTATTCCGGCGGCAGCATGGAACGGCCCGGCCTTCAGAAGCTGCTCGCCGATATCTCCGCGGGCCGCATCGATATCGTGGTCGTCTACAAGATAGATCGGCTGACCCGCTCGCTCGCGGATTTTGCCCGCATGGTGGAACTGTTCGAGCAGAATGACGTCAGTTTCGTGAGTGTCACACAATCCTTCAATACCACCTCCAGCATGGGACGGCTGACCCTCAATGTACTTCTCTCTTTTGCCCAGTTTGAACGCGAAGTCACGGGAGAGCGGATCCGTGACAAGATTGCCGCGTCCAAAAAGAAGGGCATGTGGATGGGCGGCAGTCCACCGCTTGGGTATGACCTGCCAGAGGCCGGCTCCCGAAGCTTGCGGATAAATGACGCAGAAGCCAGCATTGTCCGCAGGATCTTTGAAAGATATCTGCAGCTCAAATCCGTCCATGCCCTGGTACGAGAGCTTGATGTACAGGGTATTCGATCAAAGACCCGGACAACGCTGAAAGGAAGAACCATCGGCGGCCAGCCCTTCAGCCGCGGTGCGCTCTTTCATCTGCTGCGAAGCCGTGTCTATCTCGGGGAGGTTCCGCATAAGGATCTGTCTCATCCCGGGCTGCATGAGGCGATAATCGATGCGGAGCTATTCGCGGCTGTGCAGGTACAACTTCATGCCAATGCCCGACGTCGCAAGGCGACCGGCAAAAGCGTGGCCAGCTCGCCACTCGCTGGCCGCATCTTCGATACGGACGGGCAATCGATGTCCCCGACCTTCGCCTATGGGCGGGGTGGCAAGCTGTATCGCTATTATGTGTCAGCGCCCTTGCAGCGCGGCGCAAAGCGGGACCAACAGGACAGCGCGCCGCGACGTATCTCAGCAGCGACAGTTGAAAGTCGATTGATCAAGACACTGGTCCGTCTTCTCCCCAGCTTGCAGGAGGACCCGCTCAAGATTGTTCGTCGCCTCGAAATACATGCAAGGCATGTCGACGTGTTTCTGCCACTCAAATTTATCGGCAGGATCACAGAAAATCTTCATACCGGCGAACGGGCCGCCCCCGATCCGGCGGAAACGGAATGCTTGCGACTGATCCTGCCCTGGCGGATGCAGACGCGGGGCGGCAGGACCGATATTCTTGCCGGTGACAGAAACACGCCTCAACCCGATCCCTCTTTGATCCGGGCCTTGCGCAGCGCCTATGCGATGCTTGATCGGGATACAATGAAAGGACCGATCCTGCAGGCAGCGCCCGCCTCCCCCTGGCGGCGCAACCTGGTCCGCCTGCCTTTCTGGCTCCCGATATCCAGCGCGTCATACTCGAAGGGCGTCAGCCGGATCATCTGACACTGGCCCTTCTGATGAAGGAAAATATCCCCTTGCTTTGGGCTGACCAACACCGCAAGTTCGGGATCAATACCGCGGATTAAAGTCAGATAAAGCGCCTACGGGGATTTCCTAATTCACCTGTTAATTTGATTAAAACTCCCTGTTAATCGCAATAACAGGCCCTGTTATGGCGCTTAATCGACCTGTTATGACTAATTAACAGGAAAGTGCCATTTTACGACCATAAGGCGCTGAATTTACGTGATAAAATTTTAACCTCCAAGACGATAGGAGACGATTTTACCCTGATAACGGTCATTTTTATAAAAAATTCCCTGTTAATGCCCTGTTCGCGTGAAACTCACCCTACCATCAGACGGCCGGAGACGGGATGGCTATTGGCCGCCGAATGACCGACATCTAACTGCCCGGAGACTCGAGCGAGAGAGGGAATGGTCGCAAATAAGCGCCCTGTTACGGGCCCTTGCGTCGCCAGACAAGATTAGAGACAAATTGCCGGGGGTGGATGGCGGTGAGCGAGGGATTCGAACCCTCGATGGAGCTATAAACCCCATACTCCCTTAGCAGGGGAGCGCCTTCAGCCACTCGGCCAGCTCACCGGGCGGCGGCAATATGGCAGATTTTACCGGGCTGTCCAAGCATTTAAATCGCTTTTTCGCTTTTTTATCAGGACAGCGCGCGGTGGCTCATGATCCATTCGCGGGCGAGCTTCTGAGCCTTCGCGATTTCCTGCGAGGACATGTCCATTGAGATCTCGGCGCGATTCTCCCTCGCCTCTTCGATGCCGTTCATTGCGGCCAGATTGAACCATTTATGGGCCGCAACCAGATCCTGCGGAACGCTCTCGCCCGTGGCGAACAGGAGGCCCGCGCGGAATTGATCATAAGGAACACCGGCATCGGCATTTTTCAACTGTTTCTCGACGTAGTTCTCATTTGCATTCAACATTGTTCCAATCCCTAAGTAGTCGATTAGCAAAACAACAACTTCGAATGGCAGCATGATGTAAGGTATTTGGTTAAAATTTTATTATCACCGTTCGAATTTTAACCATGTTTGTAAAGATATGCGGAGAAATCATGACAAAAGAGGGGTATTATCCGGAAAGCTGCGGCTTTTTCGGGGGCATTCACGGCAGATTAAAAGCGCAAGGGATGCGCGCGATGGGGAAATTCAGCCGCTGTTTTTTGGGAAATCAAGGCCCATTTCGCGATATCTCTCCGGATCGTCGAGCCATTTCTCGCGCACCTTGACGAAGATGAAAAGATGCACCCGGCGCTCGAGCATTTCCTCGAGCTCGGCCCGCGCGGCGGCCCCGATCTGCTTGATGGTCTGCCCGCCCTTGCCAAGCACGATCGGCTTGTGATTGGCGCGCGAGACGAACACTACCTGCGCTATGCGGACGGAGCCGTCCTTGCGCTCCTCCCAGCTTTCGGTCTCGACGGTGAGCGAATAGGGAAGCTCCTGATTGAGGCGCATAAAGAGCTTTTCGCGGGTCACCTCGGCGGCGAGCTGGCGCATTGGCGCGAGCGCGAGCTGATCTTCCGGATAAAGCCACGGGCCGAGCGGCATTTCCCGGCCGAGCGCGGCGCGAAGATCGGCGACGCCGTCGCCTGACAGCGCCGAGATCATGAAGATGTCATCGACGATGCCGAGATCGCTGAAACTTTGCGCGAGCGCGAGCAGGCTGTCACGCTTGATGATGTCGATCTTGTTTAAAATTACATGCGCGCGCCGGCCGCTCTTCTGCAGCCCCTCGACGATGCGCTTCACATCCTTGGTTATTCCGCGTGTCGCATCGACGATGAGAGCGATCCTGTCGGCTTCCGCCGCCCCGCTCCACGCCGCATCGACCATCGCCTGCTCGAGCCGGCGGGTCGGCTTGAAGATACCCGGCGTATCGACAAAGATGATCTGGCTCTCGCCCTCGAGCGCGATCGCTGTCACCCGCGCGCGGGTCGTCTGCACCTTCGGCGTGACAATCGCGATTTTTGCCCCGACCAGCTGGTTGAGCAGGGTCGACTTGCCGGCATTCGGCGCGCCGACCAGCGCAACATAGCCGCAGCGTGACGGCGCAGCCACCTTCTCCTCACTCACCTTGCAACTCCTTCAACATTTTCGCGGCCGCCTTCTGCTCCGCCGATCGCTTGGACGAGCCGACGCCGGTCGCAGGCGGATAGCCCTCCACCTTGACCATCAGCGTAAAGCGGCGGTCGTGATCGGGCCCGGTTTCCTCGACTACAGTATATACGGGAAGGCCCCGGCCGTGTTTCGCCAGCCATTCCTGCAACGCGGATTTGGCATCTTTTCGCGAGGCATCCTTGCGATCGAACCGCGGCCACCATTTCAGCTCGATAAACCGGCGCGCCGCCGCCATTCCCCCATCGAGATAGAGCGCCGCGATCAGGGCTTCCATCACATCTTCAAGGATCGCCGGATTTTCCCGCCCGCCGGCCGCGGCAAGGTCGCCGGCCATGAGGATATAGTCCTGCAACCGCATCTCAAGCGCGATTTCGGCGAGCGTTTCGCGGCGCACCTGCGCATTGTAGCGACGCGACAGCTGGCCTGAGTCTGCGGCGGGAAAGCGGCGGAACAGCTCCTCCGCAATCACCAGCCCGAGAACGCGGTCGCCGAGAAACTCCAGCCGATCATAGTCGGCGCGGGTCGGTCTCCCCCCCTTCCCCTTGACGAGCGAGGAATGCGTGGTCGCCGCTTTGAGCAGCTCCATATCGGCGAAGTCATGCCGCAGCAGCGCCGCCAGATCGCTGAGGCTTTTTGCCGCCCCTGTCATCAGCTTAAGGAATTGAATATCCGGTTCCAGCGAATGCCCGTCGGATATTTCCAGACTTCATACCAGGCAGCGGAACCGTTCAGTGACATAAACAGGATCTCGGCGCGGCCGACCAGATTCTCGACCGGCACAAAACCGACATGGCTCAGAAACCGGCTGTCGGTCGAATTGTCGCGGTTGTCCCCCATCGCGAAAAGATGCCCCTCGGGCACGGTGTAGACATCGGTATTGTCCATCATCCCCTGCACCGTCTCATCGAGGGTGAGATAGGTGACGCCGTTCGGTAGGGTCTCGCGGTACTGGGCGATGCGGCGGACGTTGCCGAAACGGTCCTGATCGACGAAATCTTCAACCCGCTCACGCTTCACAGCCGCACCGTTGATATGAAGGACGCCATTGATCATCTGCAGCCGATCGCCCGGCAGACCGACAATCCGCTTGATATAGTCGATGGGCTCACCGATCGGTTTCTTGAAGACGGCAACATCGCCCCGCTCGGGCAGGCTTTCAAACACGCGGCCCGACAGCGGCGCCATGCTGAACGGGAAGGAATGGCGACTGTAGCCATATGCATATTTCGACACGAACAGATAATCGCCGATCATCAGGGTCGGCAACATGGATTCGGACGGGATCTTGAATGGCTCATAGGCAAATGTGCGGATGACGACCGCAATCAGCACTGCATAGATAATCGTGCGGATCGTCTCACCGATACCGCCCTTGGGCTTCGCCGCTGCATCCTTCATCAACAAACTTCCACGTCAATAATCAGATAATGTCACATTCAATTGCATGAACGGCCCCGGCAGGCAACTCATTTCGGGGCGGATCGTATCGTTGCCGAACGCCGCTATTCGTCTATCGGAACCGCGGTAATCAGGACGAGCGCCTGCGCCTGCGGCGGCTCATCCGTCATGGTGAGATGGATTTCCGCCCGCATTCCGGACGGTGTGATGCGCTCAAGCTGCAACAGCGCGCCGCCCGTCAACACCAGCGTCGGCTGGCCGGTCCGCAGGTTGACGACGCCCATGTCGCGCCAGAACACGCCGCGCCGAAAACCGGTGCCGAGCGCCTTGGAGCAGGCCTCCTTGGCGGCGTAACGCTTGGCATAGGATTCGACGCGATTAAGGCGCCGCTCCGATTTCGCGATCTCCACCTCGGTATAGACACGCCGGATGAAGCGATCGCCGAACCGGGCCAGCGTCTTCTCGATCCGCCGGATGTCGATAATGTCGTTACCGATGCCAATGATACGGGACATGACGCGCGCCTCAGGCCCCGGATCGGCGGCCGTCGTCCATCAGGCTGCGCATCTTGCGGATGGCTGGCTCAAGACCGGAGAAAATTGCCTCGCCAATCAGGAAATGACCGATGTTCAGCTCGACAATCGTCGGGATTGCGGCAATTGGCGCGACCGTGTCATAGGTGAGACCGTGGCCGGCATGGCATTCAAGGCCCAGTTCCTCGGCAAAGACCGCCGCCTTCTGGATCCGCTCCAGCTCATGGGCGCGCGCCGCCGCATCGAGCGCATCGCAATAGGCGCCGGTATGGATCTCGACGATATGGGCGCCGATCTTCTTCGCAGCCTCAAGCTGGCGCGGCTCGGCCTCGACGAACAGCGAAACGCGGATGCCGGCGCCCTTCAGGCTCTCGACATAGTAACGCAAGCTGTTATGACCGCCCGCGACATCGAGGCCGCCTTCTGTCGTCCGCTCCGCCCGCTTTTCAGGGACGAGGCAACTCGCATTGGGTTTATGCGCGAGCGCGATGGCCAGCATCTCCTCGGTTGCGGCGATTTCCAGATTGAGCGGAATGGTCAGCTCCTCTGCCAGACGGGTGATATCGGCATCGCTGATATGGCGGCGGTCTTCCCGCAGATGCGCGGTGATCCCGTCCGCGCCCGCCGCTTCGGCAAGGCGCGCCGCCCGCATCGGGTCCGGATGCACGCCGCCGCGGGCATTGCGAATGGTCGCCACATGATCGATATTCACGCCAAGCCTTAAATGCTTCATTTGTCCGTCATCCTCTTGTCCGCCGCGTCGCCATTGCGTTCCGCACGGCGCTTCTGACCCTTCTCAATCGCTGCCGCCCGCCGCTCCTGAAAGCCGCTGATCAACGCTTTCAGAGGATAGAACAGGAGCAGCCAGACGCAAACAGAAACCGGCACGCTCGCAATCAGCATCGGAACGACAACGTCGCCAAAAATATGTGATACTTCCGTCCAGTGCCCGGACCAGAGACCTTCAAAAAAGGTCGTCAGGCTGGCATCGGGGTAGGCCCGCTGATCCGGATCCACGCCCTGCATCCAGCGTCCCAGCTTATACAGCATCGTCCAGATGAAGGGGAAGGTCCAGGGGTTGCCGACCGCCGTACCAAGCGCGGAGGCAAGAATGCTCGCCCGCAGGATCCATGCACTCACCCCGGCAAGAATAAAATGCAGGCCGATCAGCGGCGTGAAGGAGACAGCCGCCCCGCAGGCGAAGCCCGCCGCCAGGCTGTAGGGCGATCCTTTAAGACGCGCGAGCCGGTAGCCGACATATTTCGAGGACCGGCGAAAACCGATCGACGGCCAGAAAAAGTCCGCGAGTTGCCGGAGCCGCGATACTTTGGTACGACGGCGAAACATTTATATTCTGTCCACATCGACGCTCATTTAATATTGCGGCTACCCGGCTTTACGACAGGAACATCCGCGAGCTCAGGCGGCACCTGATCCGCGGGGAAGGTGCGAACCTCCATTTTCATCAGGGAGACGAGCGGCACGCCGACGTCGGCCGTTCCGTTGGAGCGGTCGATCAGGCAGGTTGCGCCGATCACCTCGCCGCCGGCTGCGCGAATGGCGTCGATGCATTCGCGGCTCGATTTACCGGTGGTAACAATATCCTCCGACATGATCACGCGCGCGCCGGGCGCAAGCGAGAAGCCGCGCCGGAAGGTGAAGACGCCGTTTTCCCGCTCCGTGAAGATGCCAGGCACGGCAAGCTGGCGCGCCAGCTCATAGGCAATGATAATCCCGCCCATAGCCGGACCGACGACCACGTCAACCGCATCCTCGCCGAACTTCTCCCTGACCCGCGCGGCAAGGGCGGCAGCAAGCGCGGCGGCGCGATCGGGATACATCAGCACTTTCGCGGCCTGCAGATAATGATCCGAATGGAGCCCCGAACTCAGGAGAAAATGCCCTTTGAGCAGCGCATCCGTCTCGCGAAAATGGGCGAGGATCTCTTCATTCTTCATTTTTACCCTTTCAATCCTTGAAGCGCCGGCATCTATCCGGCCGATCTTTCCACGGAGCTGATCACGGGGTCCGCCCGCAACGCCGCGATGATATTGATAAGATGGCGCACATCCTTCACCTGGATGTCGATGCGCATTTCAAAAAAATCCTGGCTGCGATTGACGATTACCAGATTGCTGATATTGCCGTTGTTCGACGCGATCGTCGAGGTCACGCCCGAAAGAGCGCCCGGCTCATTGGCGATGATGATGGAAATCCGCCCGACCGAGAGCGCCTGCTGGTCGTCCTCATCCCAAGACACATCGAGCCAGCGCTCCGGCACATCGGCGAACTGTTCGAGCGTATGGCAATCAATGGTATGGATCGTCACGCCGCGCCCGGTGCTGACAATGCCGACGATGCGATCTCCCGGCAGCGGGTGGCAGCAGCCGGCGAGATGCATCGCCATGCCGGGGATCAGCCCGCGAATGGGAATGGAGTTGGAGCGGCCGCCCGATTTCGAGCCGCCGCGCCGGAGCGCGACAACTTTATCCTTATCGACTTTTTGCCGTTCACCCGGGAAAATAACGTCGATGAGCTGCCGGCCGGTGCGCGTTCCGTCGCCGAGCATGCAGTAAATGTCATCGATGGTTTCCTGATTCCACACTTCGACAGCCGCCTGCATTGCCTTTTCGGCGAACTGCTTGCCTTCCATGCGGAACGCCTTTTCGGCGATCGCCTTGCCAAGCTCGATATACTGGTCGCGCTGCTTGATGCGGGTGAAGCGGCGGATTGCCGCGCGCGCCTTGCCGCTGACGACGAAGCCGTCCCATGTCGGCGACGGCGTCTGGTTCTTGGAGCGCAGGATCTCGACCTGATCGCCGTTGCGCAAAACCGTGCGAAGCGGAACCAGCCGACCGTTGATCTTGGCGCCAACGCAGGTATTGCCGACATCGGTATGGACGGCATAGGCAAAATCCACCGGACTGCTGCCCTGCGGCAGGGAGATGAGATCGCCCTTCGGGGTGAAGCAGAAGACCTGGTCCTGGAACATGCTGAGCTTGGTGTGTTCCAGAAATTCGTCCGGATCGGCGCTGGTCTCCAGAATTTCCAAGAGCTCACGCAGCCAGCGATACTGCCGGCCTTCCCTCACCTGCTCAAGATTCTGCTTGTATTGCCAATGCGCGGCAACACCATATTCGTTGGTCTCATGCATCTCGCGGGTGCGGATCTGCACCTCGATGCGCTTCTGCTCGGGACCGATGATCGTCGTATGGATGGAGCGATAATTATTGCGCTTGGGCAGCGAGATGTAATCCTTGAAGCGGCCCGGCACCATCGAATATTTCGCATGCAGGATGCCAAGGACGTGATAACAGTCCTCGACCGTGTCAACGATGATCCGGAAGGCGATGATATCGGCGAGCTGCTCGAAGGAGACATTCTTCGTCTCCATCTTCCGCCATATCGAATAGTAGCGCTTTTCCCGCCCGAAGATTTCGGCGTCGACATCAGCGCTTGCGACATCTTTTTTGAGCGCGGCAACGATGCGCTCGACAATGTCCTCGCCCTCCTCGCGCAGATATTCAAGGCGCCGCTTGATGGAGTTCCGCGCCTCGTTATTCAACTCGATAAACGCAAGATCTTCAAGATCGTCGCGGAAATTCTGCATACCGATCCGTTCGGCGAGCGGCGCGTAAATCTCCATCGTCTCGGTGGCGATGCGCTTGCGCTTCTCCGGGTTCTTGATGAAATGCAGGGTGCGCATATTATGCAGCCGGTCAGCGAGCTTGACGAGCAGCACCCGGATGTCGTTCGACATCGCAAGCAGCAGCTTGCGGAAGTTTTCGGCCTGCTTCGTCTTGTCCGATTGCAACTCTAGCTGCGAGAGCTTGGTCACCCCGTCGACGAGAGCGGCGATTTCGCTGCCGAAAATCTCCTCGATCTGCTCTTTGGTGGCGACGGTATCCTCGATCGTATCATGCAGGAGCGCCGTCACGATGGTCGCGGTATCGAGCTTGAGCTCGGTCAGGATGCCCGCGACTTCGATGGGATGGGAAAAGTAAGGATCGCCGGACGCACGCTTCTGACTGCCGTGCGATTTGACGGTAAAGATATAGGCGCGGTTGAGCAGGTCTTCATCCGCCTGCGGATCATACTTCAGGACGCGATCGACGAGTTCAACCTGGCGCAGCATCAACAGCTACGGCGCCATTGCGCGCCGCCCTCCCCCCGCCACCATTGATCGGTCAGCCCGAACCTTGCGCGGATCGTTTCACCCAAACGCCGGTTTCCCGGCATTTGAGTGAGAAGGAAGAGGATTAAATGCCGGAAATGACCCCTGTCTTGCTCAGTTGTCGTCGAACGGGTCATCAACGTCTGCTTCCGGTGCCGCCGCGTCCCCATCCGTTGCGCCGACTTCATCGGCTGAAAAAGTGTTCTCGATCAGGTTTTCCTGAATAACGCCAGCCCATTCGTTGCTGGCGCTCATCAGGGCAGCCATATTGTCTTCCTCCGGCTCGTCCACTTCGACCCGGCGCTGCAGGGAATGAATAAGATTGTTCTTCAGCCCGTCGATATCGATCGTGCCGTCGCCGATTTCGCGCAAGGAGACGACCGGGTTCTTGTCATTGTCCCGATCGACCGTCAGCATCGAACCGGCCGCAATCTCCCGGGACCGGCGCGCCGCCAGCAGGACAATTTCGAAGCGGTTCGGAACTCGTTCTACGCAATCTTCAACGGTGACGCGTGCCATTTATGGTAACTCCAATTGTCTTTGAATTCAGCCTACTACATATTCACTTGTGTAGCGGATAGCAAGTCAAAGTGACAGAAAAAGCCGCTGAAAACCAGCAGTTTCTCTATCCTGCGTGACTTTATCGCACCTGCGAGACGACGCCCTGGCTCAAAGCCGCTCGATTATCTGGGTTTCGCCGAGTTTTGCGATCTGCTCCGCCGCACTTCTGCCGCTCACGGGATGGCGCCATTCGGGCGCGATTTCGCCAAGCGGCGCGAGCACGAAAAGCCGCGCCTCGATCTGCGGATGCGGCAGGACAAGCCCGGCCGCCTGATCGCGGTTCACCGTTACCTCGCCGTTATAGTCCAGAAGATCGAGATCGAGGAACCGCGCCGCCCATTTTTCGCGCCGAACGCGCCCGAAAGCCGCCTCCACCTCATGCAGGCGCTGCTCGAGCGCGGCGGCGAAAAGCTCGGTCTCTACGGCGATCACCGCATTGACGAACCAGGGCTGGTCGGAGATGGGAACCGGCGCCGTCCGGTACCAGCCGGACTGACGGAGGACCTTGGCAAATTCCGCGACGCGCGCAATCGCCGCCTTTAGCGTATCGACGGGCGCGCCATAGACGGGATGGGGAAGGTTCGCGCCGAGGCCGATCAAAATCACGGTTAATTTTCCTTAAAAATCACGAAAATGCCTCGTTTTATGCCCGGAGAAACCATAATCATCTGAACGGGCTGCATTTCTTTGCTAGAGAAATCCCAATTATTTTGCTATTGGTTTAAGGATTAGGGAGCAATCGCGACCGTAACAAGAATTATTTATAATATTATGTGCGGAAATGGGAATGCCTTTTTACCCCGAAGAGCGGATCGCTCTTTTTATTGACGGGTCAAATCTATACGCTGCGGCACGCGCGTTGGGGTTTGATATTGACTACAAAAGGTTATTGCGCGAATTCACCTCGCAAGGGAGGCTCGTGCGCGCGTTTTACTACACCGCGCTGATCGAGGATCAGGAATATTCGCCGATCCGCCCCCTCGTCGACTGGCTCGATTATAATGGCTACACCATGGTCACCAAGCCGACCAAGGAGTTCACCGATTCCGCCGGGCGGCGCAAATACAAGGGTAATATGGACATCGAGCTCGCCATCGACATGATGGAGCTTGCGAAATATATCGACCATGCGGTCCTGTTCTCCGGTGATGGCGATTTCCGCCGTCTCGTCGAATCGATCCAGCGTCAGGGCGTGCGCGTCAGCGTCGTCAGCACGGTCAAATCGCAGCCACCGATGATCGCCGACGAGTTGCGCCGCCAGGCCGACTTCTTCATCGAGCTGAAAGATATGGAAAAGCGCGTCGGGCGGACCGCGAGCCCGCGTCCCGATCGCGACTATGAGCAGTTCCCGAACGAATTCGACCCCTATGAGGACGCCGAGGAAATCGCCTGACCCTCGCCTGCCGTCCGCCATCCGTTCCCGCCGCGCGACTTTTGCGCCTCTCGTCTCCACAACCTCTACGAGCAGCCGGAAAAGCATTTCGGACCTCAGCGCCGGAGGCGTCCGCCAAGCCGCAATTGAGTGAAATTTGCGCGCATTCTTGCCAGCTGGGGGGAAAGCGGGCCGGACGCCGCGCATTTTTTCATAGAATGAGCGGCCCGAATGCGGCTACAATAGCGCCCGTAATCATGAATGAGTGCCGTTTCGTAACCTGATTTGCGTCCTTGTCGTTCTCGCGGTCTTGTAAAATCAGGCCGTCTTTTGCACCCGGTTTGCTACAATAGTCTTGGTCAGGAAGGGAAAGCGATGGCACGAAAGCTTGTGGTCCTGAGTGACGGCAGCTGGATATCGCCGCAGTTCAGAAGCCGCAATCGCCGCGTTCCGGGAAACGCCACCCTCACCTATCAATGTATCGCCGAGGCAACGCCGGAGGGCGATGAACAGCGTCTCTATCTCCATGACCATGAAGCAAGGCCTGCGCTCCACCGCCGTCTGATGCAGCGGACCTTCGGGCTCGGCATGAAGGCGGAGATCATCCACAGCTACCGCTTTCTCTGCGACAACTACCGCACTGATGCAGGGGATGAGATCTATCTTCTCGGCGCCGGGCTCGGCGCCTTCAATATTCGCCGCCTCGCCCATCTGATCGACAAGGTTGGCATTCTGCCGGCCGACCGCCCGGACCTGCATGCCAAAGCCTATGAATACAGCCAGATCCCGGTCGAGGCGCTGCAGTCGCCGGCCGCCGAGGCACTCGCGGCTGAGCTGCCGGTCAACCGGGTGCGGATCCGCTTTCTCGGCTGCTGGGATACCGTCGGCAGTTACGGCCTACCACTGCCCGGCCTGCATCATATCTCGCAAAGCTGGATGACCTTCAACGATCACCGGGTGAACGGAAATGTCGACTTTGCCTGTCAGGCGCTCGCGCTCGATGAACGGCGGAGCCGCTTCAAACCCGGCCTCTGGACCGGCCTGCAATCGCCCGAGACGCGAAAGGTCGAGCAGGTGTGGTTTGCCGGCTCGCATGAAAATGTCGTTGGCGGGCGGCGCGATAGCCGCCTTTCCGATATCGCGCTGCACTGGATGATCGACCGTCTCCGAAGCGAGGGGCTGCATATCGATATGCAAAAGCTGGAACAGCTCACCAGCCCGGATATCAACGGGCGGATCGCCATGAACCGGCGCAAGGTTGCCGGCATTCCGATCCCTTTTCGCAAGCCCTTCAACAGGCCGTTCGGGCAAACCGGCCGCCTTTCCGATCATAGCGGGATGGAGCCGGAAAAGCTGCATGAAAGCGTTCTTATCCGGCGCGCGGTCGATCGCAAATACCGCCCGCGCCAGATCGCGACCCTGCCCGACAGTGATCTCCCCGTCTATTGCGACTTCGTTGCCGATGCGCATGACAAACGCCGTCACCCGCGCATAACCGTCGACTGGCCGGGTTTCGTCATCGCCAACGGCGCCAAGATAACGGTCAGCCTGGTCGATTACAGCCGCTACGGCGCAAAAATCTGGCTTGAAGAACGGCTGCCCGAAGGCACATCGCTGGTCCTGCAATCCTCGCGCGCCTTTTCCGACGGGCTGAAGAGCCAGGTCGTCTGGGCGGCGGATCATTTTCACGGCATCCGCTTCGCCACCCCGATCAGCCGCGAGGCAATGGGGTAACATTTCCGTTTGCACGCCTGACATTAAACTGTGCAGGACACTGGAGCGTGCTAGCCAGAGGAATGACTCGTCTTAATTATGCTGCTTCATCAGCCGCTGCTTCTCGCGGCCCCAGTCGCGGTCGCGTTCGGTCGCCCGCTTGTCATGCTGCTTCTTGCCGCTGGCAAGACCGAGCCTGACCTTGACGATGCCACGGTCATTGAAATAGAGCGACAGCGGCACCAGCGTTTTCCCCGCCTTCTGGATCTGTCCGGCGATCTTGTTGATCTCCCGCTTGTGCATCAGGAGCTGGCGCGGGCGGAGCGGATCGTGGTTGAAGCGGTTGCCATGCCCATATTCCGCGATATGCGCGTTGATCAGATACAGGCCCTCATTTTCAAAAGACGCATAGGCGTCCTGAATGTTGGCCTTGCCGGCGCGCAGGCTCTTGACCTCCGTGCCATGCAGGATCAGGCCCGCTTCAAATTCGTCATGAATGAAGTAGTTGTAGCGGGCCTTGCGGTTTTCGGCGATCGTTCGACCAGCCATAACAAAAATTTCCGTTATCTCAGTTCAGGATGCCCGCGTGACGCATCGCGGCCTCGATCGCCTGCTTCGTTTCGTCTTTAACGACCGGGATCAGCGGCAGGCGGATATCCTCCCGGCATTTCCCGAGCAGCGACAATGCATATTTGGTAGGCGCCGGGCTCGATTCAAGGAACAGCGCCCGGTGCAGCGGCATCAGCCGGTCCTGCAGATCGACCGCCTTCTTATAGTCGCCCGCAAGCGTTGCTTCCTGCATCGCGGAGACGAGGTCGGGCGCCACATTCGCGGTTACCGAAATACAGCCGTTGCCGCCCTGGGCGTTAAAGCCGACAGCGGTTCCATCTTCCCCGGAAAGCTGATTGAAATCGGTACCGCAATGCAGCCGCTGCAGCGTGACGCGCGAGACATCGCCCGTCGCATCCTTGACGCCGACAATGTTCGGCAGCTTCGCGAGCCGGCCCATGGTCTCCGGCGTCATATCAACAATGGAGCGGCCCGGAATATTGTAGATATAGATCGGGATCTCCACCGCATCATGGATTGCCTTGTAATGGGCGTACATCCCTTCCTGCGTCGGCTTGTTGTAATAGGGCATGGCAATGAGCACCGCGTCTGCCCCCGCCTTCTTCGCATGCTCGGTGAGGCGAATCGCCTCCATCGTGTTGTTAGAGCCCGTGCCTGCCATGACCGGCACGCGGCCCTTCGCAACCTCGATGCAAAGCTCGACCACGCGGTCATGCTCCGGGTGGCTGAGCGTCGGGGATTCGCCCGTCGTGCCGACCGGGACAAGCCCCTTCGTTCCGGATTTTATTTGCCAGTCACAGAGGGATTGAAACGATTTTTCATCCACGCGCGCTCCATCGAAGGGAGTGACAAGCGCAGTGATCGATCCTCTAAACATGACAATATCCTCGAGTAAAAATTTCCGTAATTCGCCCATTTATCCGGTCCGGCCCTGCCGGCAACCGTTCTTTTCATCTGGCGAAGGCCTGATTTACAGCCATGAAAGCCCGGAAAGCAAGCGGTAACTGCATGAAATCCCGCCCATTACGCCATAAACTGTGACCTTTGGCGCATCTTTCTTCCCATCCCCGCCTTGATCCCCCCGCCGAGGAAGTTACATTTGGTCTATTGTTCCCAAATTATAAGGTGTCCCTTGTCCAAGTCCCTCGCCAAACCGGCCGCCATTCATCTACGCGATTATAAAGCCCCGGAATTTCTGATCAAGACGGTCGACCTGCGCTTCGAACTTGGTGAGGAAGAGACGATCGTCACCTCGCAGCTTGCCCTGACGCGAAACGACAGGCAGGCGACCGCGCTTGCGCTGAACGGCGAACATCTGGAGCTGGTGTCGGTCAAGCTCGACGGCAGGCCCCTTTCGGCGCGGGAGTACCGGCGGACCGACAAGCTGCTGACCATCCCCGTCAGTGCGTCGATCGACGAGTTCACGCTCGAAATCGTCACCCGCATCCGCCCGCAGGAGAATACGGCGCTCGAAGGGCTTTATAAATCGAGCGGGAATTTCTGCACCCAGTGCGAGGCCGAAGGCTTTCGCCGCATCACCTATTATCTCGACCGGCCCGATGTGATGGCGACCTTCACCACAAGGATTGTCGCCGACGCCGCGCGCTATCCGGTCATGCTCTCAAACGGAAATCTGACCGGCAAAACGCTCCTGCCCGATGGCCGCACCGAAGTGACATGGCACGACCCGCACCCCAAGCCCGCCTATCTGTTCGCCCTCGTCGCCGGCGACCTTGCCAGGGTCGAAGATCATTTTACGACCCGCTCCGGCCGCAACGTGACGCTGCAGATTTTTGTCGAGAAGGGGAATGAAGACAAATGCGACCACGCCATGGAATCACTCAAGAAAGCGATGCGCTGGGATGAGGAGAAATACGGCCGCGAATATGATCTCGACATCTTCATGATCGTCGCGGTCAGCGATTTCAACATGGGAGCGATGGAAAACAAGGGCCTTAATGTCTTCAACTCGAAATATGTCCTCGCCTCGCCCGAAACCACAACGGACGCCGATTTCGACGGCATCGAGAGCGTCATCGCTCATGAATATTTCCACAACTGGACCGGCAACCGCATCACCTGCCGCGACTGGTTCCAGCTCACGCTGAAGGAAGGGCTGACCGTTTTTCGCGATCAGGAATTTTCCGCCGATATGAATTCGGCTGCCGTGCAGCGCATCGGCGATGTGCAGCGCCTGCGCGCCGCGCAGTTCCCCGAAGATGCCGGCCCCCTCGCCCATCCGATCCAGCCGCAAAGCTATGTCGAGATCAATAATTTCTATACCGCCACGGTCTATGAAAAAGGGGCCGAGGTAATCCGCATGATCCACACGCTGCTGGGCCCTGAGAAATTCCGCAAAGGCATGGACCTCTATTTTGATCGTCATGACGGGCAGGCGGTGACGACCGAGGAATTTGTGAGCGCGCTTGAGGATGGCTCGGGCGTTGATCTCACGCAGTTCCGCCGCTGGTATGTGACGCGCGGCACGCCGGAAATTTTTGTCAGCGAAGCCTATGACGCGAAGAGCGGCGACTACACGCTGACGTTCGAGCAGAAAAATATCAAGGCCGGCAAAGACTTCAAACCGCTGCATATTCCGCTCCGCATGGCGCTGCTGGATGAGGCGGGCAATCCGCTACCCTTCCCGGACGGACCGCATAAAGGCGCGCAGGAAGCCGTCTTCAGCTTGACGGAAGAAAGCCAGTCGATGCATTTCAGCGGCCTGGCCGCCCGCCCGCGCCCGTCCCTTTTCCGCGGCTTTTCCGCACCGGTGATCCTCAACCAGAAGCTGGAGGATACCGACCTTGCCTTTCATTATGCGAAGGATCCCGATCCGTTCAATCGCTGGGACGCCGGCCAGCGCCTCGCGGGCGACATCATCCTGAAACAGGTCGCCGCGATGAAGGACGGGAAACCTGTCGCGCTGCCGGAGGCATTTCTCTCCGCCTTCGCCGCCCTCCTCGATGACAAGGAGATTGACCGCGCCTTCGCCGCCCTCGCCCTCACCCTGCCGAGCGAGCAGGACGTCGCCCAGACGATGCCGGTGGTCGATGTCGACGGGCTGCACCGCGTGCGCGAAGCCGCCCGCCAGCAGCTTGGCCAGGCCTTCGAAGAAAAATGGCTGCAGATCTACGAGGAATGCCGCGCGGTGCCGGCGCCCGGCAACCAGCCCGAGAGCGGCAGCCGGCGGCTTAAGAATACGGCGCTTCACTATCTGATCGCCACCGGGCGGGAAGATTATTACCAGCTCGCCCGCGCCCAGTACCGGACGAGCGACAACATGACCGATACGGTCGCGGCCCTCTCTGCCGTTCGCGACATCACCGACCCGATTCGTGATGAGATGTTCGCCGACTATTATGACCGCTGGCAGAAGGACGACCTTGTCGTCGACAAATGGTTCTCGCTGCAGGCGACGGCGGTGCGCGAGACCACGCTCTGCGACGTGCAGGCGCTTATGGAGCATCCGGCCTTTACGCTTCTCAACCCCAACCGCATGCGCTCGCTGGTGGGATCATTTGCGTCCGGCAATCCCGTCAGCTTCCATGACATAAGCGGGGACGGTTACCGCCTGCTCTCTGGCGTCATTGGCGCGCTCAATAAACCCAATCCACAGCTCGCCGCGCGGCTTGTCGCACCGCTCGGTCAATGGCGCCGCTATGACAGCGCCCGCCAGAAGCTGATGAAGGCGGAACTTGAGAATATTCTGAAACTTCCGGATCTTTCCGATCACGTTTACGAAATGGCAAACAAAAGCCTGCAGGATCAGGGCTGATGTCTGCTACTATGGCCGACATGAGGATCCGGGGCGGAATCCTGATACTGTTGTGTAACCGGCGAAGATCATGTTGAAAAGCCGCGCCCAGATGGCGCTGATCGCAAGTCTGACATTGCTTTTCCTGCCCGCTGCGGCGGGCGCAGCGGGTCCGTCCTCGAAATCGGCGGCGAACCCGCCTGTTCCGCTGCCTATGGACAAGCCTCACGCTATCGCCGTTGCAGGCCTCGTCGTGAGCGACGCGCCGCGCCCGGGAAATCGCCCGGCGAATATCGAACTGCCGCCCCATCCGCTCGCAACCGGCCTTCTCAGCCGCAAGGATCTTGGCATTTACAAAGCCGCCTTCGCCGCCGCGGAAGCGCAGGACTGGACGCGGGTCCGCTTTCTGGTGAGTGAGGCAACATATAAACTTCCCGCCAAGATTCTCGACTGGCGCTATTTCACGACCTACGACACACAGGCGAGTTTCAACGAAATCACCGCCTTCATACGCGAAAACCCCCATTGGCCCTATCAGGTAACCTTGCGCCAGCGGGCCGAGCAGGCGCTTGCCGTGCCGGTGCCGCCGCAGAAAACCGTCGACTGGTTCACCGTCAACCCGCCCCGCACCGGCACAGGCATGTATCGATATGGCGAGGCGCTGCGGTTTCTGGGCCGTGACAGCGAGGGCCGGGACTGGATCCGCCGCGCGTGGCGCGAAGGTGATCTGCCGGAACTGATCGAGAAGGAAATCTTGCGCGAGGCCGGCAGCTTTCTTGACCGGGCCGACCATGAAGCCAGGCTCGATCATCTGCTGTGGGAGCGGAACAGCAGCGCCGCCGAGCGCGTGCTGCCACGGGTGAGCGCCGACGTCCAGAAACTCGCCCGCGCCCGGCTCGCGCTGATGACCGGGACGGGCGATGTGGACGCGCTCGTCCGCGCCGTCCCGGAGCGGCTGCAGAATGACCCCGGACTGCTGTTCGAGCGGACACGCTGGCGTCGTGTCCGGTCGCTCTACCCGGAGGCGCAGGAGCTGCTCTTCGGCCTCGATGCCGAGGTGCCACATGCCGAAAAATGGTGGCTGGAGCGGCATATCCAGGCGCGCGAGCTGCTGACGGACGGCGACATCGCCCGCGCCTATCAGCTCGCCAGCCGGCACGGGCTGAAATCCGGCGCCAACTTCGCCTCTGCCGAATGGCTCTCGGGCTGGATCGCGCTTCGCTTCATGCACGATCCCGAGACCGCGCTCCAGCATTTCGGAACGCTCTATGAGAATGTCGGCTACCCGATCAGCCGCTCCCGCGGCGCCTACTGGATCGCCCGCGCACAGGCCGCCCGCGGCGATGCCGCGATGGCGGAACACTGGTATCGGACCGCCGCGCAATATTACACCACCTACTATGGCCAGATGGCGCTGCATGAACTTGGCGAGCGGCGGCTGCCTGCCATTCCGGCAACGACCGCCCCGCGCGGGCAGGATGCGACAATCCCCGGCATGGAGGAGCTCTATCTCGTCATCCGGCAGCTTGCCGAACTTGGCGAGGAGCGCCTCACCCGCCCGTTCCTGCTGCATCTCACCGACAAGGCGACGCGCGAGGCGGAATATGCGACCCTCGCCGCGCTTGCCAATAGCGTGAACCGCCCCGATTTCGCCATTGCCATCGCCAAGCAGGCGTCGCAGTCGGGCACGGAAATCATCGAGATCAACTGGCCGACGCCCTCGCTCGCGCTTCAGAACCCGCCCGTCGAGGAAGCGCTGATGCTGGCCATCGCGCGGCAGGAAAGCTCTTTTGCGCCCGACGCCATCTCGCGGGCCGGCGCGCGCGGCCTGATGCAGCTCATGCCGGGCACAGCGGAGCAGGTATCGCGCAAGCTCAACGTCAGCTATTCGCAGGATCTCCTGATCGCGGATCCGGCGTACAATGTCCTCCTCGGCAGCAATTATCTCGCGAGCCTGATTGCTGCCTATAACGGCTCTTATGTCCTCGCCATTGCCGCCTATAACGCCGGCCCCTCGAATGTGAACCGGTGGATCAGTGAACATGGCGATCCGCGCACGGGCGCGATCGACAGCATCGACTGGATCGAGTTTATCCCGTTCGGCGAAACGCGGAACTATGTCCAGCGGGTTATCGAAAACCTGCAGATCTATCGGGAGCGGCTGGCGGAGCGGGAGGGGAAAGTCCTGCAGATTGCCGAGGATATCAATCGCGGCAATCCTGCGGATTGAGCGCTATCTTCGCTTGCATTCGCGTGCCGGATGTTGTCCTGTGATTGGCGCATTCAGGGGTATCAAGTTATGACGTTCAGCGAACATTATTATACGTCCTCGGACGGCCTTAAATTATATTACCGGGAATATGGGACGGCGGAAGACGCCTGCCCCATCCTCTGCCTCTCGGGCCTGACGCGAAACTCCGGTGATTTTCACGACTTCGCGGAGCGTTACTCGGCATCGCGCAAAGTCTATGCCCTCGACTATCGCGGCCGCGGCAAATCCGATTATGATCAGAACTACGGCAATTATAATCCGCAGGTCTATCTTGGCGATATCTATACCTTTCTGACGCAGAAAGGCATTGACCGGGCACTCTTCGTCGGTACGTCGCTCGGCGGGTTGCTGACCATGGCGATGGCCGGGCTCGCCAAGCAGTTTATTGCGGGCGCCATCCTCAATGATGTCGGACCAGAAGTCGACAGCTCCGGCGGTACGCGGATCCTCGACTATGTCGGCAAGGATATCCGCTTTCCGACGCGGGAGGCGGCAACGGCGCATCATCGGGAGAGTTATATTGGCGCCTATCCCGATCTTGACGAGAAGGGTTGGGAAAAGGTTGCGATGAATACTTACGCATTCGATGAAGCGCAGAAGAACTACCGCCTCAACTACGATCTCGCGCTCGGCAAGGCGCTTGCAGACCAGTTGGGCGGCGACCAGCCGGTCGATCTCTGGCCGTTTTTCAAGGCGCTTGGCGATGTACCGCTGCTCGCGATCCGCGGCGCGCTGTCCGATGTGCTGAGCGCGGAGATATTTGCCCGGATGCAGGTGGAAAATCCGCAAATGCAGGCGATCGTGATCGAAAATCGCGGCCATATCCCGCTGCTCGATGAACCCCCTCTCCTTGCCAAGATGGACGACTTCATTGCTGGAATTCGATAGACTGCCGTCATATCAATCCGTGCGCGACGCAAGCGATGTGCTGCGTCACGTCGTTGTGGAAACCCCGCTTCTGGAATCGCCCGCGCTCAATGACACCCTCGGCGCGCGGCTGTTCCTCAAATGCGAGACGCTGCAGCTCACCGGCTCGTTCAAGTTCCGCGGCGCCTATAACACCCTCTCCCGCCTCAGCCCGGCGCAGAAATCGGCCGGCGTTCTCGCCTACTCCAGCGGCAATCACGCGCAAGGCGTCGCCCTCGCGGCGCAGATGCTGCGGATCCCGGCAACGATCCTGATGCCCGAGGACTCGCCCCGCATCAAGCTCGCCAACACCCTTGGCTACGGCGCGAAAGTCGTCACCTATGACCGCCTGAAAGAAAGCCGCGAAGAGCTTGGCGAGCGACTGGCGGCCGCCGAGAACCTCACCCTCATCAAACCTTACGACAATTATTACGTCATGTCTGGCCAAGGCAGCGTCGGCATCGAGATTGCGGAGCAACTGAAAGAGCGCGGGATCAGCGCCGATATCTGCGTCGCACCGGCGGGCGGCGGCGGGCTGATTGCAGGCGTCTCCCTCGCCCTTCGCGTGCTTGCCCCGACAATCGACATTTATTCCGCCGAGCCCGAGGGGTTTGATGATCTGCTTCGCTCGCTTGCCGCCGGCGAACGCCTTGCCAATGAACCCGGCGCCTCCAGCCTGTGCGATGCCATCATGACGCCGATGCCGGGAGTTCTGACCTTCGCCATCAACCGTGAAACGCTGAAGGGCGGCCTCGCCGTTTCCGACGAGGAGACGAAAGCCGCCATGCGCGCCGCATTTCACTATTTCAAATGCGTGATCGAGCCGGGCGGCGCCGTCGCGCTCGCGGCGCTCCTCTCGGGCAAGATTGATATCCGCGGCAAGATCGCCGTCGCGATCGCCTCGGGCGGCAATGTCGATCCCGAGCTTTTCAGCGATATTCTTGTCGAGCGCGATCAGTAGCTCGCCCAGAGCTCTCCGTTCTTGAGCTTGGCGCGGTAGCCGGCCATGAAATTCTCAAGCTGCCCGACCTGTGCGATCAGGGTCGCGCGCTCGCGGAAGTCGGCTTCATTGGGATTATTCTGCTCGGTGATCAGATCGAATGCCGCCTGATCGGGCGAGCCGGCCATCTTCCCGTTATAGCGCTCGCGAAGCCGGCGCAGCCCCGCTTTGTCATCGGCGAGATTGAGGGCGACGGCAAGCTGCATAACGCGCTGCCGGTCAAGGCGCGCGGCGTCTTCGACCGTCTCGCTGCCCCGCCGCCCGATCAGCTTTTCAATCGCCGGAATGGCTTCCGCCCAGTTGTGCGATTTCCAGTAAATCTCAGCACGCAGCTTGTCCGCCTCGATGCTATTGTCGAGCGCGATGAGGGTCAGGGCCTCGGTGTAGTTGGCAAGCTCGGCCTGCGCCTGCGCCTCAAGATAGAGCCGCTCGCGCTTGTCCGCTTCCGGCAGCGCCCGCCAGCGCGTATCATAGAGCGCGCGAAGGGCGGCATCCGGCTTGTTATTCCAGAGCTGGACAATGGCAAGACGCGTTCCGATCCGTGCTTTCTCCGCCCCTTCGAGGCGGAAGTTCACCTGATGCTCAAGCAGCTGCGCCGCCTGCTCCAGCAAATCGACACGGGTCAGTCGATCGGCGAGGATCTGGATCATCCGATCACCCCGCGCCCCGACCGGGGTAAGCTCGCGATACTGATAATAGATGGCGAGCGCCTTGATCGGCGGCAACTCGTCCGCCCCGCCTTCAAGAAAGAGCTCCGCGAAAAGATCATTCATCCGCCGGCCGAGATCGCGGGAATAGGGCGAGTCGGGATAGTGACGGACAATCCTCTTGTAGGCATCGAGTCCCTTGTCCACCTCTCCCGTCGCAACGTAAAGATCGCCAAGACGCTTCTGCCGCTCGACTTCGACGGCATCGCCGCGCCAGGCGAAATCGAGCTTCTCAAGCGCCGCAATCGCCTCTGCCGGACTGATCTGCTTCGCCATCAACGCGACATTCACCTTCTGAAAGCGCGCCTCCTCGGTGATCGGACGATGGCCGAGGCTGATCGCCGCATCGAATTTTTCCGTCGCTGTCGGATAGTCGCTGAGCTGCATCGCGTGGACGCCTTCAAGATAGGCCTTTTCCGCGCGCTGGGCGCTCAAGGTCAGCGCCTTCACCTGATCGAGCGCCTGCCGGGCGAGGTTGACGTCAACATTCTGGAGCGCGGCCCGCGCCTGCAGGAGGTGGAAATGATCGGCCCATTCCCTGCCAAGGGCGGCGAAAGCGGGCGCGGCATAGTTCAGCTCCTGCAATGCCCGCTCCCAGTCGCCTTCGCCTGCGGCGATCATGCCGCGAAACGGCGCGACCTCGACATCGCCGTTGAAATCGGCGTCAAAAAGCAAGCTCGATGCCGCCTCAAAATGGCGCATGCCAAGCTCGGAAAGCCCGGCGAGGAGGCGGAACTCGCGATCTTTTTCGATCGCGGGATAGCGCCGTTTCAGCTCCGCGAGCACCCCGAGGGCTTCGGCATAATATTTATGGCCGACGAAGAACCGCGCGAGGTCGCCCATTGCCTGTCGTTTCTGCTGCTTCGGCGCCTGCGCGGCCGCCTGCTGCAATTCCTGCCGGCGCAAGGTGAAAAGCGGAGCGCTCACCTGCCGCCACTCATCGAAGCGGACAACGCGCGCCTTGCGGATTACCGGCGTCGGGTAAATTTCGCTGCCGGGAAGCTTGGCGATTTTCCGCGGGCCGTCGGTCGCGGCAAACTCGGGCGACACGGCGGTGACGGCAATGCCGTTCGTTTCCTGACCGATGCGCACATCGGCCGCGCCCGCCTGCAGCGCCACCCCCTGCACGGTCGGCAAAATGGTGATACCGTTGAAATAGCGGGCATCCTGGATGCCCTGACCGGCCCCGCCAAGCGGCAGCGCGATAATCTCCTCGCCGCTCGCAGGTTCGGTAAACCGCACTTCATGCGCGTTGCTCGCAACCGGGATAAAGGCGCGGAATTTTGATCCGGAGATGCCATCCGTCTGCACGCCGAGCGAATGGGTGACGCGCGGCGCGTCATCGACCGTGAAATCCGCCGTCCACTCGTTGCCCGTTCGCGTGACTTTCGGCGCGTAGCCATCACGGAAGGTGAAGCGCAGCAGCGTCGCGCCCGGGATATCAAGTTGACGGGCGCTCAAAACCAAAAACTCATAAGGTCCGGCGAGATTGCCCAAATCGATTTTCGCCGGACGGTCAAAGACAGCCCAATAGGCATCGCCCGCCCGGAACATTGCCATTGCCGCAGGCTCATCCCACGGAAAACTGAGGCGAAAACCGTCATTCTGATTGCTGATACGGAGTTGAACGACGGGCACGGCCTCTCTCGTCTCCGCCTTCGGCGTTGCGACTTCTACGGGCGCAAGCGTGACGATCGGCGCGCTTGTAGTCTCCGCCGGGATGAGGAGGGCTGGCGCCGAGACGGCCGGAACTGCTGAAGCGGCATCCGTCGCCGCCTCAGTCCGAGGCGCAGTGTTTTTCTCCGGCGCCTTGTCGAGCACGATGGTTGGAGCTATCGGCGCAATTGCGGAGCCGGGGCCGGAGGGCGCCCATTCAAAGCCATGCGCAGCGGGCGCGGGCGATGCAATCGAATGGGTCGTGATAACCGACGTTGGCGCAGACTTCGCGGCGGCTGCCTCGCGCGCCGTCTCATCATCTTGCGTCTGCGCCAGAGGGTGCGCAGAAGTCTGCGGCGCGTCGCCGCTTGCTGCCGCCGTCGCCTTAACGGTCGCCAGCGGCTCGGCAACAGGCGAACTTGTTGTGGGCGCGGACGTCTCCGTATGCTTTTTATCGTCAGATGTTACAGGTTCTTCTTTATCTGATTTGTCAATTGGATCAGCAGCCGCCGCTTTTTGCGTTTCGGTCTTAGCGGACGGCGTGGCGGTGGTTGCATCAGCCGGACGTTCGCCCTTGCGAATATCGAAAACAACGCTGTTCTTGTTGCGAAAATCCGTCGCCATACTGCCGGATGCGAGACTGATCAGCACCCGGGTTTTATCCCCTGCCGACTCAAGCCGGGCGGCGTGCGCGAAGGCGAGCGGGTCGTTGTTTAGCGGCGCGAGGTTAATGCGCGCCACCGCATCAAAGGTGATTTCGAGCGTGTCGCCGTCAATGCGGCTTTCATAGGCCGTCGTCGCGGCCGGCCAGTCAAATACCAGGCGGCTAAAACCCTTGTGATCGCCGATGCGGAAGCCGACATTGACGGCTTCCGCCGAGGCCTGCTTCGCCGCCCCCGCGGCCTCCGCCATCAGAAAGATGGCCGCCAGCAGGATCAGAAGAGCAACCCTCCCCGCCCGATGCCGATATACAAATCCAGATACGCGGCTCATATAACCCCTCATCCCTCTACCGCGCTGATGACGATGTCCACTCGCCGCGCCAGCGCGTATTTCTTTTCCGTATCCTCAACGAGCGCCAGCTCGTCGAAACGGGAGTCGGCCATGCCGAACACCCGGATCGGCCGGGTATAACCGGCCTGCTTCAGCTCATTTGCCACCGACAGCGCCCGCGCCAGCGAGAGCGCCCAGTTATCCGGATATCGCGCCGTGGGCGATGTGATCGGATCCGGATCGGTATGGCCGAAAACCTCGACGCGGTTGCTGATATACTGAAGCGTCGCGCCGAGCGTTCGGATAATTTCCGCAACGTCCTGCTCCTCTTTATTGGTGCCGGAACGGAAAAACTCCGGGCCGCCAATGGAGAGTATGAGACGCCCCTCGGCCATGAAGATATCGACATCGGCGAGCCGCGGGCTCTGCGCCTTCTTGCCGTTGAGGATATGTTCGAGATAGGCGAGATCGATGGCTTTGGGCTCAGCTATGGTGGTCATATTTCGCTCGGCCTCGCCGGTCCGGGCGACGAGATCGGTTTCGTCGCTCATCTTGTTGCCGAAGGTTTCATTCAGCGTCTGCCAGCGATCGACCTTGATTTCGCTCATCGAGAACATCAGCACGAAAAACGCGAGGAGCAGGGCAAGGAGATCCGCGAGGGAGACAAGCCAGGCATTTGAGGTATCAGCCGCACCCGCGCGCTTCGGGAAAAGAAAATTCATGATCTCTCCCCGGTTTTGCGGAACTGATAGCCAAGCCCCTTGCGGGGGAAGAAGCTGAAATGAACGAGCCCGGCGTCACTCGCTTCCATGCCGATGGAGAGATTGCGCGCCGGCACGCCCTGGTGCGAGAAGCGGCGAATGAGCGCATTCAGCCGCTCGGACGCAAGATCGCGGCCAGTCGCCGCAGGGTTCGGCAGCGCGAGACCGGTCCCGATCATGATTTCCATATCCGTCGACATGTCATTATTGCGCGCGATCAGAAGCGCGGCGACGTCATCGAGAAAGGGCTCGAACCCGTCGCGAACCTTGGCGCTGCTGCCCTTGAAAAGCTGCGTGAGCGGGACTGAAAACTGCAACCGGGCGCCCATCTCGGTGGTCTCCGTCTCGACGAGCGGGATCGCCGTTTCAAAGACATTTTTCAGCCGCGCATGAAAGGCATGGATACCCTGCTCCTCCCCCGAGAGCTTCATCTGCCGCTCCGCCGGGATATCGCGTGAGAGGCCCTGAAACGCAATCTCGACGCTGCCGAGAACGGAGCGCACACGATCTTCCTTAAAGACGGAAATGGAATGGAGAAAAATGAAAAAGGCGAGCAGCAGCAGATAAAGCGAGACGAAAGTGATACTGGTCGTATCCTTCGACTGCCTGATTTCGACCATCGGCTCAATCGTCAAGATTTCCGTCTGTCTGCTGTATTCGGTTTCGGCCACCCGCAACACCCGCCTGTCAAATCACCCGCGCCCATCGCTGGCGCTTCCCAACTCGGCAAATATTACCCGGTAATGGTTAACCAGCTGTAAAGACCGCGGCGGCGGAGGGCATTTCAGCGAATATTTTTGCGCGGCGGTGGAAGGCGCGGGCCGACAGGTCAGCCCTTGCTTTCCTCCACCTTCGGAAGCTGCTGGCGCGTGGCAAGCTCCACGGTCAGCTTGTTGGCGCGGGCGCTGTTCATTTCGGCAAGGATGGAGGCCATTTTGGCTTCCTTGATGTTACTCGCCACGTCGATCAGGATATCCATGTCAAGATTGTTGAAAATGCGCGCCGCATCTTTCGGCTTCATCTTCTCATAGATCTTGACGAGGCTTTCCATCTGTGCGCGCTTTTCCTCGTCATGCAGGCGAAGCAGGCCGTTCAGTGTCTCTTCCATCTCGCGCAGCTTGGCGATCTTGTCGTCAATCCGCGTTTCCGTCGCCTTCAGAAGGTTATCGCGCATATCAAGCTCTTCGGCGCGGCGGTCAAGCTCGGCGCGGCGCTGCGCAAGACGCTCGAGCACCTCAACCTCGCTTTTCGTGAAGCCGGAGGATACGGCCGGATCGATAGCGGCAATCACGCTCTCGCGCACCGGGGCGGCGGCGGAGGCATCACCTGCTTCACTCGTTGCCGCCGAAGCTTGAGCCGCGGCATTCTCGGCCGCGCCTTCGGCTGCGGCGCCCTTCTCACTTGCCTGCACTTCGGCAACGCGCACATCGAAGAAGACCCCTTGCGCATCCGTCCACACAGCGCTCAGCTTGACGCCGAAGATGAGAAGGAGTGCAATCACCATCATCGGCAGAATACGAATTTTTGTCATCATCCGAGGGCCTGTCACGTTGCTTTCGTCAGCATTTCGAAAAGTTCTTTTTCCGCTTCGCTGCGGAATTTTTTGTGTGTTGTCACCGGGATATCGGCCGCTGACTCGTCGCTGTCGAAAAGCCCGGCGGGATCATCGTCATAAACGCCCGTCACGCTCCGCCGGCTCGATTTTTCAACGCCCTGCTGCAGGCGATCGGCGATCCGCGTGCTGGAAGCATTGATCAGCTGCAACTCCTCGATCAGCTCGCGGGCCTGGCTGATTTCACTGCGAAACTGCTTGCCGGTGGTCGCGGCTAGAGATTTCAGCTCATCAACGCCCGATTTTGAACGAACGAGCGCCTTATCGAACTCTTCCGTGAGTTTGCGCAATTCCGCATGGGCGTCGCGCATCGTCGCAAGGCGCCGGTTCAGAACCGCGCAATAGCCGATGGTCGCCAGCAGCAATCCGACCAGCAGCAGGTTCATCAGAAAATCGAGAGGGATTGTGTCAAACATTTGCCTACCCCAACGTTCGTAGTGATTTGTCGACTTTGACGGCGATATTCCGTCCCGAGCGCCCCATCCGCCCCGACACCATGGCGATGCCGCCGCAGCGGAGGATCGTCGGGCTGGTGGGCGACGCGTTGAACATGATCGTATCGCCGATTTCGAGATTGAGAACTTCCTTCAGCGACATCTGCTTTTCATCGAGCACCGCCTCGATATCGACATCGGTCGACCAGAGTTCGGTCGCAAGATGGTTTTCCCAGATGCTGTCGCGGCCGAATTTCTCGCCCATGAACATCTGCAGGAGAAGCTCGCGGACCGGCTCCAGCGTTGCGTAGGGCAGCAGCATTTCAAGGCGGCCGCCGCGATCTTCCATGTCGATGCGGAGCTTGATCAGGATTGCCGCGTTGGCCGGCCGCGCGATGGTCGCAAAGCGCGGGTTCGTCTCGATCCGCTCATGGCGGAAGGTGACGGGGCTTAACGGCTCAAACGCGCCCGTCATGTCATTGAGGATGACCGAGATCATCCGCTCGACGAGATTGCGCTCGATGGTCGTGTAGGGCCGCCCCTCGATGCGCATCGCGGCGGTGCCGCGCCTACCGCCCAGCAGCACGTCGACGATGGAGTAGATCAGCGAGCTCTCCACCATGATCAGGCCGAAATTGTCCCACTCCTCGGCGCGGAAGACACTGAGGATCGCCGGCAGCGGGATGGAATTCAGATAATCGCCAAAGCGGATCGAGGTGATGTTGTCGAGGCTGACTTCCACATTGTCGGAGGTGAAGTTGCGCAGCGACGTTGTCATCATGCGGACCAGCCGGTCGAACACGACCTCCAGCATCGGCAGGCGCTCATAGTTGACGAGCGCCGAGTTGATGATCGCCTTGATGCCGGAATTGTCGGCGCCGTCCTCGCCCTCCATATCGAAGCCGAGGAGACTGTCAATTTCGTCCTGATTGAGGACGCGGGTGCTGTGCCCCGACATTGACGGCGCCCCGAGGTCGTCCTCCTCTTCCATCGCCATCATGGCCGCGGCCATATCATCTTCCGCACCGGCCTGCTCGGCGGCCATTGCGGCCGCCATATCCATTTCGTCGTCGTCCAGATCAGCCATCGACTTCCCTATTGTACCAGCAGTTCGCGGAACAGCACGTCATTGACCCGAACCGGGCTCGCCGCGTTGTTAATGCGCATCAGCAATTCTTCCTTAAGCCGGAAGACACCTTGCGAACCGCTGAGGTCCTCTTTGCGAAGTTCACGCAGGTAAACCTGGAAATTATCCATGACCCGCGGGATCAGCAGCTCGAGATCGGGAACGAGAGACGCGTCGGCAAGCTCAAGCGACACGCCGATCTTCAGAAAGCTGCTCGCCGAGCTGCCGGTTGAGAGATTGACGAGCATTTCCGGGAGATCGTAAAAGACCACCTTCTTGTTCTGCTGTGCCGCTGCGGCCGCCAGCTCCTCCTCGGTCGGCTCGGGACTGTCGAACAGCCCGGCGTAATAGGCGCCGCCGACCCCGCCCCCTGCAATCAGGAGGGGAAGCAGGATAAAAAGAACCAGAACCTTGCCGCTCAGCCGCTTTTTTCGGACCTGCCCTTCGGCGCCGTCCTGACCGGTGTCGGATCCGTCATCCTCAATCTGGTCTACCATACTCTTTTCTCGCATTTTAGCGCCTGTTGCGCTGACTATGCGGCAAAGAGTAAGCGCGTTTGGTTAACAAGAAGTTGAGAATGTTAATAAGTTTCGCATGAAGTAATATTTTTTTCGCCCCCCCTCGCAGGAGTTCGGCCCCGATCGCCAATAAGACGGACCCCTGCCGCGCCGCCAACGCGGCAAAAATTGCCGCCTGCGGTCATTTCTTCGCCCCGATCTTTCGTATGACACCGCGGATCTACTTTTAATGCATTGATTTTACAGGATTTATTTTCTGGCATCGGGCTTGCAACAAAAACCGCAAATCCATTTTGCCAGAAGGGCAGAGAGATGAAGAATGCAGGTTTTATCGGATTGTCACAGCAGGTCGCGCTAAAACGGCGCCTCGACATGACTGCGAACAATCTCGCCAATTTGAATACGACAGCCTTCAAGGCGGAGCATCCCCTCTTTGAAGAGTTCCTGATCCGCCCGATGAACAACAAATCCGTTTCCTTCGTGCAGGACTATGGCAGCTATCGCGATCTGCGCGAAGGCGAATTCACGCACACCGGCCGCCCGCTCGATCTCGCGATCAGCGGTGAGGGCTATTTCACCGTCGAGACCGATCGCGGCGTCCGCTACACCCGCAACGGCAGTTTCCGGCTGGATCCTGACGGCTTTATCATCACCTCCTCGAACGAGCACCTGCTCGATGAGGACAATCGCCAGATCCAGGTCGACGTCCAGTTTCAGGAACTGAATATCGCGCCCGACGGCACCATTACGACCGCCCCCGGCCAGACCCAGAAAATCACCCTTGTCCGCTTCGATAATCCGCAAATTCTGAAGCAGGTGGGCAACGGTCTCTATGATGCCGGCACGCACCGGCCAGAGGTCGCGACGGACGCCCGTATTCTCGAGCGCACGCTGGAAAAATCCAACGTCAATCCGATCCTGGAGATGACGTCGATGATCGAGGTCATGCGCGCCTATCAGACGGCGCAGCAGCTGCTCAGCTCCGAGCATGACCTGCAGATCAAAGCCATCGAAGAAATGCCAACGCTACAGTAAGTGAAGAAGGAACAGGAATAATGCGCGCACTTGGTATCGCCGCCACCGGAATGTTGGCTCAGCAGCTGAACGTCGATGTGATCTCGAACAACATCGCCAACATGACCACCACTGCCTTCAAGCGCCAGCGGGCGGAGTTTCAGGACCTGCTCTATCAGGATATGGAGCGCGCCGGCGCCGCGTCGTCCGATGCGGGAACCATCGTGCCTGCCGGCATCCAGATCGGCGTCGGCGTGAAGACGGCCTCGGTCTATCGCATTACCGACCAGGGCGGTCTCGACGCAACCGGGAACACCTACGATATGGCCATCCAGGGCGAAGGCTACTTCCGTATCCTGCTGCCGAGCGGCGAGGAAGCCTACACCCGCGCCGGGTCATTTCAGCTCAGCCCGACCGGCGAGATCGTGACGCAGGACGGTTTCACCGTCATCCCGAGCATCACCATTCCGCAGGATGCCGTCAGCGTCACCATCAGCCCGAGCGGCGAAGTGCAGGTCCAGATCGACGGGCAGGTCAACCTGCAGACCGTCGGTCAGCTCGATCTCGCCATCTTCTTCAACGAAGGCGGCTTGCAGCCGCTTGGCGACAGCCTCTACAAGGAGAGCACCGCCTCGGGCGCGCCGACCATCGGCGTTCCCGGCTCCACCGGTTTCGGCACGCTGCGTCAGGGATATCTGGAGATGTCCAACGTCAATGCGGTGCAGGAAATCACCCAGCTCATCAGCGCCCAGCGCGCCTATGAGATGTGCTCCAAGGCCATCACGGCGGCCGATGAAATGATGTCGGTCACCAACCAGCTCGGCCGCTAATCGCCTTCAGAAAGAAAGTGACAGCTATGAAAAACATCGCCTTCCTGGTCTCCCTGATAGTCGCGCTCACCGTCTCCGGCGCCGCGCTCGCCGCGAACGCGGTGACGCTGCGCTCCGATATCGCCGTCGCGGGGGAGCAGATTTCGCTCGGTGATCTTTTCACCGGCGCCGGCGACAAGGCGGATCTCGTGATCGCCCCCGCCCCCGCGCCCGGCCAGACGTCGGTTTTCAAGGCCGTCTCCGTCGCCCGCTTCCTTACCGCGCACGGCCTCGACTGGCGGCCCGCGACCCCGGTTCGCCGCATCACCGTGCGCCGCCTCGCGGTCACCATCCCGGCCCAGACCATCCATGACGAACTTCGCGCCGCGCTTGAAAGCGAACTTGGAATGCCGCATTTCGAGATGAACATGGCCGCGCAGAACCTGCATATTCAGATCCCCGCCGATCAACCGCAGACCGTGTCCGTTGAAAGCCTTTTCGTCAACCGCACCAGCGGCCAGTTCGTCGCCGAGCTGATGGCGCCGGCGCATGCGGAAAAAGGTCATCGCATCCGGCTGACCGGTCAGGTCTATGAGCAGACAGAGGTACCGGTGCTGCGACGCTTCAAGTCAGCGGGCGAGGAAATCCTAGCCAGCGACATCGACTACATCACGGAACGGACCAGCACGCTCGGCCGCCAGGTCGTCACCGATGCCGCGCAGCTCATCGGCAAAAGCCCGCGCCGCGCCATTCGCTCCGGCCAGCCGATCAGCCTCAGCAATCTTGGCGACCCGGTGATGGTGATGAAAGGCAAGCTCGTCTCTGTTATTCTTGAGCAGGGTGGCATGTATCTCTCCGTCTCCGGTCGCACGCTTGAAGCCGGCGGCGAAGGCGACGTGATCCGCGTTGAAAATATCGCGAGCCGCAAAGTCATTCTGGCCGAGGTGATCGGACCGCAGGAAGTCCGCATTCTCAGCCGCCAGCCGCAGCTTGCCGCTGCGGACGCCCTCCGGAATTGAAGGAAAGACCCATGACTGTAAAACGCAACTCTCTCGCCCGGATGCTGGTACTGGCGACGCTCGCCCTCAGCCTCAGCGCCTGCAACGCCCTGACGCGGATCGCCAATATCGGCTCCGAACCGCCGCTCTCGCCGATCGAAAACCCGGTGATGAGCAAGGGCTACCAGCCCGTCACCCTGCCGATGCCGCGTCCTGAACCCGCGCTGCAACAGGCGAACTCCCTGTGGCGGCCCGGATCGAAGGCCTTCTTCAAGGACCAGCGCGCCAACCAGGTCGGCGACATTCTCCGGGTTCTCGTCCGCATCGAAGACAAGGCGATGCTCAATAACTCGACGGACACCATGCGCGCAAGCAGCGAAAACGCCGGCTTCGCCGGGCTCTTCGGCCTCGAGACGCAGGTGACGAAAGTGCTGCCCGAGGGAACCAGCGCAAGCGGCCTGATCGACCTTGGCAGCGACCACAGCGTGCGTGGCTCCGGCGCCGTCAACCGCCAGGAGCGCATCGATATGGAGATTGCCGCGATCGTCACCCAGATTCTGCCGAACGGCAATATGGTGATCGTCGGGCGGCAGGAAGTGCGGGTCAATTTCGAGAGCCGAGACTTGTCGATCACCGGTGTTGTCCGGCCGGAAGATATTACCTCCGCCAACACCGTCCAGTCGTCCAAGATTGCCGAAGCGCGCATCGCCTATGGCGGCCGCGGCCATCTGACGGACATGCAGCAGGCCCGCTACGGCCAGCAGCTCTTCGACATCATCTTCCCCTTCTAAGGGCACGACCGTTGAAACAAAAACCGGCCCAGAAGGGCCGGTTTTTTTTTCTATCAATCGTCGCGGTAGCTGCGCTCGCGCCGCTCGTGGCGCTCCTGCGCCTCAAGGCTTAACGTCGCCACGGGGCGCGCTTCCAGCCGTTTCAGCGAAATCGGCTCGCCCGTCTCGACACAATAGCCATATTCGCCTTCGTCCAGCCGGCGGAGCGCCGCATCGATCTTGCCGATCAGTTTCCGCTGACGGTCCCGGGTGCGCAGTTCAAGCGCCCGCTCCGATTCCGTCGACGCGCGGTCGGCGATATCCGGTTCCTTTACCGTTTCCTCCTGCAGGCTGGCGATCGTCTGATGCGCATCGGCAAGAATTTCATTGCGCCACTTTACCAGTTTCGCCCGGAAATACGCCTGCTGCCGCGGATTCATGAACGGCTCGTCTTCGGACGGCCTGTAGTCATCAGGAAGTTGAACATTCATTAAGAGATTCTCGCTCCCAAATTTCAAGTGCTGTGACACATCATCCAAACGAAAATGGACGGCCATAGATATAAGATCACGCCGATATTAGCAATAAGCTAATGCATGTTTTCTTTATTATTTTTGCAGGAATTTCTGAGATCAGGACCAAAACGGCGGAAATCGGCCCGAAGTCCGCGGGCACAATCACCCCTAATATCCGAACTTCGCCAGTTCAACGGCAGCGCGGACCTCGATATCGCGGATCACCTCGCGCAGGCGCGGATCCTCCGCCTCGACCTTGTAACCGGAGAGCGTATTTTGCAGCGATTGCAGGCTGTCGACCGAGAGGGTGCCGGCAAGCAGGCCATGACGGATCGCTTCCAGCTTCTCCAGCAGCTCTTCTCCCTTTTCCGCCGCTGCGCGGTTGCCGCGTCTCGGCTCGTCGGCATCAATTCCCTGCAGCGCAACCAGCGCCTCGATAGAACTGATGGGGGAAGAGGACGCGACACCACCCGCAGCCGCGGCTTCCACAGCATCATTTTCCAGCGTGAATTTCGTGCCTGATTTGCTGCCGGCTCGGCCCGCCTTGCTGCCGGTTGTGGCGCCGGTCCGCCCTGGTCCGCCCACTTTCATTCTGACCCGCCTCCCGCCTTGCGCTTGAGAATATGAACCTTCGCCCATTGTCGGGGGACATTCCTTCCCGGTCAAGGGGGAAGATATTGCCGCCCGGCCGCCCTTCGCGCTCACAGAGTCCTAATTTTCAAAATGAAATCAATAGCTTGTCTTGCGTGCGAATTGGCACGCATTTCGCATCACAAGGACTGAAATTAAAAATTTTGCCAACCAGACAACGGAACTGACAAATGGTCCTGACTATCGCCCCGCAATCAGCTCTCGCTTCAAAAGCGAAATCTCGTCCTTTTGTGATGCTTTTTGTGGCCCTTGCCTGCTTTTTCCTGTGGACCGCGCCGCTTGCCAATGCAGCCTCGCGGGTCAAGGATATCGCTGATTTCGAGGGCATCCGCGATAACATTCTGGTCGGCTATGGTCTTGTCGTCGGTCTCAACGGCACCGGCGATTCCTTACGTAACTCGCCCTTTACCGAGCAGAGCCTGACCTCCATGCTGGAGCGGCTCGGGGTGAATACGAGCGGCGAGACGCTGAAGACCGAAAACGTCGCCGCTGTTATCGTGACCGCGACGCTGCCGCCTTTTCAGCGCCAGGGCACCCGCGTTGACGTGGTCGTGAGCTCGCTTGGCGATGCGACGAACCTGATGGGCGGAACGCTCGTCGTCACCCCGCTGATGGCGGCGGATGGCGAGGTCTATGCGGTCGCGCAAGGAACGCTGACCGTCGCCGGCTTCGCGGCGAGCGGGGCGGCCGAATCCATCACGCGGGGCGTTCCGACCACCGCGCGGATCGTCAACGGCGCAATTGTCGAGCGCGAGCTCGGCTTTGATCTTGCCAGCATGACCAGCCTTCGCATTTCGCTCCGCAACCCCGATCTCACCACCTCACGCCGCATCGCCGCCGCGATCAACGGCTATATCGGCCAGCCCGTCGCCGAGCCGAGCGATCCGGCCACGGTCGTTCTCAATCTGCAGGGCAGCAATCGCGCCAACATGATCGAATTGCTTGCCGATATCGAACAGCTTCCCGTCCGGCCCGACCAGACGGCCCGTGTCGTCATTGACGAGCAGTCGGGCATTATCGTGATCGGCAGCGAGGTGCGCGTCGATACCGTCGCCATCGCGCAAGGCAACCTGACGGTCCGCATTACCGAAACGCCGCAGGTCTCCCAGCCAACCCCCTTCTCCGAGGGCGGCGAGACGGTTGTCGTGCCGCGCACCAATGTCCAGGTCGACGACGACGGCGGCAAAAAGCTGACGATCCTCAAAGAAGGCGTGCGGCTTCAGGATCTCGTCGATGGCCTCAACGCGCTCGGCATCGGGCCGCGCGACATGATCTCCATCCTTCAGGCAATCAAGGCCGCCGGCGCCCTGCAGGCAGAAATCGAGCTGATGTAATGACTGATATCCAGACTGTTCTCCCCCATATCGCGGCCGGCCCCGGCGGGACGAGCCGAAAGCCCGACCCCGAAACCGACGCGGCGCTTCGCAAGACCGCACTCGAGTTTGAAGCGTTCTTCCTCAGCCAGTTCCTCAACTCGATGTCGTCGGGCCTCGATACGGAGGGAATGTTCAGCGGCGGGGAATCGGAAAAGATGTTCCGCTCCATGCTGAATGATGAATATGCGCGCTCCATGAGCCGCAATAACGGCATCGGCATCGCCGACGCTGTCTACCGCGAAATGCTGGCAATGCAGGAGGTTTGAGATGACCGACACACCCGCCCCTATTCCCGCACCCGCGGACAATGACCCGAAGCTGATGCCACCGAAGAGCCTCAGCGGGATGATTTCCCGCCTCGGCGATATCCTGGAGCAGGAGAATGACCTGCTGGAGGCCGGCAATGCCTCGGGCTTCAAGGCGACGCTGAATGAAAAGACGCGCCTTATCGCGACCTACAACCAGCAGATGACGCTGATCAAACGCAACCCCGCCGCTTACAAGCTGTTCCCGAAGGCGGAGATCGAGGAGCTCAAAGCGATCAGCCAGAGTTTCTACGGCATTCTCGATCGCCATTTTCGCAAGCTTTCAACCGCCCGCACGGTAACCGAAGGGCTGGTCAAGGCGGTCGCCGATGAGGTTGCGAAGAAGAAGGCGCCGCCGAGCGGCTACACGGCGAAAGCATCGATCGCCAATCCGCTTTCGAGCCGCAATATGCGCGCCGTAAACGGCGCCATCGCGATCAATCAGGTGATTTGAAAAATGGAAAGGGGAAAGCGGATCCGCGGCTCAGGCTTCGCTGTTGACGGCAATGCCCTGCAGTTCACGGTAATAGGCGACGCGGCGCAGAACATAGTCGCCCGGGAACTGCTTGATGACCTCGTTGGTGTGGCTGTCGATCAGCCGATAGACATAGCGTCCGCTTTCATCGTCGCGGTCGATGGAGAAACGGGCCGTGGGGTAACGGGAATCCGTGAACAGGCCGCCAATGGCCGCCTCGGCGCGCCGGACCGGATCCGCGCTGACGATGTCGGGCTGCGGCTCTTTGGCAATGCCCTTGTTGAACGATTTCACAACGTCGCCGTGGCTTGACCGGTTGGCCATGCCCGAGGCGCCGCTCAGTGTGTCACTTCTTGCATACGGGGTCACGTCCATAACGCAACTCCTCTCCTCTACATATCCTTGCCAGCAATCAGGCGGCGTACCGCATTGATCAATGCTAATGAACAGAAGTTAACAAAGCGTTAACATTGCCGGAAAATTCTCCGGCATGTTCATAGTTTTCTGGCGGTCGGGTGAGGATCGGAGACGCGGACGCGGACGCCTACTGCGCGCCGTACTGGATATAGTCGGTCCAGATTCTCTCGATCTGGCGAAGGTGCTTGCGCGTTTCGGCCAGATCCGGCGCCGGATTGGAGCGCCCGAGCAGCGCCGCCTGCTTCTCCTCCACCTGCTTCAGCTTCTCGACCATCGCCAGCCCCTTGTCCGACAGCCGGATCATCGTGGCGCGGCGGTCGCGATCGGATTTCTCCTGCAGGAGATAGCCCATCTCGACAAGCTTTTTCAGATTATAGGAGGCGTTCGAGCCCTGGTAATAGCCGCGCGCCATCAGCTCTCGGACGTTGATTTCCTCTTCGCCGATATTGGCAAGGAGCAACGCCTGCACAGCGTTGATGTCGGTGATTTCCATCAAGGTGAGTTCCGTGCGCAGAACATCAAGGAACCGGCGGTGCAGCCGCTCGATCAGGCGGGTGAGTTCACGATAATCTTCAGTCACATTTTTTCCTTGGACTTAACCCGGTAACGGGATAGTGAAAAATGAATTCCGACCCGTCCCATTTTGAACGGACAATCTTAACGAAATGTAAAATATCACAAATTCTTCTCGAAGAATCGTAGATATCGTCACAAATCCTACGAAAACTCTCCCCTTTTAACCATAGCTTTCGCAGTTCCGGCTTTCATCAAAGCCAAGGATGTTGCATAAAGTCATAAATTCACGGCTATTTTGCGATTGCGCGGACAATGTGACGGCGATTTCCCCAGCTGTATTAACGGGAATTTAATGTCGCTGCCGCATCTTCGGGAGCGGAGATCGACTTTCGGGCCTCGAAAACAGGCTCCGCAAGCCGCTTTGCTATGCGGAACCATCGCGGGCATTGACGCGCGACAGCACAGCCGACCTGCGAAGGCGGAACGACGGATTGAGTATGACAGACAGTCACGATGAAGAGCTGAGGCGATTGATCGCCCTGTCGCGGGACAGCAGCAAGCGCGCCCGGCGCCAGCTTCTTGGCAACATCACCGACCTGTTCATCAAGGAAGAGGAGCGCCTGAGCGAGCAGGAGCAGTCGCTCATCCTTGGCATTCTCAGCCGGCTGCTGGGTGAAATCGAGACGACGATCCGGCAGAATCTTGCCGAAGAACTCGCTGATCTCCCCGATGTTCCGCACGGCCTGATCACCCTGCTCGCCAATGACGAGATCAAGGTCGCCCGCCCGATCCTTTTCAAGAGCCGACGCCTCGCCGAGACGGACCTTATTGAGATCATCCAGACGCGCAGCAAGGAGCATCTGCTCGCCATCGCCGAGCGCGACGACCTCAACACCACGGTCAGCGACCTTCTGATCAGCTATGGCGATGAGGATGTGATCTCGCAGCTGATCGAGAATGGCGACGCCAAGATCTCCCGCCAGAGCATGGAGTATCTGGTTGAGGAATCCCGCCGGATCGACCGCTTTCAGGAGCCGCTGATCGCGCGCCACGATATTCCGGCCGATCTTGCGCACAAGATGTTCTGGTGGGTCTCTGCGGCGCTGCGCCGCCATATCCTCGAACATTTCGAGATTGATGAACTGGAACTGAGTGAGCGGATCGTTCGCGCGGCGAAGGCCGAATACCGCTTTGACGTGGCGCCCAGGAGCTCGCATGCCGACCTGCTCATCAGCGAACTCATCAAGCGCAATGAGCTCAATGAGAAGTTCCTCGTTCAGGCGCTCCGCGGAAGGCAGGTCCGGCTGTTCATCATCGGCCTTGCGGAACTTGCAAATCTCGACGCCCGCAAGATCAGCCGTTTCATCTTCGATCCCAACCCCGAGGCGCTGCTTGTTGTCCTGAAAGCGCTCGAATTCACCCGGCCCGCCTTTACGACCGTCTACCTCCTCACCCGCACCCTTCCCGGACGGCGGCGCGGAAAAAATGCAACACGCCCGGAAGAAATTGAGATTATTATGAAATTTTATGATAAACTCTCGGTTAAAAGTGCGAAGATTACTTTGCGCTTCTGGCAGTTGGAGCGTGATTATCTTGACGCCATAGAAAAGCTCGACGCGGATTTTGATGAAGACGGAGATTATTCGTGAAAGGCTATACTGGGGCGCCGGGATACGATGAGTAAAAGCGTGGCGTAATTCAGTAGGGGGACCGTGCGGATCCGTACGGATGGATGAATGACAGAACGGGGGCAAGGAAGCGTGGTCTCGCTTCATTCGGATCGGAAACAAACAGGCAATTCGGATTTTTCGCCCGTTCAGGGGATCGTCAGCCGCGAGTTCTTCGACGCCGTCTTTGAGCAGGCCCCGCCGATGTATATGGCGCGCCCCGATGGCAGCGTCATCTACACCAACAGCGGCTATCGCACTCATTTCCGCCCCGGCTCTGCTGTCCGGGTCGATGACAAGATCCTCCCCTCCCTGCCGCAAGACCATTTTGAAATTGTCCGCCGCATTGCCGAGACGAAGGAAACCGAAACCCGTCAGCTTGCGCTCCGCACTAACAAGGAGACGGAATATTTCCTCTCCCGCCATTTCCCGATTTTCAACGAGGCCGGACAGCTCATCGCCATTTGCGGCAGCTTCATCAACTCGACCCGCCAGGTAACGGCGGAGGCCCGGTTGAAGGAAGAGAAGCGGCGCTTTCTCGATATCACGCGGGCCGCCTCCGACTGGATCTGGGAGACGAACGCCGACGGCGCCCTCACCTTCGTCTCCGACCGCGTCGTGCAGGCGCTCGGCGTCCCGCCGATGCTGCTGAAGGGCAAGCGCTTCTCCGATCTTGGCGTCTTCAAGCCCGAAGCCGACGGCAGCAACAAGGCGGAAACCGCCATGGCGCAGCATGTCCCCTTCCGCTCCGTCCCGCTGGAAATCCAGGATACTGACGGAAACTACAAGATCTTCAACATGTCCGGCGTCCCCGTTTTCAACGAGCGCGGACGTTTCACCGGCTATCGCGGCACCAGTGACGATATCACCGCCCGCCTGCTCGCCGAAGATGAGGCGCTCGCCTCCAAATCCGATCTTGAGCGCGCCATTCAGGAAGTCACGAAGAAGAATATGCAGCTTGAGATGACGGCGAAGAAGGCGCTTGAATCGGCGAAGGCGAAGGATGCGTTCCTCGCCAATATGAGCCACGAGCTGCGCACGCCCCTCAATGCGGTCATCGGCTTTGCCGAGGTGATCGGGCTTGAAACCTTCGGCCCGATCAATGCCAAATATCGTGAATATGTCGGCGACATCCTGAATTCCGGCAAGCACCTTCTCAGCCTGATCGAGGATATTCTCGATATCGCCCGCATCGAAAGCGACAAGATCCTGATCGAGATCGCCCCGACGTCGCTCGCCAGCATGGTCGCCGATGCCTATGTGCTGGTGCAGGGACATGCGCGCGAAAAGACGCTCGACATGATCGGCATGCGCATCGAGGAGGATGTGCAGCTCGCCGTCGACCCGACGCGCTGTCTGCAGATCCTCGTCAATATTATCGGCAATGCCGTGAAATTCACGCCGCGCGGCGGCGCCGTCGGCCTCGAATATGAGATCATCGACGATACCTTTGTCGACATCACCGTCTGGGATACCGGGCCTGGCATCGCGGAGGAGGATCAGGAGAAAATCTTCGAAGCCTTCAAGCAGGCGCATGAAGGCATCTACAACCGTAATGCCGACGGCGTCGGGCTTGGCCTCACGCTGTCCCTGAAACTCGCCCGCCTGATGGGCGGCAACATCACGGTGAAAAGCAGCCTCGCCGAAGGCAGCCGATTCAAGATCCGCCTGCCGCTCGCCCACTGAGCGGCGGCGGAGAGTTCCCGCATCCGAACGCAGCACGGGCCCGAAGCGCTTGCATATTAATTAATTCTTAAATATTAATCGTCAGGATTTATGTAAATATTGCCCTATTTCCGGACCCTTTGTGCATGACCCTCGCCCGACAGGAAAGTATACGTGAAATCAAGGAACTGGCGGGACTGGCGGAAATCAATTCCCGCGAGCAGAGAGAGTTTCTCTATAACCGCATCGGGCATTTTCTGAGCGACGAGCGGCAGAATTTCTCCTCATCGGAAAAAGATATCATGGCGGATATCATCTGCCGCATCACCGCGGATGTTGAAAAGTCGATCCGCGCCAACTTCGCGCGCAAGCTCGCCGCGCGCCGCGACATTCCGAAAAGCCTCGTTCTCTTCCTCGCCAATGACGAGATTGAAGTTGCGCTCCCCATTCTTCGTGACTGCGGGCTTCTGGAAGAAAAGGACCTGCTCGATATCATCCGCCGGCGCACGCGCCAGCATCGCCTCGCCATCGCCGCACGCGAGAATCTCCCGCCCGCCGTCTGTGTGGCGCTTTGCGATGCGGGGGAGAAGGATGTCACGCTGAAGTTGCTTGAGAACCGGACCGCACAGCTCCCCCAGATGATGCTGCGATATCTCGGCGAGCAGTCGGCGTTCATTCCCGAATATCAGCGGCCGCTGCTCGAACGGCCGTTCCTGCCGCGCGAGATTGCCGAGAAAATGTACCGCTGGGTCTCGATTTCACTCCGCGAGTTCATCTGCCAGAATTTCAACGTCGATGCCCGGATGCTCGAAATGGATCTGCCCGACCGGGAGACGACGATACGCTCGATTACCGCCGACAGCGATCCGTCCTTCCGGCTCGTCGAGAAGCTTTATCATTCGGGCGATCTGTCGCCGCGCTTCATGGTCAAGTCGCTGCAGCAGGGGGAGATCGACCTTTTTGAATTCGCCTTCGCGCGGCTTCTCGATATGGATATCGCGACCATTCGCCGCATCCTCTATCAGGAGCATCCCGAGCTGCTGGCCGTCGCCTGCCGGCGCCTCGATATCGATCGCGTCATCTACAAGAATATCCATGATCTGACCGCACCGATCCGCGGCGAAAGTGGCAGCGCAGCTGCCTCTCCACCCGCCCCGGCGCTTCTGGAATTCTACGATCTTCTGACCGTCAAGGCGGCGGAAATCGCCCTTCGCAATGCCGATTTCGTTGCCGGGAAGGTCCGCTACGCCGAGAGTTGAGCGCGCCGGCCGCCCCGTCACGCCGCTTGCAAATCATGGATAACACTATATTCTGAAAAGAGGGCGCGTCTTCTTAACCGGAATACGAACGTGATTGATCCATACGGCAGATATATCAGCTATCTCAGGGTATCCGTGACGGATCGCTGCGATTTTCGCTGCCAGTACTGCATGTCGGAGAACATGACCTTCCTGCCCAAGAAGGATGTTCTTTCGCTGGAGGAGCTGGAACTCGTCACCGCGGCCTTTATTCGCAAGGGCGTGCGCAAAATCCGCATCACCGGCGGCGAACCGCTGGTGCGAAAAGACATCATGACGCTGTTCCGCAACCTCGGTCTCTATCTCAAAAGCGGCGAGCTGAGCGAACTGACCCTCACCACGAACGGCAGCCAGCTTGAGAAATATGCCGGTGATCTTCATAGCGCCGGCGTGCGCCGGATCAACGTCTCGCTCGATACCCTGGATCCCGACCGGTTTCGCGAGATTACTCGCTGGGGCGATTTTGCCAGGGTGATGCGCGGTATCGACGCGGCCCAGGCGGCCGGCCTTCACGTCAAGATCAACACCGTCGCGCTCAAGGGCTTCAATGAGGGCGAGCTTGGCGACATTGTCCGCTGGGCCGGCGAACGCGGGATGGATGTCAGCTTTATCGAAACGATGCCGCTTGGCGCGATCGATGCGTTGCGCTCCGATCAGTATCTGCCCCTCTCCAAGGTGAAAGCCGACCTCGCAAAAGACTGGACCCTGACGCCGAGCGCCTATCGCACCGGCGGGCCGTCCGATTATTTCGACGTGGCGGAGACTGGCGGGCGGGTCGGGTTTATTACCCCCCTCACCCATAATTTCTGCGAAAGCTGTAACCGCGTCCGGCTGACCTGTACGGGGATGCTCTATATGTGCCTCGGGCAGGAGGACAATGCCGATTTGCGCGCCGCGCTCCGCCGTGATCCGAGCCTCGCCGCGCTTGATGCCGCGATTGTCGAGGCCATCGGCCGCAAGCCGAAAGGACATGACTTTGTGATTGACCGCCAACATGATGACCGTCCGGCAGTAAGTCGCCATATGAATGTGACAGGCGGCTGATCGCAGATGAAGATTCACTTTACGGCGGGGGAGTCGGTAGAGGCGCAAACGGCTCTAGAAAGGCTGGAAGCGCGCTATACGCATGTGTCGGCCGATAAGGCCGATGTGATCATCGCGCTTGGCGGCGACGGATTCATGCTGGAAACGCTGCACCGCTTCATGAGCGCGAACATCCCGATCTACGGCATGAACAAGGGCACGGTCGGCTTCCTCCTCAACCGCTACCGCGAGGAGGGGCTGATCGAGCGGCTGGAGGCGGCGGAAATGACCGTGCTGCATCCGCTTTCAATGACCACCGTCGATATGCATGGCAATGAAGCGGAGGCCCTCGCCATCAACGAGGTTTCGCTGCTGCGCGAAAGCCGGCAGACGGCAAAAATCCGCATTTCCATCGACGGGCATGTCAAGGTCGCGGAGCTCACCTGCGACGGCGTTCTGGTGGCGACGCCCGCCGGCAGCACGGCCTATAACTATTCCGCGCATGGCCCCATCCTGCCGGTCAATGCGGGCGTTCTCGCCCTCACCCCCATCAGCGCGTTCCGGCCGCGGCGCTGGCGCGGCGCCATTTTGCCGCGTGAAGCGCGCATCGTGCTTGAAATTCTCGAAGCCGAAAAGCGTCCCGTCAGCGCCGTTGCCGACGCGGTCGAGGTGCGCGATGTCGCCCGCGTCACGGTCGAGGAGAAGCGCGATATCAGCCTGCGCCTGCTGTTCGATCCCGAACATAACCTTGAGAAGCGTATTCTCGACGAGCAGTTCATTCTTTAGCCCCCGCCCCCGCGCAGGCATAAAATTTTATTAACTTTTGGGTAAACTTCGCGGCGCTTCGTAAGGCTCTTTTAAGTTTTCAGCGCTAACTTTCCTATGAGGTGGCGGAAGCCCCGGCCGATTGCATCGCCGCAGCTCCGCCCGCGCTATGCTGGTCCTGGCAGGAGAGTTTTGATGAAGGTTATTGCTGTTGCATCCCAAAAAGGCGGTTCGGGCAAGACAACACTTGCCGGACATCTGGCTGTCCAGGCCGAAATGGCCGGGCACGGGCCGGTCGCTCTGGTCGATACCGATCCGCAAGGCAGCCTTTCCGAATGGTGGAACGAACGCGAGGCGGAAACGCCGCTCTTTGCCCGCACCACCGTCGAGCGCCTTGGCGCCGATATTGGCCGCATGGAGAAGATGGGCATCAACCTCCTCTTCGTCGACACCCCGCCCGCGATCACGTCGACTATCGCCAATGTGATCGGTCTCTCCGATCTTCTGATTATCCCGACGCGGCCGAGCCCGCATGATCTGCGCGCCGTCGGGGCAACGGTCGAGCTGGCCGAGGGGCTCGGTACGCCGCTGATATTTGTCGTCAACGGCGCAACGCCGCGCGCCCGCATCACCAGCGAGGCGGCGATCGCCCTCTCGCAGCACGGCACGCTTGCGCCCTCCATCATTCACCAGCGCGTCGATTTCGCCTCCAGCATGATTGACGGGCGCACGACGATGGAACTCGATCCGTCCTCGCGCTCGAGTGAGGAAATCAGCAAGCTCTGGCTTTATCTCGAGGAACGGCTCAGCCGGCTGGATGCCCGGATGCCGATGCCGCCCTCCCCGCAACTGACCCCCTCACGGGCGAGTAATGGCACGGCCTGGAACTGATCCCTCGCCGCCCGAGAAGGAATTATGTTATGAAAGCAGCATTTCTCACCAGTTCCCTGATCGCCTCGAAAGGCAAGGCAGCGCCCGCAACGACGCGCCCGACCCCGCAGCATCTGCTGGCGGAGGATGCGAGGGCGAACGTTCACGGGGTCTCGCGCATCTATCAGCGAGTCCGCGAATATGCGGAGCCGGAAAAGCCCGCGCGCACGGATCGGGAGATGGAGGCAGAGGATCTATCCCCCGCCACCCCGGCAGATGATTTCCGGCGCAATCCCGCCTTCGGAGGCCTCGATGAGGCGGCGCAGGCCGCCATCTCGCAGGAGGTAAGCCGCACACTCAGCGAAGTCGTCCCGCCGGCACCCGCGCCGGCGCCCGCGACGACCGTAGCCGTCGCAGCGGCCCGCACTCCGATTGATGAGGCGGAAGCGCGCCGCATCGCCGATGAGGTCATGCAGCTCAAACGTGATGGCCTCGGGCGCATCCGCATTTCGGTTCGCATGTCACCGCGCGATCATCTGCAGCTCAAGCTCATCTCCGCGCACACCCAGATGTCGGCACAGGCGATTTTTGAAACCGCGCTTGAGGAATATATCGCCAACCATGGACCGCGGATCCTGCCGCAAAGCTGCAACTGCGTGCTCGATAAGTCGTCACTTTAACGGGAAGGCGGGCGATGCGCGAAAATATCGACGAAAAGCTGGAAAGCGCCCCGGACGCCGCGTCTCTCTCGCGGATCCGGGTGAGAAGGCCAAAAGGGACAGAGAGCGCGCCCCGCAAGCTGAAAAGCGGCGATATCACCGATCGCCTGCAGGCGCTCGCTGAGGAATTGGAGGCAACGCGCCCCGCTTCTCAGCCCGCCGAGGCCGCAACGAAGATCCCCGCCCGCGCGCCCCGCAGCAGCAGCGGCAGCGCCAAGCCATCGATGCCCGCCGCAGAGGCGCGCCCCTCAAAAAAGACCGTCAAAGCCCGCAAGGCAGCCGTCAAGCCGCCGCGCGGCCCAGAAGCTGTAGCGGCCGATATCCTGCCCGAGGAGACCGCGCCGGCTCCCTCAGCCCTGCCGCCCCGGCGCGCGCACAGAGCCCGTCCCGCCGCCACCTCCGGCTGGCAACGGAAGATTCCGACGCCCGATATCCTGTCCTACTGGATGGATATCCGCGGCGCCAAGCGCTACCCCGACTGGCGCGATCTCGATACCGCGATGATCGGCCGCAACTGGCCCAACTGCACGCTCGTTCACTGCAACCACGCCCTCGGCCGGATGCAGATCGAAAACGGCTTTGTGAGCGCCGTGCGCCAATCGACGCAAGCGGAAAATCCCGGGCGCGATATCAACTCCGATGTGGAATTCTCACCCATGGTCATTGACTGGGTGCTCAGCCTCGCGCGCGAGGTGGCGAACAGCGGCAAACCCGCGCATGGCACGGAATATTTCCCCGCGACGTTCGATGAGGTAACGCTGCGGGTGATTGCGCTGCCGCTCAGCGAGGACCAGTTCGAGATCGATCACGTGCTCTGCTATGTGCAGAAACTGGTCTAGCGCGCCCACTCCTTGAGCGTCGCCTTTTCCGCCTCGCCGAAGCCGACGAGATAGCGGCCGTCCTTGCTGAATATCGGCCGCTTTATCACGGCTGGCTGGGTGAGGAGCAGCGCGGCGGGATCTTCGCCCTCAAGCACCGCCTTTTCCGCGTCACCCAGCTGGCGATAGGTGGTGCCGCGCCGGTTGATCAGGAGATTACGGTCGATCGCGGCAAGCCAGCGCGCGAGCTCCTCCGCAACGAGCCCGTCTTTGCGGACATCGTGAAAGCGGTGAGGGATCCCCTCTTCCGCAAGCCATTTCAATGCCTTGCGGCAGGTGTCGCAATTTTTGAGGCCATAGACGATCACGGCATCTCCCCTTTTCTTCCGCTTGTTTCCTGCTCCTTCTACCCCGCCTGACGGCAAAAAGACAAGGCCCCGCCGGTCAGCAGCGCCGCGTCACAGCGCCGCCGACCGCAGCGTCGTTATGCAAAAGGAGAGCAAATGGCCGGGCCGCGCAACTGGTTTTCATCGACCGCCTCGCCTGCCGCCGACAAGGCGGGCGGGACCGTCTCGGCTGTCATTCTCTCCCGCGCGCTTATCGATGCACAGCTTCTCCTGATGATCGCGGCGGAACGGGCCATCCCGATTGACCCGGCCATCGTCCGCGCGGTTCTCGCCGCGGAGGACGCGTTTCAGAAGGGCTTTATAACCCCTGAACTTTCCAGCAATTTCTGGCAGGCCTATGAGGCGCTTTCGCGCGCGCTGAAGCCGATTTCCATCGACAGTATCCGCGCCACCCACGGCCTTGACAGGCACACCCCCGGCCTCATCCGCGCGCTCAAGACCCGCGCCGGGAGTCCCTTCACCCGAAAATCGGTCTCTCACTACAAGCTGCTCGCACTCGTCACCCTGCTGTCCCTCATTGCACTGCAGATTTTCTGGTCAGTCGGCAACAACCTGGTGACCGATATCCGCGAGCAGACGGAGCGGATCACGACGCTCGAACATCAGATCCTGACAACGCTGCCACCGACGGGGGATCAGAAAACCGCAGCGACGGCGGAATTGCAATCGCTTCGCGATCAGGTCGCCTCGGTGAAGGCGTGGCGCGATGCGGAGATTGTCGAGCTGAAAAGCTGGAACAGCCTCTGGAGCCAGCTTTTCCCGTTCGGCGATGCCCGAATATCGGGACAGGGCTTCTATGACCTCTCCAAGGACGCGCAAACGCATATCCACTTCGTCTCGGCGCAATACATGCTGCATGCCATCTCGGCCTACCTGCTGCCCGTTCTCTACGGGCTGCTCGGCGCCTCATTCTATGTGCTCCGCCAGTTGCCGCGCGATATCGAAGCGCTCACCTTTTCCCTCAACTCGCATATAGAATACAGCCTCAGGATTGCGCAAGGCCCGCTTGCCGGCATTATGGCCGGATATTTCTTCGTCACCGCGCCGGTCGATCTGCACAGCTACACATCGTCGCAGAACGGGTCCGCAGTGGGTGGCCTTGGCGCGGTCGCCGCCGACATCGTCGATTTCAGCCCGCTCGCCATCGCCTTTCTGGCCGGTTACAGCGTCGAGCTGATCTTCTATGTGATCGAGCGGATTATCTCCGCCATCACGATGGGTCCGGCCGCCGGCGAGATGGCCGCGCCCGCGGTGCGCGCGAAAGAGCCAGGCGTCGCCGCACCGGCCGCGACAGCACGCTCTGGCGGCGGCGAAAAGGCCGAGACGCCGCCGCCCACGTGACGCATTTCCACGCGCCGCTTTTGCATCGCGCGGCATTAGAAATTAACGAAATGTTAAGAGTTTCGGGCGGATGATAAAATGGTCCAAGGTTGATCGAAGCTGCTTTTTGCCCAACTACCCTCCCCTCTCGGGCAAAGGCGGCTTCGGTTACTTCTCCCCCGCACGCCCCCTAAATCGGCTCGATATCGCCCGTCTCCCGCGCAGCGTAGAAATCAAGCGCGAAAGTCGCAAGCTCGCCCGCCTCGATCGAGCGGCGCATCCCGTCCATCAGGTCCTGATAGTATTGCAGATTATGCCACGTAAGCAGCATGCCGCCCAGCATCTCGCCTGCCTTGAACAGGTGATTGAGATAGCCGCGTGAATAGTTGCGGCAGGCCGGACAGGCGCACCCTTCATCGAGGGGACGCGGGTCATCGGCATGGCGGGCGTTTCGCATATTGACGGTTCCGCGCCGGGTGAAGGCCTGCGCATTGCGGCCCGAGCGCGTCGGCAGCACGCAATCGAACATATCCACGCCGCGCATCACCGCGCCGACGAGATCATCGGGCTTGCCGACCCCCATCAGGTAGCGCGGTTTGTCCTGTGGCAGCGCGGGCGCCGTGAATTCCAGCGTCCGGAACATCTCCTCCTGCCCCTCGCCAACCGCGAGGCCGCCGATGGCGTAGCCTTCAAAACCAATATCAGTGAGCGCGGCGACCGATTCAAGGCGCAGCTCCTCATAGGTCGAACCCTGCACGATGCCGAAAAGGCCGTAGCCGGGACGCTCCTCATAGGCCTCGCGCGAGCGCCGCGCCCAGCGCATGGAGCGGCGCATCGAGGCTGCCGCAACCTCCGCTGTCGCGGGGTAAGGCGTGCATTCATCGAACGCCATGGTGATTGTCGCATCAAGGTCATTCTGGATCTGCATCGAGCGCTCGGGCGTCAGTTCAAACCGCCGGCCGTCGATATGCGATTTGAAAACGACGCCTTCCTCATTGATCGTGCGTAGCTCGTTCAGTGACATCACCTGGAAGCCGCCGCTGTCGGTCAGAATCGGGTGCGGCCAGTTCATGAATTTATGCAGGCCGCCGAGGCGCTTTACCCGCTCCGATCCCGGCCGAAGCATCAGATGATAAGTGTTGCCAAGCAGGATATCCGCCCCCGTCGCGCGCACCGCCTCGACGGTCATGCCCTTGACGGTCGCCGCCGTGCCGACCGGCATGAAGGCGGGAGTGCGGATCGCGCCATGCGCTGTGCGGATCGTGCCGCGCCGCGCCGCGCCGTCTCTCGCCTCGATGGTGAAGGAGAATTTTTCGGTCATGATTTCGGATATAGCAGCGAACAGTCGCCGTAGGAATAGAAACGATAGTCATGCGCGATGGCATGCGCATAGGCCGTGCGCATCGTCTCAAGGCCGGAAAAAGCGGAGACAAGCATAAAGAGCGTCGATTTCGGCAGGTGGAAATTGGTGATCAGAAGATCGACGGCGCGAAAGCGATAGCCGGGCGTGATGAAGATATCGGTCTCGCCCTCGAACGGATGAAGGGTCCCTGCACCGTCTGCCGCCGTTTCGAGCAAACGCAGGCTGGTCGTACCGACCGCAATGATGCGCCCGCCGGCTTTGCGCGCGGCGTTGATCTTCGCCGCCGTCGCCGCGTTGATAAACCCCCGCTCTGCATGCATGCGATGATCGTTGGTATCGGCAACCTTGACCGGCAGGAAGGTGCCCGCGCCGACATGCAGGGTCATCGTCACCATGTCGATGCCGCGCGCGGCGAAGCTTGCCATTAAGGCTTCAGTGAAGTGCAGCCCGGCTGTCGGCGCCGCAACCGCGCCTTCATCCTTTGCAAAAATTGTCTGATAGTCGCGGCGGTCCTGCTCATCGGCGGCGCGGTGGCTGCTGATATAGGGGGGGAGCGGAATTTCGCCCTTCTCCATCAGCGTTTCCATAAGCTTTGGCCCGCCAACGGAAAAGGCGAGCGCGACCTCGCCGCCCTCGAACTTGTCCGTGACCAGCGCATTAAAGCCGTCGCCGAACTCTATGATATCGCTGACTTTCAGCTTCTTTGCCGGTTTCGCGAAGGCGCGCCAGCTGTCGGCGGAAACGGATTTGTGCAGCGTCACCTCGATCTTCGCGCCGCGGCGGCTGCCGCGCAGGCGCGCCGGGATCACCTTGGTGTCATTGAAGACCAGCAGATCGCCCGCCCGGAGCAGGTCCGGCAGGTCCGCGACCGTATAATCGGCAAGCGTCTCCTTCACCACGAGCAGCTTGGCGCTCTCGCGCGGGCTGGCCGGCCGGTCCGCGATGCGCTCCGGCGGCAGGGTGAAGTCGAAAAGGTCAACTTTCATGGTCAGAAATGCAAACGAACGGCCCGGGGAGGCCGTTCGCGCCCAAAGAAATAATATCGGTCTCAGTTTACGTCAGCCGCGACCTTGAGGCTGATGATCCGGTCCGGATCGGTGACCGCCCCATTCCGGGAGTAGTCGCCCTTCTTGATCTTGTGCACGGCGTCCATGCCCTCGACCACCTGCCCCCAGATGGAATACTGGCTGTCGAGATGCGGCGCCCGGTCGAACATGATAAAGAACTGGCTGTCGCCGCTGTCCGGATGCGCCGCACGCGCCATGGAGCAGGTGCCTTCCAGATGCGCTTCGCCGGAAAACTCCGCCGCGAGCTTCTGGCCCGACCCGCCGGTGCCGGTGCCGAGCGGGCAGCCGGTCTGCGCCATGAAGCCGTCAATCACCCGGTGAAAGACAATGCCGTCATAAAAGCCCTCGCGCGCCAGCTCCTTGATGCGCGCAACGTGGCGCGGCGCCAGATCGGGACGCATTTCGATGACGACTCGGCCGTCCTTCAGTTCAAGATAGAGGGTGTTTTCCAGGTCACGGGCCATAGGGTGTCTCCTTTGTGTCGCGGACGTCCCGCGATCGCTGATAGTTACTTAGGTTTTTTGCGATTTTGCTCAACCCGCTCGACAATTTTTTCCGCGGTCGCCGCCGAAACGAACTTGCGGATATCCCCGTCCAGCATGGCGATTTCCTTGACGAGGCTGGAGGCGATAAACTGGTGCTGGTCGGATGCCATGAGGAAAACGGTTTCGATCTCGGAATTAAGGCGGCGGTTCATCCCAACCATCTGGAATTCATATTCAAAGTCAGAAACGGCACGCAAGCCCCTGATAATAATGGAGGCGCCAACCTGCTCGGCGAAATGCATCAGCAGGTTCTGGAACGGCCGGACAACGAAGTTCGTCCCCGGAAATTCCTCGGTCATGCGAACGACCATCTCCACCCGCTCTTCGACCGAGAACAGCGGATTCTTTCCGGGATTCATCGCGACGCCGATCACCAGCGTATCCACCAGCTTCGAGGCCCGGCGAATAATATCATAATGCCCGAGAGTGATCGGGTCGAACGTCCCCGGATAAAGCCCTACTCGATTCTTCGACATACCAAATCCTCTCCTTCCGCTACTTCTCTTTGTTAGCTTAGTTGGTCAGTTAGTGATCTTCAGCCGTTCTCGGTCTCGTCGGCGATGTCCGTCTCCCCGGCATCGTCGCTGTCGTCGTCCGACTTCGGCTCGGCAAGCGATGTCACCGAGACAACCTGCTCCCCGTCCGTCTTGAAGAGCGTTACGCCCTGCGTATTGCGCCCGGCGATGCGGATATCGGCGACCGGGATGCGGATCAACTGGCCGCCGTTGGTGACGAGCACGATCTGCTCATCATCCGTTACCGGGAAGGTCGCGACCACTTTGCCGTTACGGTCTGAGGTTTCGATATTGATAATCCCCTGCCCGCCGCGATTTGTCACGCGATACTCATAGGCGTTGGTGCGTTTGCCAAAGCCGTTTTCGGTGATTGAGAGGAGTACCTCCTCCTCCTGAAGCAGCGCCTCATACTGCTCTGGGGTCAGGCCGGCGTAATCGGTCACAGTGCCGGCCTCATCCACGGAGCGCCGCGCTTTCAGGTAGGCATCGCGGGTTTCGGTATCGACATCGATTGATTTCAGGATCGACATGCCGATGACGCTGTCGCCCTTGGCGAGCTTCATGCCGCGCACGCCGCTGGAATCGCGACCCTTGAAGAGCCGCACGTCGGTCGCCTTGAAGCGGATGCATTTGCCATCGCGCGCGACCAGCAGCACGTCAGAATCGGGCGTACAGATCTGCACGCCGATGAGCTGGTCGTCCTCGTCGAGTCGCATGGCGATCTTGCCGTTGCTTTTCACATTGGAGAAGTCGCTGAGCTGATTGCGCCGGACGTTGCCCTTGGCGGTGGCGAACATGACCTCAAGCTCGCTCCAGCTTTCCTCATCCTCCGGCAGCGGCATCAGGGTATAGATGACCTCGCCCGGCTCCAGCGGTAGCAGGTTGATGATCGCCTTGCCAAGGCTCTGCGGCGAGCCGAGCGGCAGGCGGTAGACCTTCATCTTGTAGACGCGGCCGAGAGAGGAGAAGAAGAGAACCGGCGTATGGGTGTTGACGACAAACACCTGGCTCACGAAATCCTCATCGCGGATCTGCATGCCCGCCCGGCCCTTGCCGCCGCGGCGCTGCAGCCGGTAGGTGGAGAGCGGGACGCGCTTCACATAGCCCTTGTGGCTGACGGTGAGGACCATATCCTCGCGCTGGATCAGATCCTCGATGTCATGCTCGAACTCATTTTCTTCGATGACGGTCCGCCGGGGGACGGCGTATTTCTCCTTCATCTCCAGCATTTCATCGCGAATGATGCCGATAAGGCGCGGCCGGCTGGAGAGAATGTCGAGATAATCAAGGATCTTCTCGCCAAGGCTCTTCAATTCATCGCCGATTTCATTCTGGCCGAGCGCGGTGAGGCGCTGCAGGCGAAGATCGAGGATGGCCCGCGCCTGCGCTTCGGACAGGCGATAGCTGCCGTCTTCGGCGATCAGATATTCGGGATCGTCAACGAGCCGGATCAGAGGGGCGACCACTTCCGCCCGCCAGTTCCGCTCCATCAGCTCATTGCGCGCCGTAGCCGGATCGGGGGCCCTCCGGATCAGCTGGATCACTTCGTCGATATTGGCGACGGCGATGGCAAGGCCAATCAAGATATGCGCCCGCTCGCGCGCCTTGCCGAGCAGATATTTGGTCCGCCGCGAGATCACTTCCTCGCGGAACTCAAGAAACGCCTGCAGCAGTTCCTTGATATTCATCTGCGCCGGCTTGCCATGATCAAGCGCAAGCATGTTGACGCCGAAGGAGGTCTGCAGCGAGGTGAAACGATAGAGCTGGTTCAGCACGACTTCCGCCACCGCATCGCGCTTGATCTCGATCACGACGCGCACGCCGTGCCGGTCGGATTCATCGCGCAGATCGCCGATGCCGTCGACCTTCTTGCTGCGCACGAGATCGGCCACCTGCTCGACCAGCCGCGCCTTGTTCACCTGGTAGGGAATTTCGGTAATGATCAGCGCCTGGCGGTCTTTGCGGATCTCCTCGATCTCGACCTTGGCGCGCATGACGACCGAGCCGCGCCCGGTGGTAAGGCCACTCACCGATCCGCTGCGCCCGAGGATGATGCCGCCCGTCGGGAAGTCCGGCCCCGGGATATAATCGATCAGATCCTCGACCGCCATCTCCGGCTTCTCAAGCAGCGCCAGCGCGCCGTCAATCACTTCGCCAAGGTTGTGCGGCGGGATATTGGTCGCCATGCCGACGGCGATACCGCCGGCGCCGTTGACCAGCAGGTTCGGATAGCGCGCGGGGAGCACCGACGGCTCCCGCTCGCTGTCATCATAGTTGTTGACGAAATCGACGGTATCCTTGTCGATATCATCGAGCAGGCTTTCCGCCGCCTTCTCGAGCCGCGCTTCGGTGTAGCGCATGGCCGCGGCCTTGTCGCCATCCATCGAGCCGAAGTTGCCCTGCCCTTCGATAAGCGTGAGACCCATCGAGAAATCCTGCGCGAGGCGCACCATCGCGTCATAGATCGCGCTGTCGCCATGCGGATGATACCGCCCCATCACGTCACCGACGACGCGGGCGGATTTGCGGAAGGGCTTGTCCGAGGTGTAGCCGTTCTCATACATCGCGTAGATAATGCGCCGGTGCACCGGCTTCAGCCCGTCGCGCGCATCGGGAAGCGCGCGCGAGACAATGACGCTCATCGCGTAGTCGAGATAGGACCGCCGCATCTCCTCTTCGATCGTGATCGGGACGATACGCCTGTCGGCGGGCGGCTGGGTAACTTCGTTCAAGGCAGATTTCCTGACTAATCCGGGAGGCTTACGGGCTGGCGAGCCTTAAGAAAACAAGAGCAAACTCCCCTTTATCCGAGGTCTCGGAAAGGGTTGCCCTGTTCTACAAGAAATCCCTCGCGCACGCAACCTTTAGCGACCCGAAATGCGCCCGAAAAGGCGCTTCGGCGCGGCTAGAGCGCAGCGCTGTCGAGCGCCTGCTGCGCCGGCGTACAGGCGCCCGGACGCCGGATGCGGCCCGCCCCCATGCGGTCATAGAGCCGGGTGACGATGCGGCTCGACGTTTTCTCGAAAAGAAATGGAAAGACGGCGTGAAGCGCGGCGCAAATCCCTGCCAGCAGCAGCCAGAAGGCAAAGCCGCCGGCCATTTCCATATGCTGTAGATAGCTTTCATTGACCGATGCCGGATGGGCGGTAAAATATTTCAGCATCCTCGTTCCTCCCTCACGCGGCGCGCTGCGCACGTCCCTCACTTCGGGGATTATTCTAACCGCAATTTCGGGAAATTTTGCCCTTTTCTATGATTATTTGCGATAATGATGAAACATTTGTTTCTAATTATAGGATATGTGTGTAAAATAATTTCATGGATGAGATAGACCGGAAAATCCTGACCCATCTGCAGCAGGACAGCCGCATCGCCGTCGCCGAGCTTGCCGAAAAGGTCGGTGTCTCGCGTACCGTCTGCTGGCGGCGGATCAAAGCGCTGGAGGATGCCGGCATCATCCGCGCGCAGGTCGCCCTGCTCAATCGGAACAGGCTCAACCTGCCCGTCACGGTTTTCGTCGCCATCCGGACCAGCCGCCATGATGCCGACTGGCTGCAAAAGTTCGCTGAAACGGTGGAGGGGTTTCCGGAGATTACCGAGCTTTACCGCATGAGCGGGGAAGTCGATTATCTTCTGAAAGTCGTCGTCCCAGATGTCGCCGCCTATGATCGCTTTTATCAGCGCCTGATCCGCCGGATCGATCTTGCCGATGTCAGCTCCAACTTCGCGATGGAAGAGATCAAATTCACCACCGCCCTGCCGCTAGGTGGGGGGTGAGAAAGAAAACGGCCCCGCTTCCGGGGCCGTTTTAAGAAATGCAGGCGGAGGCCGGATCAGAACGGAATATCGTCGTCGAAATCACCGCCCAGGCCGCTGCCGGCCGGGCCGCCGTAGCCGCCGCGATCACCGCCACCGGACGGCGCGTTGCCATAACCGCCGCCTTGTCCGCCGCCGCCCTGGCCACCGCCCTGCCCGCCGCCGGCACCATCCAGCATGGTCAGCGCGGAGTTGAAGCCCTGCAGCACAATCTCGGTCGAATATTTGGTGATGCCGTCCTGTTCATACTGGCGGGTCTGAAGCTGCCCTTCGAGATAAATTTTCGAGCCCTTTTTCAGATACTGCTCGGCGATCTTGCAAAGACCTTCATTGAAAATGACGACGCGATGCCACTCCGTCCGTTCCCGGCGCTCGCCGCTGTCCCGATCGCGCCAGCTTTCGCTCGTCGCAACGCGAAGGTTACAGACGGGACGCCCGTTGTTCATATAACGAATCTCCGGATCCGCCCCGAGATTGCCGACAAGAATGACTTTATTAACGCTGCCCGCCATAGTGTTATCGCCTTCGATTCCGTGTGTCACAAAAAATTCCCGCCCGACAATAACGCGCATCGGCCGCTCTGACCAGTGCTTTTCGCGCCAACTGCCCGCCGTGAACAAAATGAAAACATTTTTTGGATTGCCACTGGAAATTTGCGGCCGGAATAGATAAGTTTCGACAACATCCAAGCTCAACGTCAGGTATACGATCCGAATGCAGAAAATCCTCAGCATCCGCGGCGCGCGCGAACATAACTTGCAGAATGTCAATATCGATATTCCGCGCGACAAGCTGGTGGTGATCACCGGGCTGTCGGGGTCGGGCAAATCGTCGCTCGCGTTCGACACGATTTATGCGGAGGGGCAGCGGCGGTATGTGGAGAGCCTGTCGGCCTATGCCCGGCAGTTCCTCGAGATGATGCAGAAACCCGATGTCGATCATATCGACGGCCTCAGCCCGGCTATCTCCATCGAGCAGAAAACCACCTCGAAAAATCCCCGCTCCACCGTCGGCACGGTGACGGAGATCTATGACTATCTGCGCCTTCTCTACGCGCGTATCGGTGTCCCCTACTCCCCGGCGACGGGCCTGCCGATTGCCAGCCAGACCGTCAGCCAGATGGTCGACCAGGTGATGGCGATGGGCGCCGGCAAGCGGCTTTACCTGATGGCCCCCATCGTGCGCGGCCGCAAGGGCGAGTATCGCAAGGAATTTCTTGACCTGCGCAA
>JRYH01000159.1_pt1 | contig 58362 bp, 51 predicted proteins | sample 235351 | NCBI WGS metagenome assembly JRYH01 (sample SAMN03074221, study PRJNA261480) | activated sludge metagenome | biome: Wastewater Treatment Plant; feature: Wastewater; material: Activated sludge; isolation source: activated biomass of a wastewater treatment plant treating wastewater... ... | reverse complement strand
AGCCGGAGGTTCGGCTTGCATCATGAGCGAAATATCTGCAATCGGCCTATTCTGCGAGGACATCCGAGAGGAAAAGTCTGGTACTGACTCCCTTATCGGAGTTTTGCCGGATAATATGAACATTCCGCAAGCCAACGTGGTAATGCCGAAACTATGCGCCTACGTTCGAATCAATTTCCGGCCTGATTATGATCCCGGTGAAGTAGCTGTGATATTGCGCTTCCCGGATGGCTCGACTAGCAAGCCTTCAGTCCTTGGCGGCGAGACGCTACAGAGGGCCCGTAATGATGCCCTGAAATCTGGATCACCTTTTGTGGGGGTTATAACTAAATATGTGATGACACCATATCACATAAGAGATCTTGGACGGGTAGAAGCTATCGTCAGACACCGCTTGGAGGAGAAAGTCTGCGGCGCAATTAACTTTCGGATACTAGAGAATGCTGGAAGCAGTTAGTCAGCCTCGCGCTTCCAGCGTCTTTCAGCAGCCTTTCTTGCGATCTCTGAACGTCGCGCCGCTGTCATCTTATCCGCGCGAGCTTGTCCGCCACGACGACCAAGACTAACGGCGGCCTTGTCCTTGCCGTCGTCGGTCTTCTCTTCCTCTTCTTCGCCCGTCGCGATCTTCGCCACCTTTATGGCGTTGGCGATCACGTCAGCAGGGCGCTTCTCTCCCTTGGGGCCTCGGGGCATCACTGGCCCTCCATCCACTCGATGAACTTCTCCCACTTGATCTTCTTGCCGTTCTCGCGCCCCGTTTTTCCCTTGCACCAAGTCAGTCCGGACTTGGTTACGATCAGATCGCCGTAATGCTTGGAGCCGTCCGGCGAGTAGACATCCAGTTCGACGCCGGTGTTCTTGACTTCCATGTCCACGGACAGATCTTTGATCGAGACTTTCATGAGCATCCCCCGTTGCTGCTTTGCGCTAAGCATAGCAGGGACGTGGGGCCAAGGCGAACGGATGTCAACAGGCTCAGATTTCAAACTGAGACACTACCCGCACGAACGTCAGAGGGAGCCGAGCGCGCGGCCGAGAAACACTAATTCCTTCCCCTTCCATTCAAACGTGTATTCGAATGTGAATCCATTGCGCCGGTAAAATTCAGCATTGCGCAGCCCGGCGCCTGTCACGATATGCACGCCCGGCAGCCCTGCGGCCGCCACGTCGGCCACGAAGCAGGCAACGAGTGCGCTGCCTAGTCCCTTGGCGCGCATGTCGTTGCGCAGGTTGATGTGCAGATGCGCAGGAAAGCGGCGCGTCACGTCGGCCAGCAGATGGAAGTAGCCGATATCGCTATAGCGATCCGTCAGCGCCGGATCATCGTGCGCTCCGATCACATAGCCCACGAGCGTCTCGGGCGCGATACGGCCGCCGGTGAAGAGGATATGCGCGAGGTCGGGGCGCGCCTCCAGATACCGCCCCAGCCACCGCCTGCGAAACGCATCACGCATCCCCGCGCTCTCGAACGTTTTCGTATGGCTTGCCTCGAAGAAGATGGAGTCGAGCGATTGCTGCAAACGATCCGGATCTACAAGGTCGCTGTAGCGCGCGATGATCGGTTGCTCCGTTTCAGACATTAAGCTTCCCGTGACTGCCGGTCATATTCGAACACGACATTTATGAAAATGCAGAAGGGCCGGCAAGGCCGGCCCTTCATTGCAGCTACTTGACCATGTACGTTCCGGCGACACCCACATCCCCGGTCGCACGTCTGGATCAGTAGTAGTTGCGGCAGCGATAGTAGCGGCGCCACCAGTAACGGCTGCCGGTGCGGACTGCCTTGCGATAGAGCCACCTGCAGCTACCATAGCGATAGCCGTAGTACAGATACGGAGCTCCGAAGTAGATGCCACCATAATGACGACGATGCCGGTGATGCCGGTATCTATGGTGCCTGCCACCCCAATGCCTGCGGCTGCGCTTGCCCCAATGCTTGCCGCCGCGGTGCTTACCAAAATGACGACTACCACCGCGCCGGCGCACGTCCACGACGACGCTCTTGGACACTGCAGGTGCGTTCGCTACCCCGGATGTCGCCGCATTTGCTGACGCAGGCGCGGAATGACCAAGCGTCAAGCCCGCAGCGGCGACCGCGAGGATTGCGTATCTCAACATGGTACTCTCCTCTCTGAGTGGGCAACTAAGCCTCGAACGATGTAAATCGTTCAGACAACACCCAAGATTAGTATGCAGCATAGCCGCGTGTTGAGACAACACCTTGATCGCAGACAAGTTCCCGTAGCTTGACCGCAATTATAGTTATTCCTATTTGGAAATATTAAAATTGAAGGCCGCGTGGTTCTCCGCGGTCCTAAAGCACGCTGAAAGTGCGGCCGTTCAGCGTGAAACATGCCCAAGACAAATGACCGGACTTGTAAATTAATTCCCCGAAATGAGTAAAACGATATGGATCGCGTTCATGACAAATATGAACGCGATCCAGCACCTTGTTTCCAGCATGTTTTTCACGCAGAAGTGCTGCACACTTCTGCTAAACATGCTCTAGCGTAATCCGTTCATGACAATCAGTCGCTCGCGGAAATCGGGAGGCAAATCGTCTGGTAGATCGCGAACCGATATACGCGAGCGCACTGCATCCGAATCGGATGGTGCAATTTGTTTTGAAAAAACAGCGCTGTTCACCAGTGAGTATCCATTCCCGCTCGCGGCACTCGACTGGCGATCACGCGTCACCGTTGGAGTCCAAGCAGCGTCGGCAGATTTTTCAGATTGCGGCGGCCCGCCATAGTTTGGACTGAAGGGCTCGCTGGGATCGACAGGAACGCGCGTACGCTCCAGGAGTGGCGCCCGCTGTGCCGGCAAACCGTCGCCCTCGATTTCGGCCGCAGGAGCGGCCAGTGCCGACCGGAAATGAGGTTGCAGCGGTGCGGTGACACGTGAATCAGCGGTCGGAGCATGATCTGCGCGTCCACCGCATCCCGCAACCAGCAGTGCAAGGATAAAAACGATCGATAGAGATGGATCGAACACGAACCGAGCGCCGATCCACCAACGGCGGAAACGCAAACAAAACATAAGTGTACGCCTTTCAACTCACACGCCGCAAACAACGCATCGTCCATCGGTTGAACCACGCACACGGTTAATTCCGAGCTAACGGGCGGCTCGCAGCGAAACGTCGCTTGAGATGCCGGCGGCTTTTCCTTGGATCGGCCAGCCACCACGGCCATCCGCAGCGGTCCGGAACAGTCAGACCACCGCCAATCTCGCCAAGAGGCGCGACACTGGCAGCAGCACTCAATTACGGCTGCTAAGACGCTGTATTTTATCTGTTTTGTTGGTTTCGCGCGGTGCGTAGACACCGAATCCGCGCTATCCTGTTCGGGCTGACAAAGTCCCGTGAGCTGGCGGCAACCGGCGATGGATCACGACAATGAACCGCAGCAATGGAGACGATCGGCGCAACACACGCGTATGAAGATGAACATGAGAAGGAGCGAGCGCGCATGGCTCGAACGGATTTTCAATCCATGCTTGACGGATACAGTCTGACGACGGCTGAGATCCTCTATCGCCTGCCCGACCATCCAGCTCTCCTGCAAAGCTACATCTGGCAGGACTACGATCTCCATCCCCGCTTCCCGCGGTTGAAGAGATTTCTCGACTTCTGGGAGACCCACCTCGAGGGTCCGCTCTACAGGGTGACGGTCAACCATCGCCGTCTCATTGCACCGGCCGACATGAAAATTCTGGACGCGCAGTTCACCATCAACTGAGAGAAAGGTGCGATGGATACCGGACTTCAACCTGCTAGAGCCTGATCTGCTCTTGTCGAGCAGCAGGACAGCGGGCGTCGTCGATTCCACTCGCGCTGATTCGGGCACGAAGCGAGATCATCCAGCGAAAAGCCGATGCGGGGCGCCTTGGCCGAATGCGAAAAAGACGCCCTCGCTCCAAAGACCCACCCGCCCCGTGTCGTCCTCGGCCAGCAATTCTGCAAGATCGTAGGTCAACGCACGGGTTGCGAGCGCTTCTATGCGGCCGCGAACGCGCACATACGGCTTGATCGCGCCGTCCACTGTCTGGGCGAACCGCAAGGGATGTTCGCGCCCCACCCGCACGACGTCGTCGAGATTGGTCCGCATGACGAGTGTCTGTGCTCGCCCGGTGCCCGCGACATCCATCTCGACCGCCAGCAGCGGCGCATCCTCGACAGCCACATCGACCTTCTCGACCGGGGTCACGAGATAATGCTTGCCGTCCGCGTCCCGCCGCAGCACTGAAGCAAACAATTTTACGAGCGAAATCCGCCGGATTGGACTGCCCCGGTAACTCCAGGTGCCATCACGCGCGATGGCCAGCCCGATGTCGCCACAGTACGGCGGGTTCCATTGCTCCACCGGCGGCAGCAATCGCCTGCCTTCGGCTGCGACGGCCGCCTCCAGACGGACGAGACCGGCAAAGCCGGCTGCAGGCGTATTTACCTTCCGGCGTGCATCCCCGCCCATACCTTCACCCCCCGGTCGCGGCTGGCCGGTTTTGCTCGTTTCGTGAGCGTTCATATTGACTTGACCATTCTCCGGTGAGAACCGATGCGAGCCCCTGCTGCCCTAACCAGGGCCGAAGTGTGTTACGGAACGTTCACTTGACCGTGACAGTTCCTCCTAGTGTGATTCAAGGATCGCGAAATTCGTTCGGCGCCCACAGCACAATGTAACGATTTTCGCGATTCCAACATTAGGATCACCCCGCCATCCTAATATCACCGTGATACTCCGCTGAGAGTTTCACCAATTCCGAACTGGGCTATAGTCCGTAGATGACGACATTGACACAAGCTGACGACAACATCGTCGACCGTATCGAAGCCGCCGCTGCGCAAATGCAGCAGGCTCACAAGGCCGCCGGCGCGATCATCTTCGGCCAGGACGAGGTCATCACCCGCGCGCTGATCACCATCCTCTCCGGCGGCCACGCATTGCTGATCGGTGTCCCCGGTCTCGCCAAGACGCTGCTCGTGGAGACGCTGGGAATCGTTCTCGGACTTGACGCCACGCGCATTCAGTTCACGCCCGACCTGATGCCCTCCGATATCATCGGCGCAGAGGTACTTGAGGACACGCCGGGACAGCGTCGCTCCTTCCGTTTCATAAAGGGTCCGATCTTCACCCAGCTCCTGATGGCCGACGAGATCAATCGTGCCAGTCCGAAGACGCAGTCAGCGCTTCTGCAGGCGATGCAGGAGCACCATGTCACGGTCGCCGGCCAGCGCCACGATGTGCCCAAGCCCTTCCATGTGCTGGCGACACAGAACCCACTCGAGCAGGAAGGCACATACCCCTTGCCGGAGGCGCAGCTCGACCGCTTCCTCTTGCAGATCGACGTCACCTATCCCGACATGGTCGCCGAGCGACGCATGCTTTACGCCACTACCGGCAGCGAAGAACGCAAGGTCGAAAATGTCATGTCCTCGGCTGAGCTCATGGCGACGCAGCGTCTCGTGCGCCAGATTCCGGTCTCCGACAAGGTGGTCGAGGCGATCCTGACGCTGGTGCGCTCGGCGCGTCCGGGAACGGACGCCAACGAGCTGACCGACCGCTACGTTGCGTGGGGGCCCGGTCCGCGCGCCAGCCAGGCGTTGATGCTGGCCGTGCGCGCCCGCGCCCTCCTCGACGGTCGTCTGGCACCATCAGTCGATGATGTGATTGCGCTCGCCGACCCTGTATTGAAGCACCGCATGGCGTTGTCCTTCGCCGCCCGCGCCGAGGGACAAGACCTCACGAGCATTATTGCGCGGCTCTCGCAAGCGCTGGAGTAGCCTGACGAATGGCGGCGGCCAACACGAGCGGCAAAGGCAGCGGGATCATCGGCAGGCCCCCGACACACCATGTCGGAGCGGACGTGTTCGCTCACGAGATGGAGGCGCACCAGCTTGCCGACCGTCTTCCCGACTTGCTGATCGACGCCCAGCGCATCGCAGCCACCGTTGCGCACGGCATTCACGGCCGGCGTCGCGCCGGTCCCGGCGAGACGTTCTGGCAGTTCCGCCAGCTCCAGTCGACCGATGACGCACAGTTGATCGACTGGCGGCGCTCGGCCAGTTCCGACCACCTTTATGTGCGCGAGCGCGAATGGGAGGCCGCCCACACGATGTGGCTGTGGCCGGATCTGTCGCCGTCGATGGCGTTCAGGAGCCACATCGCACCTGTCGCCAAGAAAGAGCGTGCCGTCGTTCTCGCGCTTGCAGCCGCAGAATTGCTCGTGCGGGGTGGCGAGCGCGTGGCCCTGCTGGGCCTGACGCAGCCGACCGCAAGCCGTCGCGCCACTGTCAAGCTCGCCGAAGCCATCGCCCAGCATGGCGACGAGCCTCCCCTTTCGACCTCGTTGCCGCCGAAGGCGCACATCTCGCGCTTCTCCGGCGCCATCCTGTTCTCCGATTTCCTCGACCCGCTGCCTGACATCAATGCGCGTCTGGAAGGACTGGCCGGCGACGGCGTCGGCGGACACATGGTGCAGATCCTCGATCCCGCCGAGGAAACACTTCCCTACGATGGCCGCACCGAGTTCCTCGCACCCGAGGGCGGTGAACGCTGGGTCGCCGACCGCGCCGAAAGCCTGCGCGACGCCTATCGCCAGCGCCTTGCAGCCCATCGTGCCGGGCTTGCCGAGATCGCTCATCGTCTGGGCTGGACCTTCCTCGTCCACCACACGGATCGCTCCGCGTCCGAACCGCTGTTGACGCTGATCATGCGTCTGTCGTCGGGCGGCTACCGCTGGCAGGGTGCCACGGCCGCAGCGCCCGGCCCCGCCGCGTCATCCGGCACGCGCGCGCCTCTCGCAGCCGCATTGAAGGGAGGGCGCCAATGAGCATCGGCGCTCTCGCATTCCTCAACCCCTGGCTGCTCGCGGGACTGGTATCGCTGCCACTGATCTACTGGCTGTTGCGCACCGTGCCGCCGCGTCCCAAGCAGGTAGAGTTTCCCCCCACCCGCATCCTCGTCGGCATCGACAATCGCGAGAAGACGCCGGCCAAGACACCCTGGTGGCTGATGCTCATCCGCCTGCTCGCGGCCGCGTTGGTGATTTTCGCGCTGGCCGAGCCAGTGCTGAACCCGACCCGCGAGAACGTATCAAAGGGCTCCGGCCCGCTCGTCGTCCTGATCGACAATGGCTGGGCGGCGGCGGCGCACTGGTCGGAGCGCCGCGCCATGGCAGAGCGCATGATCGATACGGCGGAAGCGCAGGGCCGCCCCGTCGTGATCGCCGCCACCGCACCGCAGGCTAAGGCGTTCAAGATGAACCTTGAGGCGCCCGCCAAGGCGCGCTCGACACTCGCAGCCCTCTCGCCGGCACCTTATGCGCCAAGCCGCGCCGCCGCCCTGGAAGCGTTGGCCAAAACGCTCGCCAGCGCTTCGCACGGCGCCAGCATCGTCTGGCTGACCGACGGCATCGCGCATGACGATGACGCGCAGGCCACGGCCGTGATGCAGCGACTGGAGGCGCTCACCAACGCCGGCTCGTTGACGGTTATCGCCGACACCGCCGGCCAGGAACCGCTGGGCCTTGCCGCTGCATCCGGCGAAGGCGGGCGCCTTGAGGTGCGTGTGATGCGCGCGGCAGGCAGCAGCGCGCGGACCGGCCAGATCCACGCCTTCTCTGCACGCGGCGAGCGGCTGGGCGAAGCATCCTTCTCGCTTGCCTCCGACATGACTGAGACGACTGCCGTGTTCGATATGCCGCTTGAGTTGCGCAATCAGGTGACGCGCCTCGAGATCGCATCGGAGCGCGCCGCCGGCGCCGTGGCGCTGATCGATGCCAGCGCGCGCTGGCATCGCGTCGGCCTCGTCTCGGGCGAAAGCCAGGAGCAGTCACAGCCGTTGCTCGCGCCGCTCTATTACATCGAAAAGGCGCTCACTCCTTACGCGGAGCTGGTCGCGGCCAAGGACGCCAACCTCGCCGCCAACATCGATACAATCTTGAAGCAGAACGCCACGGTGCTGATGCTCGCCGACATCGGCACGCTCACGGGCGATGTCGCCAAAGAGGTCGAGACCTGGATCCGCAGCGGTGGCGTTCTGGTCCGCTTCGCCGGGCCGCGCCTGGAGAAGGGCGGCGATGAGCTCATGCCCGTGCCATTACGCATCGGCGGGCGCACGTTGGGCGGCGCGCTCTCTTGGTCGACACCGCAGCAATTGGCCGCCTTCGAAGAGCACAGTCCCTTCGCCGGACTGACCATTCCCACCGACGTGACTGTCAGCCGCCAGGTGCTCGCCGATCCGGCACGCATCGGCCCCGAGGTCGAAGTGTGGGCCCGCCTTGCAGACGGCACTCCACTGGTCACGGCAAAGCGCGTCGGCGACGGCCGCATCGTTCTCTTCCACGTCACCGCCAACTCCGACTGGTCGAACCTGCCGATCTCAGGCCTGTTCGTCGACATGCTGCGCCGCATTTCCACTATGGGCCGTATCGGCAAGACGCCGCCCTCATCGGGAACGGCGGTCCTCGGCAGCAACGCGGATGCAAATGCAAACGCCACCGCCGCAGCCGCTACGGGACCAGACGTATTGCCTCCGGTACGCACACTCGACGGTTTTGGAACGCTGGTCGCTCCACCACCGACGGCCCAGGCCGTACCCGCCGCCACGTTCGCCAGGCTTTCGCCCGGGCTCGATCATCCGCCCGGCTTTTACGGAACGGAGACCAGCCCGCGTGCATTGAATGTCTTAGGGGAAAAATCGAAACTCATGCCGCTGCCGGCCCTGCCACAGGGGGCTCAAACGTCGGGCTATGAAACGAAAACCGCGCAGCCGCTGAAACCATGGCTGCTCGCCGCCGCATTGGGATTGATCTTCATCGACATTCTTGCAGTCGTTCTCCTGAGCATGGGCGGACTGGGCGCCCTGTCGCGCCGCCCCGCCCACGTTTCGGCACTCGCAGTCATCGCTTCTGCGGCCGCTATCACGCTGGCCCTGGCGATGGTCTCCGTTGCCCCCGCGCACGCGCAGGCCACCGCCGGCAACGCTACGACCAGGGCCGACGTCGCCATCGCGCTCAATGCCACGAGCAAGGTCACTTTCGGTTATGTACTGACTGGCGATTCAGCCGCCGATGAGACGAGCCGCATCGGGCTTACCGGTCTCTCTCGCGTGCTGGAAGCGCGTACGGCCGTCACGCCTGGCACGCCGCTTCCCGTCAACATAACCGACGATGAAATCGCGTTCTATCCGGTGCTCTACTGGCCCGTGCTCGATAAGGCCGACCCGCTGCCCGAGGCAACGCTGAACAAGATCGACGCCTACATGAAGCAGGGCGGAATGATCATATTCGATACGCGCGATTACGGCACCGGCCGCCCGACGAGCCTTCTGGGCGCGGACCGCGATACCCCGTTGCAGCGCATCTTGCACGGCCTCGACCTGCCGCGCCTGGAACCCGTACCCGAAGGCCACGTGTTGACCAAGTCCTTCTACCTCTTGCGGTCGTTTCCGGGCCGCTGGGACGGCGGCACCATGTGGGTCGAAGCCGGTGCGCCCGAATCCGCCGAAGCAGGCCGTCAGGCCCGTCGCGCCGACGGCGTCACATCCATCGTCATCACGTCGAATGATCTGGCCTCCGCCTGGGCGCTCGACGAACGTGGCCGTCCGCTCTACCCGACGGTTCCCGGTGGCGAAGGACAGCGCGAGATGGCGTTCCGCGTCGGCATCAATCTCGTGATGCATGCCCTGACCGGCAACTACAAGGCCGATCAGGTCCATGTGCCCGCGCTCCTTGAGCGGCTCGGACAATGAGGGCGCGCCAATGAGCAACTGGTCGATCGATTTCGCACCCTTCCTGCCCGGCCCGTTCTTCGTCGTGGCCATCGTGCTGGCGCTGGCGCTCGTTGCGCTCCTTTTGTGGCGCCGCTCGCGTGGAGCATTCCTGCGCGCACTCGCCATCGCCGCACTTCTCGCCGCGCTCGCCAATCCGACCCTGCGCGAGGAAGAGCGTGAAAGTCTAGCCAACATCGCGCTCGTCATGATCGACGAGAGCACCTCACAGACGCTCGCAGAACGGCCTGCGCAAGCTCAGGCGATCCGCGCCGACCTGGAAAAGAAACTCAAGGGGATCAAGAATCTTGAGGTGAAGTGGTTCACAGCCGCGCGCCCCGTTGATGGCGCCACCTCGGGTACCCAGCTGTTCGCGGAGCTCAACCGCGCACTCGTCAATACGCCGCCCGATCGCCTAGCGGGTGTGATCATGATCACAGATGGTCAGGTGCACGATATTCCCGCCAATGCCGCGGGCCTGGGTTTCGATGCCCCCGTACATGCGCTGCTCACTGGCGAGCCTGACGAGTTCGACCGCCGCATCGAAGTCCTGCAAGCCCCGCGTTACGGCATCGTCGGCCAGTCGCGCGAGATCGAGTTCGCCGTCCGCGAAACCGGTAAGGCCGGACGCGCCGGCCAGACCGTGAGTCTGACGATCCGGCGCGAAGGTCAGCCGGACGAAACGGTCCGGACCATGATCGGCCGCAAGACCAAGATCGACATGGCCTTCCCGCATGCCGGCCAGAACATCCTCGAGATGGAATTGGAGACCGCCGAGGGCGAACTGACACCGGCCAACAACCGTGTCGTCGTTGCCGCCGAAGGTGTGCGCGAGAACCTGCGTGTCCTCCTCGTCTCCGGCGAACCGCACGCCGGTGAGCGCACTTGGCGCAACCTGTTGAAATCTGATGCGGCTGTCGATCTCGTCCATTTCACCATCCTGCGTCCACCCGAGAAGCAGGACGGAACGCCGATCAACCAGCTATCGCTGATCGCGTTTCCCACCCGCGAGCTGTTCTCCGAGAAGATCCAGGATTTTGATCTGATCATCTTCGACCGCTATCAGCATCGCGGCATCCTTCAGATGATCTATTACGACAACATCGCCCGCTACATCGAGGAGCATGGCGGCGCCTTGCTTCTAGCGGCTGGAGACGACTACGCCGGCCGCTACAGCCTCCAGCGCACACCGCTGGCGCCCGTCCTCCCGGCCGTGCCGACCGGGCGCGTCATCGAGCAGCCGTTCAAGGCCACCATCACAGCGGAAGGCCAGAAACACCCTGTCACCCGCGACCTTCCCGGCGCCGCCAACCAAGTCGCCTCCGCCGATCCCAATGCGCAGCCCTCGTGGGGCAGATGGTTTCGGCAGGTCGAGGTGAAACCCGAGCGCGGGTCAGTCATCATGAAGGGCGCCGAAGATGCCCCCCTGTTGATCCTCGACCGCCATGGCAAAGGCCGCGTGGCGTTGCTGACGTCCGATCAGGCCTGGCTGTGGGCGCGTGGCTATGACGGCGGCGGGCCGCACACCGATCTGTTGCGCCGCTTGGCGCACTGGCTGATGAAGGAGCCCGATCTCGAGGAGGAACGCCTGTTCGCACATGCGCGAGGTCTGAAGCTGACGATCGAGCGCCGCACCATGGGCGAAACCGTCCCCCCGGTGACCGTGCGCTCGCCGCAGGGCAAAACCCACGAAGTCGCGCTGGAAAAGGTCGCCCCCGGCATCTTCCGCACGACTGAGGACGTCGAGCGCCCCGGACTGTACAAGATGACCCAGGGCGAACTGTCCGCCATCGCTCATGCGGGCGTCGAGGACGTGCGTGAGATGAGCGAGGTAACCGCCACCGACACCAAGCTTGAACCGCTTCTCAGTGCCACCGGTGGCGGAGTGTTCTGGACGCGCACTCCCAGTCTGCTTGGCAGCGGCGCTGCAAGCGATGTCAACGTGCCGCGCATCGCCATGATGTCGTCCGCACGCGTAATGGCCGGCAATGGCTGGATGGGACTGAAGGACCGCGCCGCCTATGTGACGCGCGGCGTCAAGTTGACACCGATGTTCACCGGCTTTGCCGCATTGGCTGCATTGCTCGCCTTCATGGCCCTTGCATGGTGGCGCGAAGGACGATAGGCGGCGGTGGGCGTCGACCCTGATATCCCGATCACATTACTCTCTCGCAGGGCGTAACGCGCCGCCACGCGCCATCAGTACCAATCGTTGCCGCGCCTGTACTCTCGGCGTATTGTCTTGGCGCGTACTGCGGGCGCCAGCTTCCATCCGATGAATGGAGCAATCACCAGGCTCGCCAGAACCGACAGCGTGATAAGCACCCCCGCATTCGCCCGAAGTGCCGGTACCGACAGGACGATAGTGACGAATGTGCCGAACAGCACCGCGTGAATCATCATGGCGGCTAGCACGGTAATGTAAACTCGCGTGCGCATGGGAGCCTCCAGGTTTTGGAATGCCCGAAATGTATGCGTCTTGTGGAAAAAACGCCTCATCGCCGAACCCGGTTCCCGATCTCCACACAAACCGTGCGTCGGTCACCGCAATTGGGCATCCCGCAACGGAGCAAATCATTGTCCGCACCGAGGCGTGCATCCCAACTGCAGCAACGCACTTTTTCAGCAGAAAAATGCTCTATGGCAGACCGCGCATCTGATTGCCTGAGATGGAAGCTCGAGCACTCGCCAAGTTGCATAGCCATGACTATTGCCGAATCCTGTTGAAAGCCGCGATATTCCTTCAACCGTGTTTGCGCCGCCCCCGCGACTCGCAGGACCGTCCATCGAGCGTCACGCCATGTGCCTCCTCGGCGCTGCCGCCTGTCGCGCCATTCCCAGCGGAGCAGCAGCCATGAGCCTTCTTTTCCGCGTCATCTACGCCGCACACGCCAACGGCACCCATCACAAGCTGGCGCTCGATGCGCTGCAGCGGCTGGCACGCGCCGATGCCGACGCCTGGCAGCGCCTGTTCCTCAAGCACGCAGAGCTTTACCTGGAAGGCTCCAAGACGCCCGACACCACATTCAAGGACTTCAAGAACCACGTCCTCCACGTCCGTGACGGCTATTGGGGCGGCGCGCCGGAACAGGCAGCAAGCTGGTACGCAGATCTCGTGGAAGCCCTCGCGCAACGCAACTGGCCACAAGCCGTCTGGTGCGCCGGTATTCTCAGCCACTATTACACCGATCCAATCCATCCATTTCACACCGCACAGTCGGAAGCGGAAAACAATATCCACCGCGCCGTCGAGTGGTCCATCAATCGCGATTACGACAACTTGAAGCGCGAGGCCGAGGTGTTGGCTCGCACGCGGCTCGTCGAGGCGCCGACGGGCGCGGACTGGCTGAAGGATTTCGTTTGCCAGGGGGCCGAGAAAGCCAATGCCCAGTACGAGCGTCTGATCGCTCACTATGATTTCAACATCGGCGTCGTCGATCCTCCTGCAGGTCTCGACCCGATTGCTCGCGATCTATTGGGCGACCTCATTCTTTATGCGGCGGACGGTTTCGCGCGCGTGCTCGAACGCGCCATTGCTGAATCCGGTGTGACACCGCCGAACGTTTCGCTGGCTCTCGACACGGTCCTTGCCAGCCTCAAAATCCCGCGAAAGTGGGTGCAGAAGAAATTGGCTGATGCCGAGGATCGCCGTATCGTCGAAGCGATGTACGACGAGTTGATGGAAACCGGCCAGGTTGAGCATACGCTGCCCGAGGACGATCGCATCGTCCGAGACATCCACGCCAGGGAAGTCGTTGCCGTTCGCAACGCAAAGTGGGCGGCCAAACGCGCGCAGCGCCTGCCGTCTGGGACCAAGGCTGCGGGAACGCTCGCCGCGAGCCTCGACACGCAGTCGCCCGCCGCGCCGGCCGGCATGACGCCGGCGCAAGCACCCAACGGCCCTAGCCCGGCAGCCGAGCCGATCACACCATCAGCGCACTTGGCCACGCAGGCTTATACAGAACCTCATGGCGGCCTGCGCATCCACCTCGCACCCGCAGACGATATCGAGCGCGCACCCTCCATCGGTCCAAAGACCGCCGAGCGCTTTTACCGGATCGGCATACGCACCGTGGGCGAGTTCCTCGAAGCCGACGCGTCGGCTACCGCCGAACTGATCGACGCATCCCACATTGATCCTGAAACGATCGCGGACTGGCAGGACCAAGCGCATCTCGTGATGGCGGTTCCGGGATTGAGGGGCGGGCACGCGCAACTCCTGGTCGGTGCCGGCTTCCATACCGTCGCCTCCATTGCCGAGGCCGACCCCACCGCACTTTCTGCCGACATCCTGAAATTTGCCTCAACCCCCCAGGGACAGCGCATCCTACGGGACGGCCCTCCCCCCGACGTCGCGCGCATCAAAAGCTGGATCGACGGCGCCGCCGCCGCGCTTGCCGCATGAAACGCCGCATCATCGGTTTCTACGAGGATATCGAAGGCTACTTCGTTGCCATGCTCGAATGCGGTCACGAGCAGCATGTGCGCCATAAGCCGCCGCTGGTCGAACGCCCGTGGGTTTTGACCGAGGAAGGCCGTAAATCCCGCATTGGCCTTGAACTCGATTGCCCCGAATGCGATCGCGATCAGATTTCGGTGGAAAGCTGAGGCATCTCGGACACGGCGCGATCAAGTTTATATCATCGCCGTGCGCCTGCCCCAGAAATTCCCAAGTCCGGCGCCCAAGTCGTCGTCGAGGTCGCAAGAAAGCTCAGTTGCTGAGTCATCGATGAGCTTGGACGGAAGCCGGGCATGGAGGGAATGTGAACATGGCGACGCCTGACCCTATTCGAGAGCAAATTTTGTCCCATGGGCTTGGCATCGCCAGCAGGCAGGGCCTCACTGCCCTGACGATGGGCACACTGGCGCGCGAGCTTGAGCTGCCGCGAAGCGGACTTACCGGCCACTTCGCCGATCGCGAAAGCCTGCAGCTCGGCGTGCTCGAGCAGGCCACGTCTCTGTTCCTGCGCGACGTCGCGAATGCCTCATTGGGTGCGCCCGCCGGCGAAGCGCGCCTGAGGATGCTGTTCGGCCGCTGGATCGCCTGGAGTCGTGCACCGATGCTAAAGGGTGGCTGCCCCTTCGTCCAAGCGAGCCGCCAGGCTGTCGAACTGGCCGAGCCCGTGCGCACACGCCTTAAGGAAGTGCTCGATGGCTGGTCCGGGATCGTCACCGAAGCAATCCGCGATGCAAAGCGCCTCGGCCAGTTCCGCGCCGATATCGACTGCGAGCAAATGGTATTTGAGCTTTATGGCCTATACCTCAGCCACCACTTCTTCCATTGGTACATGAAAGACACGGCCGCCGAGGCGCGCACGCTCAAGGCTTTCGAGCGGCTCCTCGTGTCTAGTCATTGAGGCAGATTCCACGCGAGCCTTGAATTCGCAGCCAATTGATGCCACGTCGAACGGCAGAACGTGATTACGAATGCGAATGCGGAGGATGCGCAGATGTCATACTACCTCGCCAAGACCGTCTCGAAGACCTACGACGAGGCACTTGCTGCCGCCACCGAGGCGCTGAAAAGTGAGGGGTTCGGCATCCTGACCGAGATCGACGTCAAGGAAACGCTGAAGAAGAAACTCGACGTCGATTTCCCCAAGTACAAGATCCTCGGCGCCTGCAACCCGCCTCTCGCACTGAAGGCGTTGAGTGCGGAAAACCAAGTTGGCGTTCTGCTGCCTTGCAACGTTGTCGTGCAGGAACACGCCGACGGCCGCGTCGAGGTTTCGGCGATGGATCCCGCCGGCGCCATGGCCATGATCGGCAATAAGGAACTCGACGCGATCGCCAGCGATGTACGCACGCGCCTTGAGCGCGTCCTTGAGAAACTCTGATATCCTTCGGCCCGGCGGCAGCGCCGCCGTTGCGTACGCAGCCACGGCGGCGAGCTGCCTGGGCTGGCGTCAAGATTCCGGCGAACGCGGCGCCCAATCGGCGCTGCCGGATTTCGGCATTTTTCGGCGCACGCTCGTTGTGCAACAGCGCGGGCTTGCAAATCGCCGGCCGACGCGTCACATTGTCACCTGCCGAGGGGCGCTGCGCGCACGCAGCTGAGATCTGTCTGGAAGCGGATGGAGCACCCTTAGAACCTGATCCGGGTCATGCCGGCGAAGGGACGGGATCCGACCCAACCCAATTCCCTCCGTCTTGCTGGCTCCGGTCTCGATTGCATGGCGCTTTGCCCGTTCATGAACGGCAAAGCCCGGCGTCACTCGCATGGAGGCTCCAGTGGTGCATAACGATGACCTGTCACGCTTCCTGGCCAAACTAATGGGCCCGACGTTACTGGCGATGTCGGCGGCCATATTGATGAACCGCCACGCCATGCAGCAGATCGCCGCTCAGGTCGCGAACGATTACGCGGTGATTTTCTTGTCAGGCATCCTGCTGCTCGTGGCAGGCCTTGCCATCGTGCACGCCCACAACATCTGGTCGGGATGGCCCGCACTCGTCACCGCGCTCGGCTGGCTCGCCATCATTGGTGGGCTGATACGCATGTTTCTCTTCCAGCACGCATCCGAAATCGCGAACAAATTCGTTGCCGCACCTGCAACCATCTTCGTAGCCGCCAGTGTCATGCTGACGCTCGGGGCGTTCCTCACCACCAAGGCCTATCGACTGTTGTAAGATTTGACCGCGCCACGAGTACGCCCGTGACCTTGAATGACTATAACCGGTTCTGCCGCACACTTCCCGCCACGACGCACGTTGTGCAGTGGGGTGGCGCTCACGTCTGGAAGATCGGTGCAAAGGTCTTCGCTATCGGCCGCGATAATGAGGACGGCAGCGAACTCTACGTCACGTTCAAGTGCTCACCCATGAGCTACGAGATGCTGGCCGAAATGCCCGGCTGCCGCCCGGCGCCTTATCTCGCCTCACGCGGCATGAAGTGGATCCAGCGCACCTCCAATGAAGCTCTCGACGACGCTGGCCTCAAGGACTATCTCCGCGCCAGCCATGCACTCGTCGCGGCAGCACTACCGAAACGCACACGCGAAGCTCTGCGTTTGAACGTCATGAGCGACGCAAGACCGGCACTAAATTCACCTGAAAAGACCAAGGCTGCGGCACGCGCCGCGCCTCAACGCGCCGCACAGCGCAAGGGAGCAACGCGATGAACAAGATCACCCGCCCCGACGACCTGATGGTTCCCAAGGTGACGACCGGGCCGATTTCCGGCTCATCGAAGATCTACTCCTCACCGGAAGGTCACGCGGATATCTCAGTGCCTTTCCGCGAGATCGCGCTTACCGATCCCGACCAGCCGACCTTCCGCGTCTATGACAGCTCCGGCCCCTATACCGACCCTGCCGCCACGATCAATGTCGAAAAAGGCATGCCTCGTATCCGCGAGGCCTGGATCATGGAGCGCGGTGGCGTCGAAAGATACGTCGGCCGCGAGATCAAGCCGGAAGACAACGGCAACGTCTCCGGCAAGGCGCTTGCGCGCGACTTCCCCAACAAGGCTGCGCCTCTGAGCGGCATCGGCGCCAACCCCGTCACGCAATATGAGTTTGCCAAGGCCGGCATCATCACCAAGGAGATGATCTACGTCGCCCACCGCGAGAACCTCGGCCGAGCAGCCGCCCTCAAGGACGCAAAAGAAACCGTTGCCGACGGCGAGAGCTTCGGCGCAGCGATACCCGAGCACATAACACCGGAATTCGTGCGCGACGAGATCGCCAAGGGCCGCGCCATCATTCCCGCCAACATCAATCATCCGGAACTTGAGCCCGTCATCATCGGCCGCAACTTCCTTGTGAAGATCAACGCCAATATCGGCAACTCCGCCGTCACCTCATCGGTCGAGGAGGAGGTGGAAAAAATGGTGTGGGCGATCCGTTGGGGTGCCGATACCGTTATGGACCTTTCGACCGGCCGCAACATCCACAACACCCGCGAATGGATTCTGCGCAACGCGACCGTCCCGATCGGCACCGTGCCGATCTATCAGGCACTGGAAAAGTGCGATGGAGATCCCGTCAAACTCACATGGGAACTTTACCGCGATACGCTGATCGAGCAGTGTGAGCAGGGCGTCGACTATTTCACCATCCATGCCGGTGTCCGCCTCGCCTACGTGCCGCTGACTGCCAAGCGCATGACCGGCATCGTCTCACGCGGCGGATCGATCATGGCGAAGTGGTGCCTCGCCCATCACCGCGAGAGCTTCCTCTACGAGAACTTCGAGGAAATCTGCGACATCATGCGCCGCTATGATGTCTCCTTCTCGCTGGGCGACGGCCTGCGGCCGGGCTCGATCTATGACGCCAACGACGCCGCACAGTTTGCCGAACTGGAAACGCTGGGCGAATTGACAAAGATCGCCTGGGCCAAGGGTTGCCAGGTGATGATCGAAGGCCCCGGCCACGTGCCGATGCACAAGATCAAGATCAACATGGACAAGCAGCTCAAGACCTGCGGTGAGGCGCCCTTCTATACATTGGGCCCGCTGACGACCGACATCGCGCCGGGCTACGATCACATCACAAGTGGCATCGGCGCCGCCATGATCGGCTGGTTCGGAACCGCCATGCTCTGCTACGTCACACCCAAGGAGCATCTGGGACTGCCCGACCGTGACGACGTCAAAACCGGCGTCATCACCTACAAGATCGCAGCGCATGCCGCCGATCTCGCCAAGGGACACCCGGCCGCCCAGTTGCGTGACGACGCCATGTCGAAAGCACGCTTCGAGTTCCGCTGGGAGGATCAGTTCAATCTTGGCCTCGACCCCGATACCGCACGCTCGATGCATGACGAGACCCTGCCCAAGGAGGCACACAAGGTCGCGCATTTCTGCTCCATGTGCGGGCCGAAATTCTGCTCGATGCAGATCACGCAGGACGTGCGCGACTATGCGGCCAAGCTCAATGAGGCCGGTGTCGAAATCGCGGAACAGACGACCGTCGTCGATCCCGACAGCGGCATGGAAGCGATGAGCAGAAAGTTCCGCGAGCTCGGCTCTGAGGTCTACGTCGACGCCGAGCGCGTGAAGAGTGCGAACGCGGCTTTGGGGAAGCTTTAGTGCATGTTTAGCTGAAGTGTGTAGCGGTTTCGTTGAAAAACATGCCCGCCTTGACCCCGCCGCGAACAGTGGCAAGATGTTATCTATCGTCAACAACCGAAAGGAGGTGATCCGATGTCGAGTGGGATTCTTGAGGCTGCGATATCGCGGTCGCTGGATTGGACGCGGTTTCACCTCACGGTGACTGGCTAGCGACAATTTCGGCAACTTGCGCGCATGGCGTCAAAACCTGTCGCGCCTCGTTCCACGGAGGGCTGCCCAAAAGGCAGCCCTTTGTTTTTCAAGCGCACCAGCTCATCCCTCATGCCTCTCTTCGGGCCATAGCGTTTCGGGATTGGATTAAACCTCATCACCATTGCCGCCAGTGTCGGCCGGCAACGCTCGCAATCCAAAAATCGGCCAACGCCTCAAGCTGGTTGCCTCGTCTTCGCCCGTCAGTGCGCCCGCATGCAGCGCCACGCCGGACCACGTCAGCTGGTCTATGCTGGGCATCGGCCCGTTGTCGTTGCGAAATTTGGCAGCGGGTCGCAACATGGGTGCCATTCTGCCACACTACACCCGAGATTCGATTTGGACCGCATCCGCACAGTGGCTCGCCGCCATCCAGTCTGGAAGATTATGCCCCCGGTACGCTTCCATGAAAAAGGGGTCTCCCATGTATCGTTTTCTCAGCTTGGCGGCTGCGTCGCTGGCCATGTTCATTGCGTCCATCAGCGCGCTATCGGCAAAGGAGTGCAAATCCGACGTCGTGATCGCAGAGGGCGAGCCATTCCTCTCGCGTTCGCTTGGCGCATATCAAAGTTCGCTGTTCGCCTGGCGCAAGGCCGCCGAGGCCAAAGCCGGTCCAGGCTTCCAGTCCTGGCGCGTCGCCGAGGATCGCAAGATCGATTGCGAGCAGATCAAGGTCGACGGCAACAAAAAGAGGTGGGTCTGCACCCGCTCTGCGCGCCCGTGCAAGAATGCGCTGGCAGGCCCGATCGGTGGGGATAAACCGAAGTTCGACCGCATCCTGCGCCGTGGCGACAAGGGCGACGATGTCAAGAAGCTTCAGGAGCTGCTGAACGAACTGGGCTACGAGATCAAGGTCGACGGCGACTACGGCCGCGCCACCAAGGAAGCCGTCCGCGACTTCCAGAAGAAGAATAATCTGGATGCGGATGGGAACTTCGGCCCCAAGACCGCCGACGTTCTGCTCTCGAAAGTGTGATGCCGGATCGACAGACTGCGAGGGGAGGCTCTGGCCTCCCCTTTGTCATTGATAGGTTTGGAAAAATACGTCGGGCGCTCAAATCCGCCCCGAGGCTGGCCATTTGACCCTGGCAGGCACCACATGCTGAAATTGGCCCAGCCGCCAGAGCCTGATCGGCTGAGATGGAAGCCATTATGCTTCTGCCGAAGCCTGATTGAGGCGACTCAGACAAAGAAATAGAGCAGGCACAACGGCTAGACGTGGTCACTCAAAGTCCGATCTGCTCTGATCGCGGCCAACAAAAAAGAGAGTATGTTCTGTTCAGTCAACAGATGGATTATCATAATGAGCATCATGAGTTACCAGAAACGAACGATCGGGGCCGCATGTGCGGGCTTCGCGATCCTCTTCGCCGGACCCGCTACCAAGGCAGTGCCTCTTTCACCCGCGGACGCACCTACCCTGGCAACAGGTACCCAACCGGCCATCGCGGCCGTCAGCGAGCATCGTGAGCGCGGTGACCGGTACGATCATGACGCCGGAAACGTCGAGGTGGATGCGCCGACCACATACGTGCGCAAGCGCGACGATAATGTTGTCGTCGAAGCGCCGTTTACCTCGGTTGAGCGCTCCAATTCGGGCGTGCGTGTGCGCGCGCCCTTCGTAGATCTCTGGGTGCCCCACCGCTGATCAGCACTAGATCGCGTTCATGTTTCCGTTAAACGTGAACGCGATCCAGCACCTTGTTCTGAGCCATGTTTTTCACGCTGAACCGCTGCACACTGCAGCTGAACATGCTCTAGGCGCAGTCGGCGCGAATACCGCCGCCTGCGCGCTCGCCTTCTGTCGCACGCCAATCCCCAGTCAATTACGGATCCTCCATCATGGACGCAGATGCCCTGAAGGCCCTCCAGGCGCCACTCAAGGACAAATATCGCGAGGACGCTGCCTCGGCCCTGATAACATTGCGCGCGCAAGGCGCCATCGGCGAAGGCTTGACGTGCTCCGTGTCAACAGCGCGCGCAATGGTCGAGGCAGGACTGCACCCCGCGACTGGTGGCAGTGGTCTGCACGCTTGCTCCGGTGACATGCTGCTCGATGCGCTCGTCGCCTGTGCCGGCGTCACGCTCAATGCAGTGGCAACCGCCCTGAAGCTCGATGTCCGTGGCGCGCGTGTCACCGCCGAAGGCGATCTCGACTTCCGCGGCACACTCGGAGTCTCTCGAGACGCTCCCGTCGGCTTTCGCGCCATTCGTCTCAGCTTCGAGGTCGATGGAGATCTGAGCGAAGAGGAGCAGGCCACGCTGCTCAAGCTGACCGAGCGTTATTGCGTTGTGTTCCAGACATTGAAAAGCCCTGCCGCCTTCGACGTCAAATTGACGGCGCACCCAGCCTGATCGTGCCGTCAGATTAACCATATCGCCCCGGAAGATCCCGAACGGGCGCGGCTGCGGCAGCGTATGTGCCATCGATTGCTACAAGCCTCGACGTGTGCCGTGGAAACAACCACACGCGCGGAACTTTTCGTCTGATACGATCGAGCATCTCGCGCGCTCGACAAGCTCTTGCCGAAAATGCATGGTTCAAGGGCTAGGCGGCCAGCGTAACTCTGTCTCTCGCGAGGGTCGTCCATCGATGGCGTCATGCGCGGCCCGACTGCGGGTCGAACAGGCTCCCGCACCGTGCATCATCTGCACTGTGCTTTAATTGAGTATTGCGTTCAGGAGGAATTTAGCGTGTTTGGCCGATCAAGCTCGCCGCCCGATCCGTCCCGTCCCGCCGACATGAAGCCTCCGGCGTCGTCGCCGGGCGGCTTTATCCAATCCACGGAGTCTGCGGCCACGCCCAAGCCGCCATCGGTCCCGATGATGCCATCGTCGAACGCACTACCGACCTCGGTCATCGGCAAGGACCTCCACATCGGCGGCGAGAAGATCATCATCGTTTGCGAGAGCCGTCTGCAAGTCGATGGAGAAATCGTCGGCGACATCGCAAGCCGCGAAGTCATCATTGGCCAGACCGCCAGCGTCACCGGTTCAGTTGCTGCCGAATCCATCGAGGTGCTGGGCAACGTCAACGGCGCCATCAGGGGCATGCGGGTCGCGCTGAAACCGTCGGCCAAGGTGGACGGCGATATCGTCCATCAGATTCTGACGATCGACGAAGGCGCTCATTTCGACGGTCGCGTCCGCCGCGCCAAGGACGATGGCGAAGTAAGGCCCGTACTGGCCCTGCCAACTTAGAGCATGTTGAGCTGAAGTGTGCAGCGGTTCAGCTTGAAAAGCATGCTCAAAACAAGGTCCTGGATCGCGTTCATGTTTCCGTCAAACATGAACGCGATTTAAAGCCCGACCTGCTCTAGCGTGCAAATCCCGGCACGCTGTCGCGATATTGCGCACAAATATGGTTCACGCGCGTGTCGAACCCCATAAATCGGCATACCTCGGCTTTTCTGTTAGGGTTGTTGCGGATGGTTGCCGCAGAGACCCTGACGCCGTACTCGCTTGCTACCTTGGCAAGATAGTTGTCCTGACAATAGGGGGTCGCGAGCTGCTGGCCCTGCACGATCTGGTACTCGCCCTTACAATTGATTGCAGCAGCCGGCGTGACCGATGCGATTACGCCCGCGGCGATGACCGCAACCGGCAGCACCTGGCGGGTGCGAATGCGTGGAAAAGTTTGAGCTGCAGCCATTATGCTCTCCTCGTTCTTGACGCTGACAAGGCGATCTGCCTTGTCTCTTGACCGGCCGGCAATTCTTCCAAACCTGCCTTCGCGCCCTGTTCCGCCTCCGGCGGCTCTGGGCCTGGAAAGCCGGCTGCGGTGAGCATTGATGTCAGGACGGCCACGTCTCTCCCAAGAGATTGCGCTCCGACGCAAGAACATCAAGTGGTGCACAGTAAAATGTTGACAGTCTACGAGATTGAGAACGGCAGCCTTGTTCACCACGAGGGCATAGAACACCTCGGCGCGAATAACGTCTGGATCGACATGCTCCATCCAACCCCCGAAGAGGATGCAGCCGTTGAGCAGCTACTCGGCTTGTCGATCCCGACCCGGGCGGAGATGCGCGAGATCGAGGCCTCGAATCGACTGTATGTCGAACGTGGCGCGCACGTCATGACGGCAATTCTCACACATTCAAGCGAAAGTGGCACACCACAGTTCTCCGCCGTCACCTTCATTCTCGCAGGCAATGTGCTCGTCACCCTGCGATACATCGAGCTGAAAGCCCTGCCGATCTACCTGCAGCAGGTCTCCAAGGGCGATGCTGAATGTGCCACGAGCGTTCAGATACTCATCGGCCTGATGGAAGGTTTGATCCATCGCATGGCCGACCTCATCGAACGCCTTCAGGACGAGGTCAACCGCATCGGCGGTGCCGCATTCGAGATCAAGGGCGGCCAGCAAACGCGCACACGCCGCCTCGACGTCATGTTGAAGTCCATCGGACGGTTAGGTGAGACGGCCTCGCGAGCAGAAGAAAGCGTAACCTCGCTCGAGCGTCTGCTGCTGTTCCTCACCCAGGCGATGAAACAGCGCAAGGACCAGTCGCGTGACGTACAGCGGGTCAAGAGCGTGCATCGCGACATCCGGTCTCTCACCGAGCAGCTGCACTTCCTTTCCGACCGTCTCACCTTCCTTCTCGACGCAGTGCTCGGCATGATCGCCAACGAGCAGAACCAGATCATCAAGCTTTTCTCGGTGATGGCGGTCATGCTGATGCCTCCGACGCTGGTTGCCTCGATCTACGGCATGAACTTTAAGCACATGCCCGAGCTGGACTGGTTCATGGGCTACCCCTTCGCGCTCGTGTTGATGGTCGTGGCAGCCTTGATCCCGTTTATCTACTTCCGCCGCAAGGGTTGGCTCTGAGGTACGGCGGCCATGCTGGCACGGCCGCTTGCACCTCCGGCGGGCGCGCATGTCAGGTGCTCAGCTAGAGCCTGATCGGTTGAGATGGAAGCCTCTGACTGCTTCCATCGAGGCCGTGATTGAGGCTCTCAAACGAAGAGATAGAGCAGGCCGAAACGGCCTGAGGTGATTCAATCAAGACCCGACCTGCTCTAAATATGTGAAAAGACCGCCACGATCGTCGGTGGGAGGCAAATCGATATAGCCTCCTGGATAGAAGGCTGACCGGACGGTGATAACGGTCACGGACGTCGCCTGCCGATCGGGCATAGATTTTCGATCGGATCTCCCAAAACCCCTCGATCCAGGACCCCTCGTCCAATCACATCAACGCGGAGCGCGACATGAACATCGACCGCATTGTCATGGCCTTTGCCGGCATCGTCATCCTGGCGGGTACGGCTTTGGGCTACGTCGTCCATCCCTATTGGCTGGCCGTCCCTGCTTTTGTTGGCCTCAACCTCTTGCAGGCGGCATTCACGGGTTTCTGCCCGCTCGCCAAGATCCTGCGTGCGATCGGTCTGAAGCCGGGAACTGCCTTCCCTTGAGCTGAGCCAAGCACCACTCACAGGAGGCTTCCAGGGATTGCTCAACGGCACATTTTTGCCGCAATGCAGCATTTTTTGGAAGCCTCATTCTACACCAACTGCGACCTGCGGTCGCGCTTCGCTCACGGACATTTCAAATTTCTCCTTAGGATTCAGATATCTGGATTCAGATATTAACTAATGCATCCATTTCGTGCGTTGACCGCTCCAAATCCCTGATGCTCTCGTCGCGGCGCCAGAACAGACCTGTCAATAAGCACGGTGGCTGAACGCGTTCTGGTGTTCGGCTCAATGGAACAAAAAACCCATGCGGGGGGCACGAGCGGTGTCGCATGCGCGCGTGGGGGAATAGGGGTTCATGACGCGATTTTTTGCCGAAAGATGCGATCGCGCGCCCACTCCGTTGTGCATTGCAATGCCACCGGAACGATGGAGTGTTTCATGCGCACGTTTCTGATCGCAGCAACAGCCGTGGTGGCCGTTGGGATGACCAACGCGGCACCGGCCCAGGCGACATTTTGGCGTTGCATGGGTGGTCATGTGGCCTGCGGCGGTAACTCCGGAAAGACGGCTTCCAGCGCGCCTGGTTCCAAGCAGTCCTCCCGCAAACAATCGTCCTATGAGACGGCTCGCAAGGCGCCCCGCAAATCTGCCAGCAGAAAATCGTACACGGGCGGCAGCAAGAAGAAACATGTCACCTACAGCGGCGGCTCAAGCGGCAGTGGCGGCCTCGCCTCGTACTACTGGCAGCCCCAGCGAGTCGCGTCAGGCGGCTGGTTCAATCCAAACGCGCTGACAGCTGCCCACAAGACGCTGCCCTTCGGAACCAAGGTCCGCGTCACCAACCGCCACAATGGCAAGTCGGTCGTCGTCACCATCAATGACCGTGGTCCCTACGTAAAGGGTCGCGTCATCGATCTGTCGAGCCGCGCCGCAGGTGTGATCGGCATGAAGGGCTCCGGCGTCGTGCCGGTGTCGCTTGCGGTCATGGACCGCTGATCGGCGGATTAAAGCCTCAAGGCGAGATCTTGCATTGCCCCCGGCCGCCCACGGCCGGGGGCAATGTCGTCAGCGCATGCTTAGCTGACGTGTGCAGCACTTCAGCGTGAAAAACATGCACAAAACAAGGTGCTGGATCAGCTAAGATGGAAGCGCGACTTGTGAGGCTCTCAAAGAGATAGAGCAGGCCACAACGGCCAGACGTGATTCACTCAAAGCCTGACCTGCTCTAAGTGCCACACCGGCCAGCCAAACCGCCACCAACCGGCCTGGAGCGATCGACTCCCGGGAAAAACCGGTAATTTCCGATAAATCTGGGGTAGGGTAGCCGCGATCGCCGGCTCTGGCCGGTCGCAGCCAACCAGGAAGCCCCGCCAGCTCCATGCCCCACAACCACACAGCCCCGCGTGACCGTGACGCCGCCCTCGCCGACATCCGCAAGGCGATGATCGAGAGGAAGCTTACCCAAGCCGAGTTGGCGGACGCAGCCGATTGCCACGAAAAGACGGTGCAGAACCTGCTCGGAGGGCGCTCGGTGCGCGATCAGACACTCTTCGATGTCTGCATGGTGCTCGGCCTCGATTATGAGCGCGTCAAGGCCGATTGGGACGGCTCACCGATGAACGGCGCCAACGAGCCGATGGACCTCAAGGGCGAAGGCGGCCTGGTGGCCCCCCTTTACATGGGAGCCTATACGCGCGCCGCCGTCGATCACTACATCGGCTCCTATCTCACGCTTCGTCCTGCATTCTCGCTTCCCAGCGTCATAATCGCCTACCGCACGGATATCGTCTGGGATCCCTCATGGCCCTCCCTGCTGTTCGAGGAGAGCGGACGTCCTGACGCGACCTATTCACATCGCGGCCGCCTCTACATACCTGCCTCGTCGATGTTCATTCACCTGGTCTCTCTCACCAAGGGCGCCATGCGCATGGTGCTCGTTTCCCAAGTCGATCGCCTGGGCGCGATGCGCGGCCTCATCACCACGCTCAACAAGCAGGGTGCAATGCTGATGCCGGTCTCATCCCCGATCGTCTACCAGCGTCACGACGAATTCCCGTCCGGCTCACTCGGCCAGATTCCGCCTGATCATCCAGAGCACCCCCGCTACCGCGCACTTCTCGAGGAGACCATTGCGGATGGATACGCAAAGGTCGTCGAGCGGTAGAGCCTGATCACAATGCGATCGAACTTGTCGCTAGATCGCTTGACGGATAAACATGGACGCGATCCAGCACCTTGTTTTGAGCATGTTTTTCACGCTGAACCGCTGCACACTTCAGCTCAACATGCTCTAACCTGCACCCGCCACTCACGCGCGCCGCAACAGCGCCGCTGCGGAGTCCGGTGCCACCAGGCTGTCGGCTTCGCCTTGCCCCTGAAGACGCGGATCCTGCTCCTCCATAAGTGCGCCGAGGATCCGCTCGGCAAGCCGCGCTGTCTCTCTTCGGCCGACATCACTGCGGTGCCGATCGAGCCACTTGTGTGCCTCCGTTCGCCCTGCACCGTGCAGATAGGTGAACAGACCCCAATCGGGCTTCATTTTCGTCTCGTGCTTCAGCGCTGCTGTATACCGGCCTGCATCGACGAGGTGAAACCGGTGCCGCCGCAGCTTTCCCGCAAACGTATTGCGATTGAACCAACCGCCTCCTGCCTCGCGACGCAGCGCCTCGATCAGCTCGACGTCGCGCCGTAACGGTGCATTGAACGTGATGTGATTGATGTGTCCCGAAATCTCGCGCGAACCCGTCGGCAGCTCTCTGCGCTCACGCGGGTTGATCATCACCAGAAGCGTGTCGGCAAGCGGACTTTCGCGCGCCACCGTGATGAGATCGGGATTAGCCGAGAAACCGCCGTCCCAATATGCCTTGCCCGAGATTTCGACCGCGCGTTGCAAGGTAGGCAGGCACGCTGACGCCAGCACAGACTCAACGGTCAGCTCCCGCGCCCTGAAGAATCGCGCCTGTCCCGTTGCCACCTCGGTTGCCGCAATCACCAGGCCGACCGGCGCTTGCGTCCTGATACGCTCGAAATCGATCAGCCGAACCAGCAACTCCCGCAGCGGATCGAAGCCGAGCGGATTGAACTCGTATGGCGACATCAGTCCCGCCATCTGCCCCAGTGAGGACCGCGTCAGACTGTAGAGGAACGGGTTCAGCCGAAGGAGATCGGGCACGCCGGCCCTATAGACCGCCTGCCACACCTCGCGAAGCTTCTCGCGTGCGCCCTCGCGTCCCCCTTCCGCAAGCCCTGCGGCAAGTGCAACCGCGTTGACGGCGCCTGCGCTCGTGCCCGAGATCCAGCCGATCTCGAGCCGCTCCTCCTCGAGCAACCGGTCGAGCACGCCCCATGTGAATGCACCGTGCGCACCGCCACCTTGCAACGCCAGATTGAGTCTCAGCGCGCGTTGAAAGAAACCCACTATGCCCCCTTGATCGATACCGCGCCGCCCGGCCAACCGAGCTTGCATGGCTCGCAGACGCGTTGGACCGCATCATGTCAGGGTCTGCTTGGCCAACACAATCGGCACGTGGTCTAACGTCGCAACGCTGACACCGACACTGAATGCCGCCGCGAGCAGCTCCGGGGTTACCACCTCGGCCGAAGATCCGGCAGCCAATACCTTGCCGTCCTTCAATAAAATTGTCTTGTGACAATATCTGAGCGCGAGTGAGACATCATGAACCGCCACGACGACGGTGTGCCCTTGCGCGCTGAGACGCTCCAGGTGAGCGAAGAGCTGCAGCACGTGTCCCATGTCGAGCCCTGCGGTCGGCTCGTCGGCAATGAGAATGTCTGCCTCCTGCGCCAGCGCGCGCGCCTGCAGCACACGCGCAAGCTCGCCCCCTGAAAGTTCATTGACGGGCCGCTCCGCAAGCGCATCGAGATCCATGGCCGACAGCGCCTCGGCGATGGCGGCCGCGTCGCGGGCCGACCGATCGTGCGGCAGCCGACCCAGCGCCACGACGCGGCGCACCGGCAGTGGCCAGTGCACCAGCCGGTCCTGCGGAATGAACGCGATACGTCGGCCTCGTGCGCGCGCATCGAAGGAGAGGATGTCGCGATCATCGAGCGTAACCCGCCCGTCACACAAGGGCACCAGCCCCGCCAGTGATTTCAGCAGCGTCGACTTGCCCGCACCATTGGGACCAATGATGGCGACGAGCTCGCCACGCCCGGTTGCTACCGTAACGTTTTGCAGGACGAGCCGGCGACCGAGACGCACCGAAATGCCATGCGAGGCGAGGCTCATGCACCGAACTCCCGTCGCGATGCCAGCACCAGCCAGAGGAAGAACGGCGCCCCGATAAGCGCGGTCAGCACGCCCAGCTTCAGATCACCTGCCGGCGACAGCAGCCGCAGCGCGATGTCGGCAAGGAGGATCAGCGCCGCGCCGCCCAGAAAACTCGGCACCAGAAGGCGTCCCGGCTCGTGTGCCACGAACGGGCGCAGCACGTGCGGCACAACGAGGCCGACGAAACCGATCGCACCCGTCACCGAGGTTGCAGCGCCGACTGCCAGCGCAGCACCTGATACGATGCGCAAACGCAATGCGCCGGGTGCCACCCCGAGGTTCTGCGCCGCCGTCTCGCCGAGACTCAATGCGTCGAGCGCGCTTCTGGTCGACAGCAGCACAAGCGAGCCGACCACGATCAATGGTGCCGCGATGAAGACGTGCTCGAGGCTGCGGTCGTTGAGCGATCCCATCATCCAGTAGATCATCTCGACCGAGGCGAAGGGATTGGGCGCAAGATTGAGGACGAGCGATGTCAGTGCGCTGGCCACGCTCGACATCGCCACGCCGGCCAGGATCAGCGTCACCGGCGCGCTGCCCTGTCCCGCCAGCAGCACCACCGCAAGTGTTGCAATCGCCGCGCCGCCAAGTCCACCGAGCGGCAGTGCGAGAGAGATGAGCCCGGCCGCCCCTGTATGTATAGCGATCACCGCACCGAGCGACGCGCCGCCAGCCATGCCAAGCAGGCCGGGCTCAGCCAGTGGATTGCGCAGATAGCCTTGAAGAGCAGCGCCCGTCACCCCGAGCGCACCGCCCACCAGGATTCCCAGGAGCGCGCGCGGCAGCCTGATCTCCATGAGCACCAGACGCAGCGCTTCTCCGCCAGCCGGCAGGCTGAAGCCGTCCGGCCCAAGCATCAATGATCCGGCAAACGACCCCGCAACGAGAAGGCACAACAGCGCGTTGAGCGCGATCGCGTCCTGTTCCCGTCGCGAACGACGCAAAGTCTGCTCATGGCCAGGCCGGACGCTCATCGATTGAGCGCGGATGCGCCGCCGGCATCCTCCCCGGCGGGAGCTGGCCCTATGCTTCCAGCCGCCGCATGCATCAGTAATGCCCGCTCACGACTCAATTCCTCGATTGCTCCGGCAATCGCCGGCGTACCACAAAGCCAAAGTGGCATCGGTACGTGAACATGAGGTCGCCGCACCAGCAACGCGCGAAACGCCCGGTGGCGCAGGTTGTCGGCCATCACGGTGCGGAACCGTTCAGGGTCATTGGCGAGGACGACAAGGTCGGGCGGATGTGCGATCAGCGTCTCAAGCGGCAGACGCCCGGCCGGTCCGATCCGGCGCACGCGCGCAAGGTTCTTGAAGCCCGCAGCGCTCAACGCAGCGTCCATGAGCCCGCCCGGCTCAGCGGTCAGGCTGTTGACCTGATAAGCGAGCGCAGTCGGCCGATGCGCACCGCGCGGCGCCGCTGCGGCAATACGCCGGTCAAAGTCGGCGATCAGACGTTCGCCGCGTGCCACCTCGCCGACAGCCTTTGCCACGTGTCGAATGGCGGTGCGGATGCCGTCGAGATCGCGCGCCATGTCGATCACCTCGACGTGTATCCCGATGCGACGCAAGAGCGCCACGACCTCCGGCGTCGAATAGGCCGTCGTCAGCACCACATCGGGCCTGAGTGCCAGGACTTCTTCCGCGCGCCCGCGCAGCAGCCTGATGCCATCCACGCGATCGGCGACAGCCGACAAAATCGGATCGGCCGCCAGCCTGCTCAACCCGGCAATGCGCTCGCGCGCCACCAGGTCGACAACGAGTTGATCGGTGCACAGGTTGATCGACACGACGCGCTGCAGCGGCCCTCCTTTGGCCTCCGCGCGCAATTCCGCGGCGATGCTGCCCAAGCACACGCTGGCGATAATGGCAACGGCCAGCGCGACCCGCCTCCACTTCGCCTTAACGTATGCTGGGTTTCGTCGAATGCGCATCGCTCTATCGGTTTCTTGCCTGCTTCGTCATTTCCACGGCTCGGGTTGCAACACCGGCGCCTCCAGCTTGAACCTCAATCCAGCATAAGCCGCAAGCCCGGCCGTCTCGTAGCCGAACACCTCCTGGTAGTTCTGATCCAGCAGGTTTTCCACCCGCCCGAATGCCTCCACGCCCGGTGTGATTTCATAAGATCCCGCGAGCCGCACGAGCCAGTAGTCGTCAAGCGCGACGCGACGCGAGAACGGAGGCCCGCTCAGAAACCCCAGATCTTCCATTTGACCGTTGTAGATCGCCGCCAGATTGAGCCGTGCGCGATGATCGGCAAAGCGCCAGTCGATGTCGAAGCGCCCCTGATGCTCGGGCCGGCGCAGTTCCCTTTGTCCCATATCGTCGAGCGCATCGAGCCATGTGTAGGCGGCGCCCAGCGTCACACCGGGAAGAACCTGGTAGCGGCCCGCCACCTCGATGCCCTGCCGTTTGCTCTCGCCGTCGAGATTGACCGAGCTGATGAGTGGGAACTGGGAGAAATCCTCCGTGATCTCGTTGGTGAGATCGGTCTTGAAGTAGGTCACATCGATGATGCCGCGCCCGCCCAGAAACGTCGTCTCCACACCGACGTCCCAGCCCTTCGAGCGCTCCGGCTGCAAATCCGGATTCGGCGTGTAACGGAAGAAGGTCCCGTAAAGCTCCGCGAAGCTCGGCAGCTTGGTGCCGGTGCCATAGCTGGCATGCAGCCGGAACGGCGTCGAAGGCACCTTGAGTGAACCATCGATGCGCCAGTCCGTCGTATCGTCGAAAACGTCGTTGTCGTCACGACGCAGCGTCGCACCCAGGCTCAGAAAGCCAAAGTACTCCCCGCGCACCTCTCCCACAAAACTCAGGCGGTCACGCTCGGCATGGAAGTTTCCCGCGGACGGCTGATCGAATGTTTCCTCGCGCCACTCGACAAGCCCGGTCACGAAATGACGAACCGGGCCGCCCTCCTTGGGGCCGATCCGTACCGTCGTCTTGTAACCGTAGGTCGCGGTCTCGTCGATCAGCTGGCTCGCTGTAAAACTGACGTCGTCGAAATCCCGTTTCGCGCGCGTCGCATACACCACCTGCGTCCACGCGTCGTCGAACAGTGAGAGCTCGGCGTCGAGCCGTCCGCTCCACATGTCGTTTTGCGAGTGGAACGGCGCATCGATCGCGCGCTGATAGCCCGGCAAGTTGAAGCTGAAATCGTCATACTCGGTCTCGAGCCTGCTCGCCCGAAACACCCCGCTGAGCGTCAACCCATCGAACGGCCGCACACCGCCTTTCATCGACAGTGTCTTCAGGTCGCTGCCATCACGCTCATTGCCCTCAGGCGCGATGTTGAAACCATCGGTATGACGCGAGGCCACCATGAACGAGCCCCAGGCCGTATCGGTTCCGCCCGACACGCCGGCCCGGCCGCCGCGCGTGTTGAACGAGCCCCCTTCGGCCTCGGCAACGATGCGCGCCGGTCCCTTGCCCGAATTGGTGACGATGCTGACGACGCCGCCGAGGGCACCCGACCCGTAAAGGCCGCTTTGCGGCCCGCGCAGAACCTCGATGCGCGCGATGTCGTCGGTCGCGAGGTTGGCGAAGTCATAAAAGCCGTCAATGCCGGAGTTGACCTCGACGCCATCGATCAACACCAGCGTATGATTGCTCTCCGCCCCCCTTATCCGCACAACGGCGACATTGCCGGCGCCACCCTGCTGGCTCACCGAGACTCCCGGCAGGCTGCGTAGAGCATCGACTGCGGTCCGCGCCTGCGTCGCCTTGATCTCGTCGCTCGTAACAATGCTGACCGACGTCCCCAGCGTATCGGCGCGCACTCCCCGGTCGACACTGCCATTTGCCGGCGCTTCGCTGGCGCCTGCATCTGTCATCTGACCCGCAGCGGGGGACGCAGAAGGAGCCGGCGGCTGGCCAGCAACCGCCTCCACGTCCGACTTCGGTTTCTTTTTCGCGGTCTTGCTCTTCTTCGATATCTGCGCGCCGCTCGCCTCTTCTTCGAGCACCGGATTCACCGGCGACGGCGTGACCTGCGGCTTTGCCAGAGTGCCGCCCTCGACCACGACCGGCGGCAATTGCACCGCCTGCGCCACTACGGACTGCGCATGGACCGGCTGCACCGCGGCTGAAGCGAGATACGCGCTGCCTAATCCCGAAGCGAGCGCAAGCCGACGGATCGGCGCTCGGCAAGCGCGATTGCGCATTTCACAGCCAACGGCGACGACGCGCCGGGGCATCCTGGACCCTGTCATTTTAAACCCCCTGTGGTCACGACCATGAGGGTGGAGCTCGCATCGTCAGCGATACGAAAACTGCACTATCCGAGGTACGCCCGAGCGGGGCGGCATCCTCGAAACTGCATCAACCGGATGGCAGGAATTGTCCCGACTGCGGTCGACCTGACGATGCTCCCCACCGGTTGCACATCGGTCGCCACTACGGGTGGTCCGCTTCACTGCGCGCCCCGCGCGGTGAATGGGCGACGTGTACCGGCAGGTCTCCTGGCTTGCGGCTCGAGCGCCCTGCTTCAACCTTCCCATCGTCCCGTGCGGGAATCGAAAGTGGCATATGTGAAGCGAGCTTGCCGCCTACAGTTGCGGGGGCAGCCCCGGTTCCGAACCATCTGAAATCATGAAAATATCATGATCGGACAGCTCTTCCCGGGTTCCCTTTTCATCCATCCGGAGCGTGGCTCCGGATGGAAACCGGCACGCGCAGACTTCAACTGAGCTGCTCACGAGAGTCAACTGCGCCATTTGGCCTGACCGGAACCTGCAGCAGTTTGGCCACACCCGCTGCAATTTCGAGAAGCCTATACGGCGCACAAGAAAATTGCCTCATGCGGTATCCATCCGCTGTCGATGAGCTCAATCCGTCGCTTCCAGCAAAATCTTTTCCAGCAGCGCGTTGATTTCATTGAGCGCCATCTTCGACGCCTCGCCGCCCCGCTCCGGCAGCCGCTTGTAGCCGACAGTGACTTTGCCTTTGCTGCCGACGCTTTCGTAGACGAACATCACGTAGGGGCACAGCCCCATATTGAGCGGCTCAGCATCCATCATCCTCCGCGAAAGCTGCGATGAGCAGAAGGTGAAGTATTCCGCATCCGTGTAAAGTTCATCCGTTGCGCCGACATCCTTTGCCGTACGCTTCAGCATGTCGCTGATCTTGCCGTTGAAGTCGATCGTCAGACCTTGATTGATGATCGCATTTTGCAGATCGACGCGGGCGTCCGCAAAGGCTCTTTCCACCGTGCGGATAGCGAGCGGATCGGCGGCATCGCCAGCCGACGCGCACCCCGCAGCGCCGATGGCGAACCCGACCATCCAAGAGGTCAACGCCAACGCACGCGCAACCCCGACAGGACGCGACATAGGCGAATGCCTGCACCCGGCGACCAAAGACAACAGCATGCCAAACTCCTCCCGAAAAAAGGTGCATCGATCATCAAAGCGGCAGGCAGGTTCTCGCGAGCTCATTATGAATTCATCGCGGAGATGCACATGGTGCGACGCCGGCAACGCACGTGACGCATGCAATCCACACACGAACGCGCTGCATCAAAAACAGAACAGCAATCCTGATAAGGCGGCAAGGTCGAGAAACAGTGCGTCACCTCGCACCGCAGTCAGGTAAAGGCTCGCCCCGATGATTGCGCCAGTCAGCACCAATATAGCTGCGCCAAATCCTGCCGGCGCATGGATGACGGCATCTTTAGCGTTGGGCTCTTTGATTCCACTTCTCAACGTAGCAGCCCTCGCATCGAGGCTTGGCAAGCAGGACATGGCGCTGCGCCATTAACCATATGTCGCGCCATTCACACCCTTCAGTCCAGCATACACCGCCCGCGCGCCCGGCAAAACCATGGCCGCGCAAGGCCCTGTGCCTCATCACGCTACGGGCTTGGCAGCGAGCCTGGCGGACGTCCGTGCAGCGCGTTCCCGTATTGGCCAACTCAGCGCCGCCGCCAGCAGGCCCAAACCCACCGAAATCCACCACATCGCATCATAGCTGTGCAGCAGATCGAAGAGATAGCCGCCGAGCCATGCGCCGAGGAACGCGCCCAGTTGATGCGAAAGGAACACGAACCCGTAGAGCATCGTCATCCATCTGGCGCCGAAGAACGTCGCCACGAGTCCGCTCGTCAACGGCACCGTCGACAGCCACAGCACGCCAAGGATACCGCTGAGGACAATTACGCTGCCCGGGGTCACCGGCAGCCAGAGAAAGGCGAGAAATACACCCGCCCGGGCCAGATATATGAGTGCCAGTCCGTAACGGTTTGGCAGCCGTCGCCCCCATTCACCGGCGATATAGGTGCCGAACAGATTGCCGAGCCCGACCATCGTCAGCGCGGCCACCGCCACGCCCGGATCAAAGCCCCTGTCGGCGACATAGGCCGGCAGATGCGTGCCATAGAATACAATATGAAAACCGCAGACGAAGAAGCTCGCATTGAGGAGCCAGAAGCTCGGGTAGGCAAAGGCCTCGCGCAATGCCGAAAAGAGCCCCTGCGAAGGTTCTCCTTGCACCTCCGGCGGCCGCCCGCGAATGAGCGCCGCCAGCACAAGCATCAATGCTGCCGTGGCGGCAAGCACGATGATGCTCGATTGCCAGCCAAGCAGGGCCATAAGCAAATGAGTGTAGGGCATGGCGACGAGGATGCCGACGCCCGCCCCCATGCCGATCAATGCGATCGCCCGCGTTCGTAACTCAGGCGCCACGACACGGGCCACGGCACCCACCATGGCGTTGACACCACAACCCGCCACGCCGAGGCCGAACAGAATTCCTGACACGATGAGATGCAGTTCGGTTTGCGCCGCATAGAGCATCAGCAAGCCGGCCGTTGTCGTCACCGCCCCGAACACGGCGACGCGCCCACTCCCCAAGCTGTCGGAGACCGCACCCGTGATCGGTGCCGCCACGCCCCATACGATGTTTGCGATCGCTATTGCCAACGCGAAGACCTCGCGCCCAAACCCCAGCGTTTCACTCACCGGCTTGAGATAGAGGCCCATGACCTGCCGCAATCCCATACCGATCGCGGCAATCACCGCCGCGGCAAGGATGACTATCCAGGCTGGATGGAGTGGCTGATAGGCCTGGGAATCAGGATCAGGGCCGCCGCCAGGACTTCGAGGGATCTGTACTGTCGTCACTTGTAAGCTCAGTTTTTTCCGTTGCGTGCTCGTGCTGGGTATACCCTAGAGCAGGTGTTCGACCCGTCCAGTCCATGTTCAGCTGAAGTGTGCAGCGGTTCGGCGTGAAAAACATGCTCAAACAAGGTGCTGGATCGCGTTCATGCTTCCGTCAAACATGAACGCGATCTAAGCGAATTTAAGCCATCTCGTGCGCCAGCAGGCGGCGGTCGAGTTCTATCACGCCGCCTGTCGGCGAGATCAGACCGCGCCCCGTGACTTCGATGGCCCACGCCTCGTCCACACGGCGCACGCGCACCAGATTGTAACGCGCCATCGGCTCATCCTTGTGCCGCCGTCCGGACGACCCCGATGCGATGCCCACGACGGGGATCTTGCCGTTTGGTCCGTCACCCCAGCTCAGCATGTCACGATGATTGTGCCCGTGCAGGATGAGTTCAGCGCCCACACGGGACAACACACCGGCCAGCTTGTCGGCATCCCTGAGCCCGCGCGATTTCGGCGCAAGACCCGGCAGCGGCGGATGGTGAATGAGAACGATGCGCGCCAACCCGGTTCCAGCAAGCGTCCCCAGCACTGTTTCGAGCGCCTTGAGCTGCTCTCGCCCGACACGGCCTGCAGCCACGAACGGCCGTGTCTCGACCGCCGAGTTGACGCCGATGAGCACGGCCGCGCCGACGCGGCGCACGAACGGAAAACCTCGTGGTGTCACCCCGGTGCCCGGCACCTCGCTGCCGAACGGATCGGAATTCATGTAGTCCTGCCAGAGCGCAACGCCCGGATGGCTACCTATGCGCGTGTAGATGTCGTGATTGCCCGGCACGACGGTAACCGATTCCGGCGCCCCCACCCCCCTCAACCAGTTCAGCGCCGCCGCATACTCGTTGGGCAGCCCGATATTGCACAGATCTCCCGTGACGGCGACATGGTGGGGCCGCGACGCCAGCATGTCGGCAACGAGCAGATCGGCCACGTCCGCGCGATGCACGTGCTTGCGCCCGCGGTGCCAATTCATCAGGCCAAGAGTCCGCTTGATGTTCAGAAGGCGCGGTGAGAACCCTGCCAGCGGCGTGATGTGCACATCCGAGATATGCGCAATGATGGTCGAATCCGGCATGAGCTCCCCTTGGGTCAGCCCTTATTAGCGGCATTGACGGTTCGCATCCAGACCGGCCGCAGCCTAGCCTTGCCAAGACCTGATCCCTGCCCCAAACAGGTTGCATCGCTCCCAGGAGGTCGACGTGCCGCTCTCCCGTATCGTCACTCGCAGCCTGCAGCACTACTGGCGCATTTCGCGCGGCCTTACGCTGTGCACACGCGGCGCGGTGATCGACGCGCAAGGCTGTTTTCTGCTGATTCGTCATGACGGTTACGACAGCTGGCATTTTCCAGGTGGCCGGGTCGATGGCTGCGAGACGGTTGAAGCTGCGCTGAGCCGCAAGCTTGCCGAGGGGCCCGGCATCCGGATCGATGAGACGCCCGAGCTGTTCGGCATCTACGCCGATCTGAAGAACTCCGAAAGCCGCCATATCGCCGTGTTTGTCATCCGCCGCTGGCATCGGCAGGCCCCGTTCGCAGCCAACGTGGGAATTGCCGAGCAGTCGTATTTCGCACCCGAAGCGCTGCCCGCCTCCACCCATCGGTCCACGCGCCAGCGCATTTCCGAGATTTTGGGGCTCGCACCAAAGTCACTCGAGTGGTAGCCGAGGCTGGAAGATCTCACGCTGGCTCTCTCCCCGCGACGCTTCGCCTGCATCCACTGGACCCATCCTGACACGCGTGCTATGCGCCAGCCGCCTCAATGGCATGGCGTTGACGTCGTGCCTGAGTGACACGTCCCGCAATCGCATTAGACAGCATCGCTTCCGCTGCTGTTATCGAAAGCCGCCGGCCCATGTCCTCCGAACTCGAGATCAGGCCCGTCTGTGAGAAGGATCTTGCGGCAATCTCCGCCCTGCACGCCCGCGCATTCGGCCCGGGGCGCTACGCCCGCACGGCATACAGGGTGCGCGAGGGCACGCCCCTCATCACACCACATTGCCGTGCCGCATATCTCGATGGAACGCTGGTTGCCGTCCTCCGCTACACCCCGATTTCGATCGGCGGCGTCGGCGGCGCTCTGATGCTTGGCCCAGTCGCCGTCGAACCTGTCAACAAAGGAAAAGGATTCGGCAAATCGTTGATCGCCAAGTCGATCGAGGAAGCCGCCGGCGATGGCTTCCGCCTCGTGCTTCTGGTCGGTGATCTGCCCTATTACGCGCGCTTCGGCTTTGTCCGCGTTCCTGCTGGCCAGATCGCTTTGCCGGGCCCCGTCAATCCCGAGCGTCTTCTCGCCCGCGAATTGGTCGAAGGCGCGCTGGCCGAATTCCGCGGCCTCGTTGCCCCGGCGTGAGGTGCTGCGACCTGACTGCGTGCGATGGTCTCAGGTTCGCCAGAACTCGGGCCGGAATAGCACCAGCACCGTGAACAGCTCGAGCCGTCCCAGCAGCATGGCGAATGCCAGTACCCACTTGGCTGCCGCGGGCAGTGACGCGAAATTCCCCGAAGGACCGACGATGTCTCCCAGTCCCGGCCCGACGTTTCCCATCGCCTGTGCGGCCGAAGACAGAGCCGTCGTCAGATCGAGACCCATTCCGGTAAGCAGCACCGTGAAAATGCCGACCGTTGCCATGTAGATCGCGAGGAACGCCACCACCGAGAAGGGCACGTCCTGCGAAAGCCGCTTACCGTTGTAGGACAACGTCACGATACGATTGGGGGAAATGAGGTGGATGAAATGCCGCCGCGTCAGCAGGCCCGCCAATTGCAACCGATAAATCTTGATCGCGCCAGCCGTGGAGCCGGAACAGCCGCCGACGAATGTGATCAGCAAGAACACGCCAAAAGCGAAAGTGCCCCACGTCGTATAGTCGGTGCTGGCAAACCCCGTCGTCGTAACGATCGAGGTGATGTTGAATGCCGCCAGCCGCACCGCTGTCGGAAAATCGACGTCGTGAGAGGCTGAGTGCCACAGCGCGAGCACGAGCGTCAAAACGGCAATGAATGACAAGAATCCGCGCACCTGCTCGTCGCGCCAGATCACGTGCGTGTCACCGCGCAGCGTCTGGATCATGACGACGAAAGGCATTGCGCCCGCGATCATAAAAAACGTCGCCACCCACTCGATCGACGGCGAATTGAAAAACCCGAATGACGCGTCGTGTGTCGAAAACCCGCCGGTGGCTATTGTCGCCATGGAATGGCAGATGGCATCGAAGATCGTCATACCGAGCAGGCCGTAGATGACAGCGCACGCGAAGATCAAACCGAAATAGACGCCGGCCGTCGCCGACACGAGCTCCAGTGCCCGCGGCACGATCTTCTCCGACTTGTCGGAACTCTCTGTGTGGAACAGCTGCATACCGCCAACCCGCAGGTACGGCAGCACCAGAAGCGCCATGACGACGATGCCGATGCCGCCGATGCCGTTGAGCAAGGCCCGCCAGAGCAGCACGCCGCGCGGCAGCACGTCGAGCTTCGTCAGCACCGTCGAGCCGGTCGTCGTCAGACCCGACATCGCTTCGAAGAATGCATCCGTATAGCTCAGTCCCACGCCGATGAACGGCATGGCCGCGAACGCGCACAGCACCACCCAGCTCAGCGTCGTGAGCAAGAATGCATCCTTGACGCCGAGCTGCACCGGGCCTTCGGTGTAGGTCATCAGCACCAATAGACCGCCGACGAAAAACGTGAAAACGCCGGCGCCAAAGAACGCCCGCCAGTCCGCATTGTTGTCGGCAAGATCGATCAGCGCGGGCACCAGCATCGCGGCTGACAGGATGGCGAGCATGAGCCCGATGGCGAACAGGATGGGGCGAATATGGATCATTTTCGGATAAGGCCGATTCGACTCGCGTAAGCCGGTCACGAAGCAGCTCTCCGCGAGGAGGATGCCGCGCAATCTCACACTTGGCCGGCGCCGAGACACCAGCCCCCTTGAGCGGCGCGCCGTTTAACGCCGAACACGGCGGCGCGAAAGCAAATTCTACAGGACACAGGTTTTGCAAAACTCGTCACGCTGCCCCGTCGAGGGGCCAACGCATATCATAAAAGTTTGATGAAAAATCCCTTTCAGCGCATTCCACAGACCTGGACGGGGCCACCGGAACGTCTCCGGCCATGCATTTTTCGGCCCTCAAAAGGCCGAAGATATTCCCGAAACGCATAACAAGCCAAGTGCGACGCTTTCAGACCATAGCGCATCGCCACAATGAGGCGTAGGAGATTGCCCCGTTGCAACGCTGAATGAGGCGCTATCAGTGCCCACCGCGAGAACCAATGCCGTTACAGCTGGGGCCACGCTCCTGACGAGCGTCATGGCTGCACTCGTGGCGTTGTGGGTGCTCGCGGTGTCGGTCGGCGGGCCCGATCCTCGTCTCGGGCCGAGCCCGAGCGATCCAGCAGCAATAGCGAACCTCTCCGACTCGCCGCATCGGCTGGCCAGACGCCCGGTTTCCGAGCCGGTTCTGCGGCCGGCCACGTCAAACGAGGTCGCTCAACGTTCTTCACGGCCAGCCACCAAACGCCCTTCCCTCGGCGGGGAAAGCACGCCCGTTGCACTGCTACCCGACGTCCCTATCGGCCTGCCGCTGGCGCACCGCGCCAGTGACGTTGACAGCGCATGCAATGCCGCACCCGCCTATGGTCCGACGCGCCGCACGCATCGCCCGCGCGATCCCCCTCGGACGGCCTGACACGAACGCATCGCAGCCATGGCCAATCGGGTCCTGAGATCAGGACATCTTGGCCAGCAAACGCGTGCGCCCTCGTGTCGTGCGGCGCGGGCCGGAACAGCCCGCACCAATTCCGCACCAATTCTCGAACCGACCCGATGAACACTCGCAAACGCCGTTGCCGGCAGGCGCAAGTGCGCCCCGCGCGGCATGAAAGGACACCGATCCATGACAAATAAACCAGCCCATTCCCAGCGCGCGCCCGAGGCTCACGATGACCACGATGACCCACTGCCGCCGCAAGCCGCGCAGCAGGCATCAACCACGATGGCCCTGCTCGTCGTAGGCGGCTTTGCCGCCCTACTTGGGATGCTGATCCTTGTGGAGGTTCTGGCACACTGAAAGTTAGAAGGGGCTTCAAGTTCGGTCTGAAACGCCATCGGCACGCACCTTGCGGTGCGTGCCGATGGCAAGAAGGCTCTCCCGGACGATGGAGGATCAATCCTCGAATGGATCCTTCATCAGGATCGTGTCATCACGCTCCGGGCTTGTCGACAGAAGCGTAACCGGGCAGCCGATCAACTCCTCGATGCGGCGCACGTACTTGACCGCCTGCGCCGGCAGGTCAGCCCAGGAGCGCGCACCGCACGTCGACTGGGTCCACCCTTCGAATGTTTCCCACACAGGCTTGACGCGCTCCTGCGCATTCTGGCCGGCCGGCAGACGTTCAATGCGCTCACCGTCGAGATCGTAGCCAACGCAGACCTTCAGCTCCTTGAAGCCGTCGAGAACGTCGAGCTTTGTAAGCGCGATCCCGTCGATTCCGGCCACCTTGATGGTCTGTCGCACCAGCACCGCGTCGAACCAGCCGCAGCGGCGCGCACGTCCCGTCACGGTTCCGAACTCGTGCCCCTTTTCGCCGATCTGCTGGCCGATGTCGTCGAACAGCTCCGTTGGGAACGGGCCCGATCCCACTCGCGTCGTGTAGGCCTTGGCGATGCCCAGAACATAGCCGACCGCACGCGGGCCGACGCCCGAGCCGGTCGCCGCCTGCGCCGCCACGGTGTTGGACGACGTGACAAAGGGATACGTGCCGTGGTCGATATCGAGAAGTGCGCCCTGCGCGCCTTCGAACAGGATTCGCTTGCCCGCCTTGCGCTCGCGGTCGAGCAGATCCCACACGACTTCGATATACGGCAGGATCTTGGGCGCAATCTCCGCCAGTTCCGCCAGGAGCGTGGCCTTCTCGACCTCGGGCTTGCCAAGTCCGCGCCGCAATGCGTTGTGATGCGTGAGAATGCGGTCCACCTTCGGACCCAGCGTGGCAAGCGTTTTCAGGTCCTGCACGCGGATTGCGCGACGGCCAACCTTGTCCTCATAGGCCGGACCGATGCCGCGCCCGGTTGTCCCGATTTTGCCCACGCCCGCCGCTTCCTCGCGCATCTGGTCGAGCTCGCGGTGAAGCGGTAGGATCAACGTCGCGTTTTCCGCAATCCTGAGCGTGTCACGCGTTACCTCGACGCCCTGATTCTTGATCCGCTCGATCTCCGCGGTGAGCGCCCATGGGTCGATGACCACGCCATTTCCGATGACGCCCACCTTGCCCGGTCGCACGACGCCCGAAGGGAGCAGCGAAAGCTTATAGGTCTTGCCGCCAATGACGAGGGTATGACCGGCATTATGACCGCCCTGGAAGCGCACAACGATGTCCGCACGCTCCGACAGCCAGTCAACGATCTTGCCTTTACCCTCATCGCCCCATTGGGCGCCGACCACAACGACGTTCGCCATCTCCGCCCCTTAACTCCGCCTTCAGGCTCCAAACAAGCGTCGGCCCCGTTCACGATTGACCGGGGCCGATCACGCATTTATCCCGAAGCCGCCCCCGGGGCAACCGCAACAGGTTCCCGAATCCGCGGCAAATTCGTATCTTTTGGGCCGTATGCAGAGGGCCTGTACCGACCATCTCGTCGCTCTGCAGGCCGTGATGCTTGATCCGGCTCTAGCGGCGCTGATACTCGATGGCTTTTCCCGCCGGCCAGACGACACGGTAGCCGAACTCGATCACCTTCTCCTCGTCCGCCTCGAGCCGCGCGTCCCAGCGCATCACGCCTTGTTTGTCATCGACGTTGCGCACGCTTGGCTGCGGACGCCCCAGGAGCTCGACCTTGATCTCTTCGTTCTTCGAGACCGGCACCTGGTCGAACACCGAAACGTCGATCGCCCGCTCATGCATGTTCTTGACGGAAATGCGGTAATTGCGCTCGTCCGTATTGGACGACGAGATCAGACCTGTCTCGCCGCGCTTCTCCTGCACGACGTTATGACGGACACGAATGAGGTCGTCACTGCCGAATCCCAGCTCGTGCGTCTCTCCGCCGGCAAGCAACGGCAGCCGCCCGTTGCCGACGAAGGTCCCGTCGCGGAACAGAGCGACCGAGCCGGGCAGCATCGGCGAGCCGCGCGGCACCTCGATCTTGGCATAGAGGTAAGCTTTGGCATCGCGCTTGGGCACGGCGCGCGCGACCAGCGCAGGCTGGAAACTATCACTGATCAGATCAAGGCTCTTAGCCTCACCGGTGTTGGCGACGCTGGCCCGGCCGGACACGGCATACGTCGCCTGGAAAGCGGCAACCTCGACGCTGGTTTTCGACCTTGAGGCCGCGCGCTCCTCGGCCATTGGAGGCGGCGCTGCCGCCGCCGGTGCGTCCATCGCCTCGGGCATCGCGCCATCCTTGGCGTAGCCGAGGCGCTGTTTGAGCGCCGGCCGGGCCGCCACAGGCTGCGGCGCGGGCGGATAATCGACGGCCATGGTGCCGAGTTCTGGCGCAGCCGTGCCCGCCGTAGGCCTAGTCGTCGACAGCTGAATTGCTACGTTGTTCCAGCTCTCGCCGGTTCGCTGCGTGATCGTCGCGCGTCGCATCACCCTCAGGTTTGGCTGCGCCGTCTTCGAGCCCGTCTGCAGGCGTGCATCATAGCTCGGCGACCATGATGCGTTGGCAACCTGATAACGGACCGTGAGGTCAGCCTCGAGCGCCTGCTCGGCCTTCACCGCCACCGTCACCTCCGTACGTTCCTCTGGTGCCGGCGCCAGCGCCGCAAGCTTGCCTCGCAGATCCTCGATACGACGGTCCAGCTCGCGCACGGCGCCCTCCGCCTCCAGCCTGTTGCGCGCGATATCGGTGAGACTCGTGTTGATGAGGGCGATGATATCCGACCAGCTCTCGCTCGGCGATGTGACGCCCGCGGCCGGCGGCGGCCGGTTGGGGAGGTTCGTCAAGTTGCCGATCAACGTGCGCTGCGTGTCCGCGGCGGACACCTTGGCCTCAGCCAGCGTCCGTTGATCCTGGAGCGCCTCGATCTCCTTTTCCAATCGCTTGCGTTCGTTCTCCACTTCGCTGGCCGAATGCTGCGGTATGAACAGACGTCGCGCATCGACTGCGCCGATCTCGAGTTTCCCAGCCGATTTGCCATCGACGCGGATCGATCCGGGGATCGCCTCTGCCGGCAGGTCCGAAAACACCACCGCCTGCGTATCCGTCGCAATTCGAACGTGAGCCGTCCGCACCACCTCGGCTCCTGACGGAAACACCGTCACGGCCTCGACGCGCGAGGGAACCGCAACCGGCTCGGCCGCCAGTGGGGACACGACGCCCACCGCAAGCGCGATACCAATGCCCGCCACAGTACGACAGATCATGATTGAAACCTCAAGATACACGAATTCATGCCACCATGGCCCCGTCCTCAACATGGCGCACTAAAGCGGCCCGGAATATGACCATAGTACGGTTGAGGAGCAACGTCCGCAGGACCATGCCCCACCCTTGCCTCGTCCTGATCCACGAGTTCAAAAAAACAGCCGGCGGACGCGCACCACCTGCGGCAACGCGCTGACTTTGGCCAGCACAGTATCGCTGACACGCTCATCGACTGCGACGACTGCAATGGCATCGCCGCCCGGCTTCTCGCGCCCGAGGTTGAACGTGGCGATGTTGACACCCGCCTCGCCCATGATCGAGCCGAACTGACCGATGAACCCCGGGCGATCCTGGTTGCGAACGAACAGCATGTTCGGTGTCACCTCGAAATCCATGTCGATGTCGCGAACCTGGATGATGCGCGGCTTGCCATTGGAGAAAACCGTACCTGCAACAGACCTGTGATAGGCCTCCGTCTTCACCGTCAACTTGATGTAGCTTTCGTAGACGCCGTGCGCCGAGCACAATGCTTCCTCGATCGCAATGCCCCGCTCGCGCGCGTTCGTCGCCGCCGAAACCATGTTGACGTCCGTCAGCGACGGACGCAGCACGCCTGCCAGTGCAGCAGCGGTCATCGGCTTCACGTTGAGTTCGGCCACGTCGCCGCAATACTCGATCCGGATGCCCTTTATCGCCACCTCGGTGAGTTGCCCCGCGAACGAACCCAGTTGCTCGGCAAGCTTGATGAACGGCGTCAGGCGCGGGGCTTCCTCCGCCGTGATCGAGGGGAAGTTCACCGCATTGGTGATGGCGCCCTTGATCAGGTAGTCGCTCATCTGCTCCGCCACCTGCAGAGCAACGTTTTCCTGCGCTTCGGTCGTCGCCGCGCCCAGGTGCGGTGTGCAGATGACATTGTCGAGCGTGAACAGCTCGTTCTCCTTGGCCGGTTCCACTTCGAAAACGTCGAGCGCGGCGCCTGCCACATGCCCCGATCGGATCGCTGCGGCCAACGCCGCCTCGTCGACGAGGCCGCCGCGTGCGCAATTGATGATGCGCACGCCGCGCTTGCAGGAAGCCAGCGCATCTGCCGAAACGATATTGCGTGTCCGGTCGGTCAGCGGCGTGTGCAGCGTGATGAAATCGGACCGCTTCAGAAGGTCTCCGAGCTCCACCTTCTCCACACCGATTTCCATCGCCCGTTCCGGTGACAGGAAGGGATCGAACGAGATCACCTTCATTTTGAGGCCCAGCGCCCTGTCGGCGACAATCCCGCCGATATTGCCGCAGCCGATCACGCCGAGCGTTTTGCCGTAAAGCTCCACGCCGAGAAAGCGGTTCTTCTCCCACTTGCCCGCCTTCGTCGAGACATTCGCCTCCGGGATCTGGCGCGCCAGAGACATCATCATCGTGATCGCATGCTCGGCCGTCGTGATCGAATTGCCGAACGGCGTGTTCATAACGATGACGCCTTGCGCCGTCGCGGCCTTCGTGTCGACATTGTCGACACCGATGCCGGCGCGTCCGATGACCTTGAGCTTGCCGGCAGCCTTGAGAACCCTTTCGGTCACCTTGGTCGCCGAGCGTATCGCCAGCCCTTCGTAGTCGCCGATGATTGCGGCCAGTCGTTCCTTGTCTTTGCCGAGTTCAGGTTCGAACGTCACGTCGAGGCCGCGATCCCTGAAGATGGCGACGGCGGTTTCCGACAGGGCATCGGAGATCAGCACGCGCGGTGCGGACATGGGGGTCATCCTTCGCAAAGCCCGAGAGCGTCGCCCGCATGCATCCACTTGACGTCTTTTGCGAAAGCGATTGCCGCGCTCACTCTCCGGCGAGGAGTTAAAACTGATGGGTTTGTGTAGGCACAATCGGCAGTTCCGCCGGTATCCAAGTGGCAAATGAAGCAGCACCCAGGGGTGGCGCTGCGGCGGCCGAGGCAAAAATCAAAACCACGACCGCCGCGAAGAAATCCTCATGCCTCTTGCAGAATGCCAGCCTTGACTTCGCCGAATGCCCAGTCGAGCCAAGGCAGCAGCGCTTCGACGTCGCTCGTCTCGACCGTCGAACCGCACCAGATCCTGAGGCCTGCAGGCGCATCGCGATAGGCGCCAAAGTCGTAGCCAACGCCCTCGCGCTCCAGCCGGCTGACGATATCCTTGGCAATCTTGGCCTGCAGGTCATCGGACAGCGCCGTCACATCAGGATCGACGATTTTCATGCACACAGAAGTGTTCGACCACGTTGTGCGGTCCTGTGCGAGGTTAGCGACCCACGGCGTGCGATCGATCCAATCCCAGACAGCCTTTGCATTGGCATCCGCACGGCGCATCAACTCCGCCACACCGCCAATCCGTTCTGCCCACGCGAGCGCATCGAGATAGTCCTCCACCGCCATCATCGATGGCGTATTGATCGTCTCGCCCTCGAAAATCGCAGCGTTGAGTTTCCCGCCCTTGGTGAGCTGGAAGAGCTTCGGCAGCGGACGCGGCGGCGTATAACTCTCGAGCCGGGCAATGGCACGTGGCGACAGAATCAGCATTCCATGCGCGGCCTCGCCGCCCATCACCTTCTGCCAGGAGAAGGTCAGCGCATCGACCTTGCTCCATTCGATGTCCTGCGCGAACGCCGCCGACGTTGCATCGACCAACACCAATCCCTCGCGATCGGCGGGAATGAAATCGTAGTTGGGCAACCGCACGCCGGCTGTCGTGCCATTCGCCGTCAGCACCAGATCGCGCCGGAAATCGATCTTAGACAGATCCGGAAGTACGCCGAACCGCGCCTCGTCGACACGCAGATCCGCGAGCTTGAGCTGCTTGACCGCATCCTTGACCCAGACCGCCCCGAAGCTCTCCCATGCCAGGACATCAACGCCGCGCTCGCCCAGCAGCGACCACATTGCAGCTTCGAACGCACCAGTGTCCGATCCCGGCATGATCGCGCAAACAAATCCGTCAGGCACCCCGAGAATGGCTTTTGTCTTGTCGATGGCAAGCTTCAGCCGGGCTTTGCCTTCCTTGGAACGGTGGGAGCGGCCGAGCAAAGCCCCTTCCAGCGCCTTCGCAGACCAGCCAGGACGTTTCGTGCACGGACCTGAAGAAAAATTGGGATTGGCCGGCCTTTTCGCCGGCTTTGTAGCTGTGGTCATATCTCTCTCTACCCTTCCAGATAGTTGCCCCTCGGTGGGGAGGGGTGGCCCACCGATCGATCTAAGGGTTTGCGTTCTCGCCGTCAATGCGGCCATATATTTGGCAAGCTGCAACACATCGATATAGACACCGCAACGAGCGGTCGCAACGAGCGCGCTGCAGGCCGGACCACGCAAATAGGCCCGACCACGCAAAAAGGGCGGCCATCGTTGGCCGCCCTGCTTTTTGGGATTTGCCGGGCCGCTACGCCACGGCGTTCGAGGCGCGCAGGCTTTTCACACTGAGCCGCGGCACACTTCGGCCAAGCACGCTTTATTCGATATTGAAGCGCAGGCCGGCGCGAATTTGATGCTCGTTTTGCGCATCGAACGACACCGTGCTGCGGCCGTCCGCGATATTCACGGCGATGTCCGAACCGCCGACATGCAGGTAGCGATAGTTGATGTCGAGGAGCGTCGAACGGCCGAGGTCATACGTGAAGCCGGCCATCGCGGCGGCCGCGAAAGTGACCGTGGTCGATTTGTTCGACGCCTCGTACTCCGTCAACGTGCCGAGTGTATCTGTCGAGACCTGCGACGTGCGGTCGAGCATGTTCACGCCGAAGCCGATGCCGGCGCCGATGTAGGGCGTGAAGCGCCGATGCTGGCCATCACCGAAATCATAATAGGCGTTGAGCAGGAAGACGGCCGCCTCCTTGGTCGTTTTGTCACTCATCGAAGCTGTGACATCATCACCGCCGAAATTGGTATACGTCATGGAGCCGCTGATGACGGCGTTCTGCTGGCGAACCCAGTCGAGCGTCACATCGGTGCGGAAGTGATCGGACCAGTAGCGCCCGACGCCGATGCCGAACGTCATTGGCCAGTTGGCATCTTCTTGTGCCCAGGAGCCCGGCACTGTGACGTCGTTGCCCAACGTGTCCTGTCCATAGATGAGGCCCTCCTCACTGACGCCCATATGGTCCGACAGCCCGAAGCCGAAGTCGCCGCGGATGTAGTAATCGGCCTTGTAGACAGGAATGGGCACCGGCGCAGGCACCGGAACGCCTGCGCGCCCGCCCATATCCTTGATGCTGCCGCCGTAGCCCTGCGCAACAGCAGGTGCCGCTGTGGTCACGAGCGCCAAGCCGGTCAGTACGATTGCCATCCTGAAATTCATAACCTCGATCCCTCGTTACAGCGGCAGGTTGGAAACCCTTGCCTTGACCATCTCGAATATGCGGACGTGACCCGAAGTCCAACGCTGCGAATGTGCGTCGAACGTAGGGCGTGTCGGGACCTTTGGCGCGGCTGACGCCGGCATACGCGAGACGGCAACCAAAAGGACCGTCAGGTCGCCCGACACACGAGCCTGGGCGACCCTGTGCCGGGAGGCACCGGGCCGAATTGACGACTGGCCCGGCGGATACAGCGAAACTCACGGGGGTCGCAGCCGAAGCTTCGCCCCCTTTTGACCTGCGCCAATTCAGATTATTACGCAGGCCGAAATGAAACCCGTGGGCATGGATGTTCTCGATCGCCGCCGAAATCGCCAGTGACCGGACCGGTCGTCGTATCGCCGAACCAGACAAAGCGACAGCCGACGTTTCAGGCCACACCCTTCCGCCCTACTTGGGCAAGTTGGCAGATATTCTTTAAGGAGCGATTAATCTAAGTCTCGGAACGGTGCACCGGACCGCGCCGCACCACCGCGCTGGCGAAACTGCAACCTCCCGCACATCGAATCACGGTGAGTTGAACGCTATGGCGTGCGTGAAAACGTTACAGCAGGTTTAGCTGAAGCGTGCAGCGGTTCAGCGTGAAAAACATGCTCAAAACGAGGTGCCGTATTGCGTTCATGTTTCCGTCAAACATGAACGTGATTTAATGAGCGGCGGCCGCCGCCTTCACGGCCTCAACGATATCTCCGACCACCAGCGACACGAGCGTTTCGTCGTCACCTTCCGCCATGACGCGGATCACCGATTCCGTGCCGGACGGCCGGATGACCAGCCGACCACTGCCGCCGAGCCGCTCGCGCCCGGCGTCGATCGCCTTGATGACGCGGCTGTCATCGAGCGGCTGCCCGTTCGAATAGCGCACATTCTGCAAGATCTGCGGCAGCGGACTGAAGCGCTTGCACACTTCCGAGACGGGTTTTCCGGTCGACACGACGACCGCCAGGATTTGCAGCGCCGACACCAGCCCGTCGCCCGTCGTAATGAAATCGGAAAGAACGATATGGCCGGATTGCTCGCCACCGACGTTGAAGCCGTGCTTGCGCATGTACTCCACCACGTAGCGGTCGCCCACCGGCGTGCGCGCCAGTTGCAGGCCCAGGCTGCGCACGTACCGCTCAAGCCCGAGGTTACTCATCACCGTCGCTACGATACCGCCAGCCGCCAGGCGGCCGCGGCGCTGCCAGCTTTCGGCGATCACGGCCATGATCTGGTCGCCGTCGACGATCTGGCCTTTCTCGTCCACGATCACCACGCGGTCGGCATCACCATCGAGTGCGATGCCTATGTCAGCTCTGACCTCCTTGACCTTCTCGATGAGCGTATTGGGCGCCGTCGAGCCGCATTCATCATTGATGTTGCGCCCGTTGGGGTCCACGCCGATCTTGATGACTTCCGCGCCGAGTTCCCACAGGGCCGACGGCGCCACCTTGTAGCCCGCTCCGTTGGCGCAATCGATGACGATGCGCAGACCGTCGAGCCGCAGGTTTCGCGGCAGCGTGCGCTTGGCGAATTCGATGTAGCGCTCCTGAGCGCTCTCGACCCGCGTCGCCCGGCCGATGCGGTCTGCCCGCGCCAGCAACGGCGTGCAGTCGCGATCGATCAGTTCCTCGATCTGCTGCTCGGTCTCATCGGACAGCTTGTAGCCATCCGGATCGAACAGCTTGATGCCGTTGTCGTCGAAGCGGTTATGCGAAGCCGAGATCATCACGCCCAGATCAGCCCTGAGCGAACGCGTGAGCATTGCCACCGCCGGCGTCGGCATCGGACCGAGCAGGAACACGTCCATACCCACCGAAGTGAAGCCGGACATCAGCGCTGCTTCGAGCATGTACCCTGAAAGGCGCGTGTCCTTGCCGATCACAACGCGGTGCCGATGATCGCCGGAACGGAACACATGCCCCGCCGCCATGCCCACCTTCAACGCCACCTCGGAGGTCATTGGATGCTTGTTGGCGAGCCCCCGAATCCCGTCAGTTCCGAAATACCGCCGTGCCATCTGCGCTCAACCCTCGAAAACCTGGTTCACTGTCCGGGCCAGAACTCAATCATGACGCCCGGCCCGGTCACCGATCGATAACCCGGTGCAGCTGCCTGCTGGTCGCGAAATGTGCCCCAATCGTAGGTCTTGGTTAAGCACAACGCGCCAACGGGTGCACAACAAATTGCATTTGCAGTCGTTACCAGAGCTTGAAGTCGGCCAGACGGACCCTTACACCCCGCTCGCCACTTGAGATTTCTCTCTTCCGGCCACCGGCCCGCCGCATGGACCTGCGACACCGCGTGCCGATCTATCCCAGGACGCGCCAAGGTTTGGGCACATAGGTTTGGCAATTCGGCAACAGATTTGAGTGGCATTGCATAGCCACCCTTCCGATCAAGGGACCATACAACAAAAACGCGCTATCTGTTCGGCAATCTCGACAGTTGCGTATCCGGAGCAATGAGATGGCATTCTTCCTGGCCGTGGCGAACCGCAAGGGTGGCGTCGGCAAGTCGACCGTTTCCGTCATGTTGGCCCATGCCTTGAGCGTCTGGGGCGGCAAACGGGTGCTGATTATGGACCTCGACTCCCAGTGCAACGCCTCCCTGATCCTGATCGGCGGCCAGGGCTGGAGCGAAGCCAGAAAGTCCAACCGCACCATCGCGGACTATTTCTTCGACCTGTTCGATGGTCAGGCCCTGCAACCGAAAGAGTATCTTCTTCACGGCGTCGGCGACGTCGCCAACGGCCAGGGCAAGGCGCCCAGGTTGTCGCTACTGCCCGGATCACTGCTTCTGGAGGACGTCCAGGGCGAGCTTTTCCTCAAGCAGGCCCAGCAGTCCAACGACCCCGATATCGTTGCAAATCGCGTGCGCGGCCGCCTGGAACAGCTTTTGCGACGCTTCGAGGGCTCCTTTGACGTCGTCATTCTGGATTGTGCGCCGGGCCTTTCATTCGCAGCCCTCGCCGCTTTGAAGATTGCCGACAAGGTGCTGGTCCCGTTCCGCCCCGACTACGTCTCCCAGCTCGCCGTCGACCGCATCGCGCTCATCATCGAGGGCAAGCGCAATCTGGATGATCTGGAGGAAATCCCCATCGAGGATCGCCGTTATGTCTGCCTTGCCAACTACGTTCGCGATGCGAACGGTCGCGAACGCACGCTGATCGAGGAAATCGCGCTCGTCCACCCGATGCTGGAAACTCAGATGCCACAGCGTGACGGCATCGCCAATGCCTTCGACTGGATCTCCGAGCTTCAGCCGATCGAGCAGAAATACGGTAACGGCGTCACCGATCTCAAAAAGCTGTATGCAGAGATCGCCCCCCTCATTGACAGCGCAACCGCCGCGACCTGAGATCAGGGTTCCGGACGTCGGACGAATCGGCGCGCGAGAAGCAGGATACGATGGCAGGATCGGCGCAGCTCTGGCCAGGCCCCAAGATGCGGGCCTTCATCCGGTCTATTCTGGCCGCCGAGCCCGGTGTGGACGCCGAGCTCGCCGACCGGCTCGCTCAGCGCTGCGTAAAGCGCATCGCCCGCATGCTCGTCTGGGATTCGAGCGGCGCCGATGTGCCAGAAGATCCAGGTGCGCCGCCCGCCGCTGCGTCCAACGCGAAGCCTCACAGCGCGCAAACCTCCGGGCCTGCCGACGACGCAGCGACGTTCGATCCGTTCGCGTTCTCCGTCGTCGTGATGCTGAAACGGCAGGGACGCAGCGCCCTCATGAAGCGGCTGGAGGCGATCGACGACCCAGACAAGTTGCGCAAGATCGCCGAGGCGCAGCATCTGGGGATCGACAAGTCGCTCCGCTCCGCGCGGAAACTGCGCGAGGCCATCGTCGCGGGTGCCGAGCAGCGGCTGGCTGACCGCCGGGCAGCGGCAAGCTGAAAGTGCTGCACCGGTTTTACCCGAAGCGGCTGGCCGTTACGCCTCCTTGAAGTCACCGCGCCCCGCGAACCTTTCGTGATGAACGTCCACGCTCCCTGCGATCATTCAGCTTTCGCTCTTGGCTTCGTGTCCCTTCTCTTGCCCGGTAATCGCCGCGTTCCAGACATCGACCGCCTGCCGGGTCGCCGCCACATCGTGCACGCGCACGATCTGCACACCTTGCGCCACCGATGACAACGCCGCCGCAAGAGAACCCGGCATGCGCTCTTTCGGGGATTCCACGTTCGAGATCTGTCCGATGAGCTTCTTGCGCGATGCGCCGAGCAGCACCGGCACGCCGAGCCCGTGATACAGGCTCATCGCAGCCAGCACCGCCACGTTGTGGTGCAGGTGCTTGCCGAAACCGATGCCCGGATCAACGGCGATTTTCTCACGTGTGAGCCCCGCCGCCTCGCATGCCTCGATACGATCCTCCAGGAAGTCGAATACATCCAGCACGACATCCTCGTACTGCGGGTTCTCGTTCATTGTCTTCGGATCGCCCTGCGCATGCATGAGGATCACCGGCAATCCCGTGTCCGCCGCTGCCTCCAGAGCTTTTCGATCGTGCGTCAGCGCCGACACGTCGTTGAGGATGTCGGCACCCGCCGCCGCCGCCTGCCGCATCACCTCAGCCTTGCGCGTGTCGACTGAGATCTTCTTGTCCGTTTTAGCCCGCACCCCTTCGATCACAGGGATCACGCGCCGGAGCTCTTCCTCCAGCGCCACGGCATCCGAGCCAGGCCGCGTCGACTCGCCGCCGATGTCGAGGATGTCGGCACCCTCTTCAGCCAGGCGCACGGCATGATCGATCGCCGCCTGGGTGCTGTCGAAGCGGCCGCCGTCCGAGAAGCTGTCGGGCGTAACATTGACGATGCCCATGATCGTCGTGCGATCCATTGCCAGCCCGGCAAACGGCGGACGTACCGCAATGATCCGCTCGTAGAGCAGCCACATGCGCTCGCCGTCGAATGGCTCCTGAAACCAGTCGCGGTTCTCGAACCCCTCTTCGCCGAACGCCGGCATCAGCCGGCACCGCCGATGCGGCTCTTGCGAACGGTCGATCAGCTCCAGATGCGCAAAGACGAGATCCGGACGGCCGGCAAGCCGCGAGACGGGATCGGTAAGTTGCCGGTCCTGCCGGCGAACATCAACGCCGAGACTGACGATTGGGCGGAGGTAATGCGGGGGGCGCTTGACAGCGGCCATTGTGAGTTCACCTCGTCGCAAACGGGCCGGACAAAGAAAAGAGCCCTCCGGTACGTGCCGGAGGGCTCTGCAATGTCGTCTGTTTGGCGGCCGCAATCAACCCGTGGGCTGCGGTTCCATGCCGCCTGGGTCGGGCTCCTCGCGGGGCGGCTTGGGCGCACGTCCCGCAACCGGAACCGCCGAGCCGATTGGCCCCTTGGTCTCGTCGTCGTCGGAGGGCCGCACGATCTTCTCGCCACGCATGAGCGCCTGGCATTCCTCGCCCGAGATCGTCTCGTATTCCATCAGCGCCTGGGTGATCGCTTCGAGGTCCTGGCGGTGCTTGGTCAGCGCCTCCCAGGCCGTGTCGTAGCCCGCCATCACGATCCGCCGAACCTCCTCGTCGATGAGCTTGGCAGTCTCCTCGCTCATGTTCTGCTGCTGCGTAATGGCGTGACCCAGGAATACCTCCTGCTGGTTCTCGTTGTAGAGCAGCGGCCCGAGCTTCTCGCTCATGCCCCACTCCGTCACCATGCGCCGCGCGATGTTGGTCGCCTGCGTGATGTCGCTGGAAGCACCCGTGTTGAGGTGATCCTTGCCGTAGACGAGCTGCTCGGCAACGCGGCCTCCGAACGCCATGGCGATCTTGCCCTCGCACCATTCCTTCGAATAGCTGAGCTTGTCGCGTTCGGGCAGACTCATTGTCACGCCGAGCGCCCGCCCGCGCGGGATGATCGTCACCTTGTGCAGGGGATCATTGCCCGGCACGACGAGGTTGACGATCGCATGTCCAGCCTCGTGATAGGCGGTTGCCAGCTTCTCCTCCTCGGTCATGGCCATCGAGCGCCGCTCGGCACCCATCATGACCTTGTCCTTGGCATCCTCGAACTCGGCCATCGTGACGAGGCGTTTGTCGCGGCGCGCGGCCAGCAGCGCCGCCTCGTTGACGAGATTGGCCAGGTCTGCGCCTGAGAAGCCCGGCGTACCGCGCGCAATGACGCGCGGACGAACGTCAGACGCGATCGGCACACGCTTCATATGGACGCGCAGGATCTTCTCGCGGCCCACCACGTCCGGGTTCGGTACCACGATCTGCCGGTCGAATCGGCCGGGACGCAGCAGCGCCGGATCAAGCACGTCGGGGCGGTTCGTCGCCGCGATGATGATGATGCCCTCGTTGGCCTCGAAACCGTCCATCTCGACGAGCAACTGGTTCAGCGTCTGCTCGCGCTCGTCGTTACCGCCGCCGAGACCGGCGCCGCGATGACGACCCACCGCGTCGATCTCGTCGANNAACATCTCGACGAAATCGGAACCCGAGATGGTGAAGAACGGCACGTTGGCCTCGCCGGCGACGGCGCGGGCGATGAGCGTCTTGCCGGTGCCCGGCGGGCCGACCAGCAGGCAGCCGCGCGGGATGCGCCCGCCCAAGCGCTGGAACTTCTGCGGGTCACGCAGGAACTCGACAATTTCGGTGAGATCCGACTTGGCCTCGTCGACACCCGCAACATCCTCGAACGTCACGCGCCCATGTCGCTCCGTCAAAAGTTTTGCGCGTGACTTGCCAAACCCCATGGCCCGGCCCGATCCCGATTGCATCTGGCGCATGAAGAAGATCCACACGCCGATGAGCAGCAGCATCGGGAACCACGACAGCAGCAGGTTCATCACCGACGGCACGTCTTCGTCCGAGGGACGGGCATTGAAATCCACGCCCTTCTTCTGCAGCCGTTCCACCAGCGTCGGATCCTCCGGCGGTGCATAGGTCTGGAACGTACCGCCGCCATCGCGCAGCTCACCCGTCAGGCGCTTGCCCGAAAGCGTGACCTTCGAAACCTTGCCCTCGTCGACTTCGGCGAGGAACTTTGAGTAGCTGATCTCGTTGGCGCCGCGCCGCGGCGTGCTGTTGTTATTGAACAGGTTGGCCAACGCTGCCAGGAGCACCAGCGCAATGGCCCAGATCGCCAGGCGCTGCAGGTTTGGATTCATCCACTTGTTCCTATTCGTACCGGGCCCTGAGTACGCCCATTATCGTTCGGCCATACCCGCGCAGCGAGCTGTCGAAACCCCTTGAGATCGCAGACCGGCCTACCGCTCGGTATCCAGCCGTTAAGATAGGAGCCCCCCGGGCCTTTGCCAAGCGACCCGGATGGCGGCGAAATGCCCATTTTGCGCTGTTCCCGCAGGCCCAATCCCCATAGCGCGAGCACAATTCCATATCGATCAGTCTCTCATGAACGGGTTCAAGCCACGTTAACCCCCGAAACGGGCGGTTTCGGCAAAGATGCCAAAATCACTTGGCGACCAAGCAAATAACGGACCGTGTCAAAGAAACTAACCCTTCTGCCCGCGGCGAACACGCGCATTTGCGCCACATTTTGCGCCGCTACCACGGTACGTGCCCGAACGATGCGCTGAACTGCCTATTATTTTTTCCTTCGAACGCGGCCCAATCCGCACCGACCGCCTCGGGCACGTCGCCAAGGCGCTCCAGCACCGAGACAAGCCCCGGATAGGCGACGATCTCACCACCCACGGATACCACAGGCAAAGTTGCAGCAGCAGCAGCCGGCCATTTCAGGTCTTTCAGGTGCGCCACCGCTTTCTTGACGTCCGCCCAGCCTTGCATGCCCAACGCACGCACAACCGCCCCGTTCGGCGCATCCTCGCCCGCCGACACCTCGAACCGGCGCCCGTCCCAATCGACCGTTTGGCCAGGCTCAATCGGAATGGTCGGCAGTCCTTCGCCCGCCCCCTCGCGATAAACGCGCAACCGCTGGCCATGCTCGCCGAGGAACTCGATCTTGCATCCGCCCAGTGTCACCCCGGACGGCCGCCCCGCGCTCGCACACACGATGAGCAGCTTTTCCAATTGCGCCAACGCAACCTCACGCGCGCTTCCGCCGTGAGCACGCAGCATCTGCCGGAGCGTGCGCATCGCGACGTAGTCGCCAACAAAGTACGGATTACGGACGTCGATATCGAACTCCGACATCAAGCCGCCATGCGAGAAAGCCGGACGATGGGAAAGAAATTCATCGCTGTCCATTAGGGCACGAAGATCGTGTTCTGCCTCCCTCAGCCGCCGCGCGCTCAGTGCGATCTTGTCCGCGGTCAGCCCAACCGCGCCGAACTGCGCCAGAATTTTGCGTACACGCACGCGCTCGAACCGTTCGTCCTCGTTGGAGGGATCGTCGACCCAACGCGCACCATATGCTTCGAGCGTCGCGACGAGCCGCGCTTTCGACACATCGAGCAGCGGTCTCAAAATCGTGACTTGGAACGATTGCGGTCGTTCCAACGTCGCACGGCAATCGATGCCGTCGATGTTGCGTATCCCGCCGAGCCCCTCGAGCCCGCTGCCGCGGGCGAGCCGCATCAGGAACGTCTCGGCTTGATCCTCCTGGTGGTGTGCCGTAACGACTGCCCGCCGCAGGTTGCTCACGCACCCAAAACCAGTCGAGCGGGCAATCTCATCGAGAAGCCCCGCTTCGGCCCGCAGGACATCACACATCAGGTCGCGACGGGCCGCGCGAGCCAGCTCTTGAATTGCACTCGCAGGCTTGGGCCCCTCCCACGTCAAGCAAACGCAGGCTAACCCAAGCCTGGAAGCCTCCTCGCAGACAAGACGAGCTTCCTCGCGGGACGCATCGCGCAAGCCATGATCCACCGTCAGAACGACCACGTGCGGCGTGCAGCCAATACGCTTCAAGTCACCGCCGGTTTCCACCTTTGCAAGCCACGCCGGCTTGACAAGCCCGGTCCAATCGGTGAGCGGCGTCGAATAGTTGGCCGGATTCGCGAACGCCTGCCGCCAGGTCTCGGCCCAACCGGCCTGTACGTCCGGCCTCTTGGCCCACCGCGCCGCCATGTGCATGAGCGCCATGCTGTCGGCGCCACCGGAGACGGCAAGCGCCAGCGGCCGGCGCTCGTATCCGGCGAATAGCCCCGCCATTTCCTCGTCCGAGATAGGGGCTGCATCACTCATGGATCTGTCTTGGCCGCTCAGCGGCACTTAAGGCGGCGCTGCTCCGATGCTGCCTTTTCTTTCACATGGGCCGGCGCATCGGGAAAGCGCGAAACCAGTTCCCCGAACGAGGAACACGCCGCATCTTTCTGCCCCAGCCGGTCAAGCGACATCGCAAGCTTCAGCAGGCTGTCGGGCGCCTTGTTCGATTTCGCGTACGTCTGATAGCCCTTCAGGAACGCACTCGCCGCCGGCTTGTAGGAGCCGCGCACGAAATGCGTCTCGCCAAGCCAGTACTGCGCGTCACCCGCGCGCGGATCGTTCGGATAAGCCTTGAGGAACTCTTCGAACGACGCCTCCGCCGCACCATAGTCCTGCCGCAGCAGATGACCGTAAGCCGTATCATAGTCCTGCTTGGCACTCGCATTGTTGTCCACCGGCGGCAGCGCGGCGATTTGCGTGCCGCCTGCGCTGAACTGGGCAACACCGGACGACTGCGGCTGCGCATCGATCAGGCTTCCGATGGGATCGCCACCGCCCGCCGTCACCGTCGTTGACCCGAAGGACGAGGGAATATTGGTCGTCGTCGGAGCCGAGCGTTCTGCATACGAGGGACGCGCGCCACCGAGATCGCCTCGTTCACCGCCGCCCATCTGG
>JRYH01000509.1_pt1 | contig 58713 bp, 62 predicted proteins | sample 235351 | NCBI WGS metagenome assembly JRYH01 (sample SAMN03074221, study PRJNA261480) | activated sludge metagenome | biome: Wastewater Treatment Plant; feature: Wastewater; material: Activated sludge; isolation source: activated biomass of a wastewater treatment plant treating wastewater... ... | reverse complement strand
CCCGCGACCTATACCGGCGCCTTCACGCCGATCCGCGACTGGTTTGCCGGACTTCCCGAAGCGAAGGCGCGCGGCTATAAATCCGGCCGCTTCTCCTTCAACGTCAAGGGCGGGCGCTGCGAGGCGTGCAAAGGCGACGGCGTGATCAAGATCGAGATGCACTTCCTGCCCGATGTCTATGTCCAGTGCGATGTCTGCAAGGGCGAGCGCTACAACCGCGAGACGCTGGAGATCAAGTTCAAGGACAAGTCCATCTCCGACGTCCTCAACATGACGGTGGATGATGCGGCGGTCTTTTTCAGGGCCGTCCCTGCGGTGCGCGAGAAGTTCGAGACGCTGCAACAGGTCGGGCTTGGCTATATCCAGGTCGGCCAGCAGGCGACGACGCTTTCCGGCGGCGAGGCGCAGCGCGTCAAGCTCGCCAAGGAACTGTCACGCCGCGCCACGGGCCGCACGCTCTATATCCTCGATGAGCCGACGACGGGGCTGCATTTCGAGGATGTGCGCAAATTGATGGAAGTGCTGCAGGCGCTGGTCGATGCCGGCAACAGCGTGCTCGTGATCGAGCATAACCTTGAAGTGATCAAGACCGCTGACTGGATCATCGACATGGGGCCCGACGGCGGCGATGCGGGCGGCTATCTTGTCGCCGAGGGCACGCCCGAAATGGTCGCCGAGGTTGCGGAGAGCCACACCGGGCGCTATCTCAAGGAAATTCTCGCCAAGCACCCGCCGGTGGAGCAAGGCGGATCCACCTCGCGCAAAGCGGCAAAAAAGACAAAGAAAACAAAGGCAGCCTGAGTATGACGGACGAGATCAAACCTGTTCACGTGATTGGCGGCGGCCTCGCGGGGAGCGAGGCGAGCTGGCAGCTGGCGAACGCGGGCGTGCCCGTCGTCCTGCATGAAATGCGCCCCGTGCGAAAAACCGATGCGCATCTGACGGGCGGCCTTGCCGAGCTGGTCTGCTCCAACTCCTTCCGCTCCGACGATGCGGAGAATAACGCCGTCGGTCTGCTGCATCAGGAAATGCGCGCCCTCGGCTCGCTGATCATGGAAAGCGCCGATATCAACCGGGTGCCGGCCGGCGGCGCGCTCGCCGTCGATCGCGTCGGCTTTTCCGACTATGTGGAAGCGAAGATCACCGCGCACCCGCTGATTACTGTTGTCCGCGAAGAAATCACCGGCCTGCCGCCTGCCGATCAGGGGCTCGCGATCATTGCGACGGGGCCGCTCACCTCCGGCCCGCTCGCCGAGGCCATTCACAGCGCGACCGGCGCTGACGCCCTCGCCTTCTTCGATGCCATCGCCCCCATCGTTTATAAGGACAGCATCGATTTCAGCGTCGCCTGGTTCCAGTCGCGCTATGACAAGGGCGACGGCTCGGACTATATCAACTGCCCGATGAACGAGGCGCAGTACCGCGAATTTATCGATGCGCTTCTCACGGGCGGCAAGACCGAGTTTCGCGACTGGGAGAAGAACACGCCCTATTTCGACGGCTGCCTGCCCATCGAGGTGATGGCGGAGCGCGGGCCGGAGACGCTGCGCTTCGGTCCGATGAAGCCGGTCGGCCTCACCAATCCGCACACGGGAGAGAAACCTTATGCCGTGGTCCAGCTGCGTCAGGACAACAAGCTCGGCACGCTCTATAACATGGTCGGCTTCCAGACCAAGCTCACCTATGGCGAACAAAAGCGCATTTTCACGACCATCCCGGGGCTCGAGAAGGCGGAGTTCGCGCGCCTTGGCGGGCTGCATCGCAATACCTTCATCAACAGCCCCGAGGTGCTGGATGCGGAGCTTCGCCTGAAAGCCGCGCCGCATATTCGCTTCGCCGGTCAGATCACCGGCGTCGAGGGCTATGTCGAGAGCACTGCGGTCGGGCTGATCGCCGGCCGCCTGGCGGCGGCCGACAGTCTGCAAACAGCCTTCCCACTGCCGCCCGTCACGACGGCGATGGGGGCGCTGCTCAGCCATATCACGGGCGGCGCCGATGCCAGGAGTTTCCAGCCGATGAACATCAACTTCGGCCTCTTTCCGCCGCCCGAGGGACGCATTCGCAAGAAGGACCGCAAACAGGCCTATACCGCCCGCGCCGCGCAGGATTTTTCGCTCTGGCAGGGTGAAAGCCGCATCGCCGGCTGACGGCAGCGCCCGATATCACGAAAGACTGGCGATGCCGGCCGCCCGGTAACCATTTGTATACGATATTCAGCTACCCTCCCGAATGGGCACTGCGGTGCCCGTATCTTTGGACATGATATGGCTGAATGATTGATGACGAACGCGCACGATAATCAGAAGGAGATCTCCGGAAGATCCGACAACCCCCTGTCGGAGAAGCGCGACCCAAGCGTTTATTTTGCGTTCGAGCATAAGATTTTCAGCGTTGCAGGCGCCTATTTTGCGCTGACGCATGATACCAAGGAACCCTGCTATTTCGTCAATCTCGGGGAAATCAAGGGGGCCATCCCGACCCGGTATCTCAGCAAGGAATTCGATATCGATCCGAAAAGCTCCGATGCGCATCTCCTAGCCACGATCGACAGCGCGCTGAAATATGTGCGTGAAATCCGGCCCAATGATTCCATTCCGCAGGAGCTGCTCGACGGCTCCGCCTCCTGGACCATTGATGATGTGCACAAGGAAATCGCCCGCGGCCGCATCACCGTGCAGCTGATCTCCTGGCTGAGCGGCAACGAGGAGATCGTCCTCAACTTCCGCGAACTGGAAGCAATCGCGAAAGACCCGGAAACCAAGATCAAGGTGCAGCAGGCGTTTCGCGATATCGCCCAGAAGCTCGGCATCAGGCGCGAGGATGTCACCGCCAAGATAGATGATATCGTGCGCGAGCTCGCCTATATCGAGGCGCTGCGCGACTATTACAGCCGCATCCGCAAGATCAGCAGCAACCTCAGCCGTCTCGCCAGCATCTACAAGCGCGACCGGATGACCTCGGAAGAGCTCAACCGGATGCAGATCCTGATCGAGCCGGTGATCAAGAAATTTGACCGCACCTTTATTGAGATCGACGCCCAGACCTGCGAGATGATGGTGATCCTGAAGAATTTCCAGCCGACCATCCAGACGATCCGCCGCACCCGCGACGAATTGCACCAGAATTTCATGATCTGGAATGAAATGGTCGACCAGTGGGAAGGTATTATCGTCGAGGAAGGCCCGGTCATCGAGAAGCTGCTGAAGGCAACCTACCAGTTCCTCGCCCGCAACTTCATGCAGTCGCAGGCCTGGCGGCTCAGCACCGTCTAAGGTATCTCCCGCGCCTAGCGCCCCCGCGCCAGCGCCATGATTTTCCGCACCGAACCGATATCAAGCTTGCGATGGGCCGGATCAAATCCCGCCCGTTCCAGCCGCCGGAGATAAAGCGACGTCAATGCGGAAAGCCGATAGAACGCCCGCCGCTTCGGCCCGCGTGTCTCGATCTTCGCCTTTGCCTCCGCCTGCGTCGCCGCGGCGATTTGCCCGAGCTCGCGCGTGATCTCGAAAAACGCCGCACGATTTTGCGGACTGAACAGCCCGTCGGCGCTGAGGCCCTTCGCCGCAATCATCTCTTCAGGGATTTGCAGCACATCCTGCGCCACATGATAGGGGATGCTGCGAATCATGCCGGTCAGCGCATAGGCCGTCCCGACCTGCTGCGCCGTCGCCAGCCCTTCCTCCGTCTCATCGCCCCAGAGGCGAAACTGCAGGCCGCTCAACAGCCCGCCGGTGGCGCGGGCGTAGGCGAGCAGGTCATCCCTTGTGCGGAACGGAACGGCGTCAAGATCGCTTCCGCGCGCATCGACCATCTGCTGCAATTCCGAAACCGGCAGGTCATGCGCCTTGACGAGATCGCCAAGCGCGCTCGCCACGGGGTGCGCGGGCGGCGCCTTGCCGGCGGCAATCGCACCGAGCGCATCGCGCCACCATTGCAGGCGAATATCGCCCAGCATCGCCTCCGAAACGGTTTCGCGGATCCGCGCAATCTCCGTATTGAACGCCAGCAGTACAAACATTCCAGCGCGCCTCGGACCCGGAATAAACAGCGTGGCGAGCCAGCGGTCATAGTCATACTGCTTGACCTCGTTGAAGAGATACAGGTCCTGTTCGCGGGTATCCAAGGTGTAACTCCCTCTTTTCTATGGAATCATTATAAAAAACTGGAAGCGCGTCCAAAATGGTATATATCTGTATGCATAGCGATATGCGAGTTCTTTCCCCGCAACGGGGCGTGAATTTTCACGGGATTTTGACTGACGAATGACCAGTAAACTGGCAAGAGGAATATTATGGCTTTTGAACTTCCCCCCCTTCCGTATGCAAAAGACGCACTTGCTCCCCACATCTCCGAGGAGACGCTGAATTTCCATCACGGCAAACATCACAATGCCTATGTGACGAACCTCAACAATCTGGTCGGTGACGACAGCCGCTCACTCGAGCAGATCATGAAGGACACCGCCAATGATGCGTCGAAAGCCGGCGTATTCAACAATGCGGCGCAGGTCTGGAACCACACTTTCTACTGGCATTCGATGAAGCCGAATGGCGGCGGCAAGCCGACCGGCGCGATTGCCGACAAGATCAACGCCGACTTCGGCTCTTTCGACAAGTTCGTTGAGGAGTTCAAGAATGCCGGCGCGACGCAGTTCGGCAGCGGCTGGGCCTGGCTCGTCCTCGACGGCGGCAAGCTGAAGGTCACCAAGACCCCGAACGCGGCCTGCCCGCTCACCGACGGCGCGACCCCGCTCCTCACCATGGACGTTTGGGAGCATGCGTACTATCTCGACTATCAGAACCGCCGTCCGGACTATATCTCGACCTTCCTCGATCATCTCGTCAACTGGGATTTCGCCAACGAAAATCTCGCCAAAGCCTAAGCGGCGACGAGCAGTCAACAAGAAAGGCGCCTCAACGGGCGCCTTTTTTAGTGGTCTTTTCCATCGATTTGACCGGAGCGTGCGGCGATTTCCCTCACACCGCGATCAGCGCCGCCGCCACCTGACGGCGCTCCAGCAGCAGGATGTTATAGGTTCTGACCGCGGCGCCGGTGTTCATCACATCGATCACCACACCCTTGGCGCGGAACGCCGCGCGGATATCCTCTTCGATATACGCCATGCCGGCCCCGCAGCCGATCAGCAGGATGTCGATCCCGTCGGCGGCATCGAGCAGCGATTGCAGGCTCGCAAGATCAAGCCCCGCAATATCGCCAAGCGGCCACGCTGTCGTCGTCTCGGGCTGGATCAGGATCGAGCCTTGATAGCGCACGCCGCTGACGCGAAAGCCGCCATCGCCGTAGCTGTTGATAAGTTGCTGCCCTTCCCGCGGAAGGCCGGATATGTCCTGCATGACGTCTCCCTGGGCGGCGGTTGATCAGCTGTTCTTGTTGATCTTCGCCTCTGCCTGCTCCGCCGCTGCGAATTTGCCCGTTCCGTCCTCGTCCGCCGGATGCCTGACCCCGAAATACAGAAGAATGGGCGCACAGACAAAGATAGAGGAATAGGTGCCAATGACAACACCGACAATCATCGCGAACGCAAATCCGCGGATGACCTCGCCGCCGAAGAAATAGAGCGCGCCGAGCGCCAGCAGCGTCGTCACGCCGGTCATGGTTGTCCGCGACAACGTCTCGTTGAGCGACAGGTTGATCATCTCCGCCATCGGCATCTTCTTGTAGCGGCGGACGTTCTCGCGGATCCGGTCATAGATCACAACCGTATCGTTGATCGAGTAGCCGACAATGGTGAGAAGCGCCGCGATAGACGTGAGGTTGAACTCGATCCGCGTGAGCGTATACATCCCCACAGTGATGATGACGTCGTGCAGCAGCCCGATAATGGCGGCCACCGAATACTGCCATTCGAACCGCAGCCAGATATAGATCAGCATCCCGATCATCGAGAGAATGACGGCCTGAACGGCCACTATGATCAGCTCGCCGGAGACTTTCGGGCCGACGAACTCCACACGGCGGAGCGAGACATTCTCGCCGTAATCCGCCGTCAGCTGCTGCTTGATCTTTTCAACCGCCGCTTCCTGCGCGGCCGCCTCACCGGGCTGGCGTTCGGCGCGGATCAGGATATCTGTCTCGCGGCCGAAGGTTTGCAGGGCGACCGAGCCGATGCCGAGATTGCCGAGCGATGAGCGCATCGAGGCAAGGTCCGGCGCTTTCTCAAGCCCGACCTCCATCAGGATGCCGCCCTCAAAATCGATGCCCTTGTTCAGCCCGACCGTCAGAAACGCGCCGGCCGAGCCGAGAATGAGCACGGCCGAAATGGCAAACGCGATCAGCCGCATCCTGATAAAGGGGACGTTTGTATTATCCGGTATCAGTTTAATCTTTTTCATAATCCCGGCCCCTATAGATCAATCGTTTTCGGCCGCTTGTACTGCATCCAGTAATGGATCAGCATGCGCGTCAACATGATTGCGGTGAACATGGAACTCAGGATACCGATCAGCAGCGTCACCGCGAAGCCCTTGACCGGGCCCGTGCCCATCACAAACAGGATCAGCGCGGCGAGCGCAGTCGTCACGTTGGAGTCAAAAATCGTAATGAACGCCCGCCCGAAGCCCGACTCGATCGCGTTGAACGGCGTCTTGCCGACGCGAAGCTCCTCGCGGATACGCTCGAAAATCAGCACGTTGGCATCGACCGCCATACCGATGGTCAGCACGATACCCGCGATACCCGGCAGCGTCAGCGTCGCGCCGATCACCGAGAGGACGGCCATGATAATGAAGATATTCATGGCAAGCGCAATATTCGCAAAAAGGCCGAACAGGCCGTAATAGGCGACCATGAAAATCGCGACGGCGACAATTCCGATGATGCCGGCAAGCTCACCGGCTTTAATGCTGTCCGCGCCGAGATCCGGGCCCACCGTCCGCTCCTCGACAATGCTGAGCGGGGCCGGCAGCGCGCCTGCCCGCAGCAGCAGCGCCAGATCCTGCGCCCCGGCAACGTCAAAGCCGCCGCTGATTATCGCCGCGCCGCCCATGATCGGCTCATTGATGCGCGGCGCGCTCACCACCTTGTCATCGAGGACGATCGCAAAGGGTTTGCCGACATTCTCCGAGGTGGCGCGGCCGAACTGCTTGGCGCCGAGGCTGTCAAAACGGATCGAGACAACCGGCTGGCCCTGCTGATAGGTCGCCTGCGCCCCTTCCAGATTTTCGCCCGAGACCATCACGCGGTTCTTGACCACATAGGTCCGCCCGTCCCCCTCGATGGAGGGCAGCCGCTTCGAGCCCGGTGGCACGCGCCCGGCAGCGCCGACATCGGCGGTAAGGTCAACCAGATGGAAGGTGAGCTGCGCGGTCTCGCCGAGCAGCCGCTTGATGCGGTCCGGATCATCGAGGCCGGGAAGCTGGACGAGAATGCGGTCCTGCCCCTGACGCTGGATATTCGGCTCATTGACGCCGGTCTCGTCCACGCGGCGACGGACAATCTCGATCGACTGATCGACGGCCGCGCTGATGCGCGCCGTGATTGTCGCCTCGCTCGGCGTCAGGGTGATTGTGCCGCCCTCGCCATATTCGATGACGATGTCACGCTGGCCATTTGGCATGACGTTGGAAAGATCCGCGAGCCGCTCGCGCGCCTTCGCCTCGTCCGCCGCGTCCCGGAGCGTCAGGGTGACCGACGTGCCGTCGTGCTTCAGATTGCGATACCCGACGTTATCGCCCTGCTGGCGCAGGCTGTCCCGCACCCCGTCAACGAGGCTCGCCAGCATCTTGGTCTTGACGGTAGCGGTGTCGACCTCGAGCAGCAGATGCGAGCCGCCCTGCAGATCGAGACCGAGGTTAACCTGCTGGCTGGGCAGCCATCCCGGCAGCCCGCTCAAACTCGATTTGGGAAAGAAGTTCGGCAGGGTGTAGAGGATGGCAAGCACGCTGACGAGTAAAACGACAACGGTCTTCCACGTGGGGAAGCGGTTCATGGGTCGTGCCGTCAGTTATTTCTTGAAGAGTTTGCTGACCGGGTTGCCGCCTTCGGGCTTGTTCCCGTCGGTCCCGCCACTGTCGGCGACCGGCTCCGTCTTGCCCTGGACATCGGCGAGCGTCGACTTGACCACGTCGATGCGGATATCGGGCGCAATTTCGATCTGCACCACATTGTCGTCGCGCACCTTGGTCACCTTGCCCATGATCCCGCCGGCCGTCACCACGCTATCGCCGCGACGAACAGCATTGATCATCTCGCGATGCGCCTTCGCCCGTTTCTGCTGCGGCCGGATGAGAAGGAAGTAGAATACAACACCAATCAGTATCAGCGGCAGAAGCTGGGTGAGTCCTTGGTCCATTGTGTCGGTCCTTATGCTCTCTAAATGAACAATGGGCGGTCCTGTTATCCCCACCCTGTTAATGACTGAACGACTTTTATCTTGTTCTTACCCCTGAATGCAAGCCGCAATCAGGAATATCCGGCTTTTGTGTACCACCCCACGGGGGGCACCTGAGCGCCGCGCTTGAACATTCCGTCCGATGGTGGCATTTATGGTGCCTGTCCGTAAGCTGGGGTTCCGCCCTCTCAAATTCAATTGGTGACGATGACAAACGAAGAGATACTGGCGCAACTCACGCGCATTGCCGATAGCCTGGAGCGCCTGGCGCCCGCCGCACCGCAGCCGGTCAACCTCGAGGAGGGCGAGGCGTTCGTCTGGGAAGCAGAAAGCAATCATCTGCGCCCGGTGCCGAAGGTCAATTATGTCGATCTCTCCATTCTCCACGGCATCGACCGGATGCGCGATATTCTTTACGAGAATACGCGGCGTTTCGCGAACGGCCTGCCGGCCAACAATGCGCTGCTCTGGGGCGCGCGCGGCATGGGGAAAAGCTCGCTGGTCAAGGCCTGCCACGCGGCGATCAACCGCGAGAGTGGCAACCGCCTCGTGCTGATCGAGATCAACCGCGAGGATATCCCCTCTCTGCCGCAGTTGTTGCAGCAGCTTCAGAAAACGGATCGGCGCTGCATCATCTTCTGCGACGATCTCTCGTTCGATGGCGATGATACGACCTATAAATCGCTGAAAACCGTGCTCGATGGCGGCCTTGAGGGGCGGCCCGACAACGTGCTGATCTACGCGACGTCTAACCGCCGTCACATGATGCGCCGCGATATGATCGAGAATGAGCGCGCGACCGCTATCATCCCCTCCGAAGCGATTGAGGAGAAGGTCTCCCTCTCCGACCGGTTCGGCCTCTGGCTCGGCTTCCACAGCTGCTCGCAGGACGAATATCTCGAAATGATTCGCCGCTATATCGCGCATTACAAGATCCCGATCAGCGAAGAGGCCTTCAAGGCCGAGGCGATCGAGTGGACGCGCACGCGCGGCTCACGCTCGGGCCGTGTCGCGTGGCAGTATATTCAGGACGTTGCGGGGCGGACAGGAACGGTCATCGCCTGACCGAGCGCCGGGAAACACAAGGGAGGGCCGATGGACGCGGATTTCTGGTACAGAAAATGGGCGACGAACCAGATCGGCTTTCATCAGGATCATCCCAATGACATGCTGATCCGCCATGTCGGCGCGCTGTCGCTCGCGGCAGGCGCGCGCCTCTTCCTCCCCCTTTGCGGCAAGACGCTCGATATCGGGTGGCTCTGCGAGCAAGGCTATCGCGTCGCGGGCGCGGAGCTGAGCGAGCTTGCCATCGGGCAGCTCTTTGAGGATCTCAATCTCACGCCCGCGGTCACTGCGCAAGGCGCGCTCAAACTTTACCACGCGGAAAATATCGATATTTTCGTTGGCGATATATTTGATCTCACGGCGGCGGCGCTGGGCCCTGTCGCGGCCGTTTATGACCGCGCCGCGCTGATCGCGCTTCCCGCCGACATGCGCCGCGACTATGCCCGCCACCTCTGCCGGATCACGAAGGCCGCGCCGCAGCTTCTCATCACGCTCGACTATGATCAGGCCGAGTTGGCCGGCCCGCCCTTTGCCGTGGATGCCGCGGAAGTGCGCCGCCTCTATGCGGCGGCCTATGAAATCGAACGGCTGACAACGCAGGATGCGCACGGCGCACTCAAAAAGGACATGGCGCTCAGCCAGTCGGTGTGGCATTTGCGCCCGCGCAGTCAGTAACGGCCAACTTTACCTTTGAGGTAATTGTCACCGCTACGGATGGCTATCATTTTATTCTGATCCAGGAAAAGGGAGGAAAGCCAATGACACAACCCGATCTCACCGCCTTTATTCACGAGCGCATGCCGCTTTGCAAAACTCTCGGTATTCGCGCCGAGAAGCTGGCCGCCGATGAGGTAATCTTCACGCTCGACTGGGCGCCGGAGCTTTGCACCAGCAATGGCATGATCCACGGCGGCACGGTGATGGCGCTTGCCGATTCCGCGGGCGGCGCGGCCGCCTTCACCAATCTGCCGGAGGGGGCAAGCGGCACCTCGACCATTGAATCGAAAACCAACTTCCTCGGCGCCGTGCGGGAGGGAAAGCTGACGGCGCGGGCAACCCCGCTTCATGTCGGCGGATCGACCATCGTCATCGAAACGGAACTCAGGAATGATGCCGGCAAGCTTATCGCCAAAGTGACGCAGACGCAGACCGTGCTTCGGCCCAAGGGCTGAGCCGGGCTTCGCCGCGGGCGATCAGTCGAGCATCGCGACCGGATCGATCGCCTGCCCTTTCTTGCGGATTTCGAAATGGAGCTGGCTTTGCGTCACATTACCCGATGAGCCGGCATAAGCGACGATATCGCCCTTCTTCACCGCATCCCCCTTCGCGACAACGATCTTTTGCGTATGGCCATAGGCGGTAACGTAGCCATCGGCATGGGAAATCAGCAGGAGGTTGCCGAACGAGCGCATCTCGTTCCCGACGTAGGAGACGACGCCGTTCTCCGCGGCGCGGATGGGCGTACCTTCCTTCACGGCGATATTGACGCCGTCGTTATGGAACCCCGTCTCCTTCTTGCCAAAGCCCGAGATCACCTGCCCCTTGACCGGCCAGGCGAAGGCCTTGCCGCTGCGGGCGGGCGGCGCCTTGGTCGTATACTGGCGCGTCGGTACCGGCGGCAGATCGAGCTTCGCCGTCTGGTAACTTGGCTCCGGTGCAGGCGGAGCGGTTGGCGCAGGCGCGGCGACAGTAACGGGCGCCTTTACCGTGGGTGCAGGCGGGGCTGCGACAGGCGCCGGCGCAGAGGGCGCGGGCAGCGGGGCGCTTAGCGGACCCGAGCTGATCGGCGCGCCCCGGCTTACCACAGTGCGCGTCTCGGACGGCGGCAGCGTCACCTGCTCGGCCTTTGAATTGATCGTCACCGTCTTTACCGGCACGCTCCCCCGTTCCGCCGGGGCGGGCCAGGCTGACATATCGGCGGAAGCGACCAGCACTTCACTCTGCATCGCTTGCGGAACCCGGATTTCCATTCCCGGTAGAAGCCGGTACGGCGCGGCCAGCCCGTTGAAATAGGCGATTTCGGCCACGCTTCGGTCATAGGCGCGGGAAATCGCATAAAGCGTCTCGCCGGGGCGCACGTCATGGCGCTGCAGCGTCGGAACCTTGAGCTGCTGGCCCGGATAAATCACAAAAGGCGCGGCAAGGTTGTTCATCGCGATGATCGCCTGCATCGGCACATGGGCCCGCGCGGCAACCTGCGACAGGCTGCTGCCCCGCTCAACGGTCACGAAATGATAGGAGAGATTGCGATAATCGGGCGTAAAATTATCCGCCACGACGACCGGCTGGGGCGCCGACGGGGCGGCCGACGGAGCGCCTGACGAGGTGGGCACGGCGGCGGGTGTGCGGATGACCTTCGCGCTCCGGTTCTGCGGCACATAGATGTCATAGAGACACCCCGCCAGCAGGGGAAGCAGAAGACTTACGCAGGCAACGCGACTGAAAAAAGATACATACCTCGCCATCATGCCGTTGATATTAAGCATAAAATGGCGGAAAGTCACAACAAAATTAACTCACACAACATATAGCGGCGACTCAAGACTATTCCGCAACCCCTTGAACCATTGGTACGAATCTGACGGGCAGCAGCACCTCTTCCGTGAGGTTGCCCTGCAAATCACGGGTAATGCGCATAATATGCTGGCTGGTGGAATCCCGCCCGACCGGCAGCACCATCACGCCATCGGGCGCGAGCTGTTCAAGCAGCATTTCGGGCACCTCTTCAGCCGCCGCGGTGACGATGATGCGGTCGAACGGCGCCTGCTCCGGCCAGCCTTTATAGCCATCGCCGATGCGCGCGGTGATATTGGTGATCTTGAGCTGCTCGAAGATTTTCGTCGCGGCATCGAGCAGGTTGCGATAGCGCTCGATCGAATAGACGCGGCGGCAGAGCCTTGCGAGGATCGCCGTCTGATATCCCGACCCCGTCCCGATCTCCAGCACCTTGCGCCGCTTGTCCAGATTGAGAAGCTGGGTCATGTAGGCGACGATATAGGGCTGGCTGATGGTCTGCCCGCTGGCGATCGGCAGGGCGATATTCTCATAGGCGCGATCGCGAAAGGTGGGCGAGACGAAAACGTCCCGCGGCACCCGTTCGATCGTCGAGAGGACATCGGTGTTGCTGATCCCCTGCCGGCGCAGCTCCATAATCAGGCGGATTTTCTGGGCCGGGTTATCGATCACGAAAACGCCTTCTGCATCTTCTGGGTCAACGGAACATCCGTCAGATTGAGCGACAGCGGCGTCACCGATACGCAGCCGTTTGCGACTGCCCAGAGATCGGAACCCTTCTGCGGCACACCGAGCGCCGGGCGATAGCCGAGCCAGAAATACTGCCGCCCGCGCGCGTCGATCCGGTCATCAATCGTGAGGTTCGAGAGATCGCGCTTGCCCTGATGGGTGACGTCGATGCTCTTGACCTCGTCGGGGGCGACCGCCGGGAAGTTGATGTTGACGAGCACATCCGGTCCCCAGTCGAAATCGAGCACCTTGCGGATAATGTCGGGGGCGAGCATTTCCGATGTCTCCCACGAGAAGCTTTCATAATCGAGCAGGCACTGGCTGAGGGCGATGGAGCGCACACCAAGCAGCGTCCCTTCACTCGCCGCCGCGACGGTGCCGGAATAAAGCACATCCTCGCCGAGGTTGCCGCCGCGATTGACGCCCGACAGGATCAGGTCCGGCCGCTCGTCGCGGAAGAGATAGTTCATCGCCATCATCACGCAGTCGGTCGGCGTGCCTTCAACGGCATATTCCTTGTCGGCATGCTTGTGGATCCGGATCGGATCGTGCAGCGTCAGCGAGCGCGACGAGCCGCTCTGCTCCTTCTCCGGCGCAACGATGTAGATATCGTCCGAGAGCTGGGCGGCGATCCGCCGGAGGGTCTGCATTCCCGGCGCGGTAAAGCCGTCATCATTGGTCAACAAAATTCGCAACTTCGCATTCCTTTACTTTATCGTAGAACGGCGGGGATTTCCGTTACCCCGCCCATATAGGGCACCAGCGCCTCGGGAATCCGGATCGATCCGTCCGCCTGCTGATAATTTTCCATCACCGCGATCAGCGTTCGCCCGACGGCGAGCCCCGACCCGTTGAGGGTGTGAACGAAGGCCGTTGCCTTCTCGCCTTCCGGCCGGAAACGGGCTTTCATGCGGCGCGCCTGGAAGTCGCCGCAATTTGAACAGCTTGAAATCTCGCGGTAGCAATTCTGCCCCGGCAGCCAGACTTCAATATCATAGGTCTTCTGCGCCCCGAACCCGGTATCGCCGCTGCAGAGCACAACCACGCGATAGGGCAGGCCGAGCCGCTTCAGGATATCTTCGGCGCAGGCCGTCATCCGCTCATGCTCGGCCTTTGACTGCTCCGGCGTGGTGATCGAGACCATTTCGACCTTGGTAAACTGATGCTGGCGCAGCATGCCAGCCGTATCTTTCCCCGCCGAGCCCGCTTCGGAGCGGAAACAGAGCGTATGGGCGGTAAAGCGCTTCGGCAGGTCCGCTTCGCTCAGGATGCTGTCGGCAACGAGATTGGTGAGCGGCACCTCCGCCGTCGGGATCAGATACTGCCCCTCCCCGACCTTGTAGAGATCCTCCTCGAATTTCGGCAGCTGTCCCGTGCCGAAAAGCGCACTCCCCCGCACCATCACCGGCGGGGAGACTTCGAGATATCCCTTCTCCAGGGTATGGACATCCAGCATGAAGGCGGCAATCGCCCGCTCGAGCCGGGCAATTTTCCCGCTGGTCACAACGAAGCGCGATCCGGAGAGCTTCGCCGCCGTCTCGAAATCCATCATCCCTAGCGCTTCGCCAAGCTCGTAATGCTCTTTCGGGGTGAAATCGAAGGACGGGATCTCGCCGACCCGGCGCAGCTCGACATTGCCCGTCTCATCCTCGCCGTCCGGCACCTCGGGATCGAGAATGTTGGGAAGACCGCTCAGCAGCGTCTCAAGATCCGCCTGCATGGCCCGCTCGCGCGCTTCCAGCTCCTGCGCCGCGCCTTTCAGATCCGCCACCTCGGCGATCAGCGCGTCGGCATCGCCGCCGGTTGCCTTGGCCTTGCCGATTTCCTTTGCCGCGGCGTTGCGGCGGGACTGTACCTCCTGCATCTCGGTCTGAACCTTGCGCCGTTCCGCATCCAGATTAAGCAGAGCGTCCGACTGCGACGAAAGCCCGCGCCGCGCCATCGCGGCGTCAAATTCCTGCGGATTCTCCCGGATCCATTTCAAGTCAAGCATATCAAAGCCATTTTGGTTTCAAGATGAATGTCCCTGTGTATAAGGGCGCACTCGCCCGCCGTCCAGAGGGGTTTGCACGCGGCCCGGTATTTATCGCAAATATGTTGCAACGGCCACAGCCGGCGGCGGTCGCTACACCGTGTCTTCCGCCGCATCCTGCGCCTCGCGCCGTTTCTCGATCATCCCCACCGTGACGATGGAGATGCCATAAAGCATGACGAGAGGAACCGCGAGGGTGATCTGGCTGAGTGGATCGGGCGGCGTCAGGATCGCCGCGAGGATGAAGGTGCCGACGATCGCATATTTGAATTTCGACTTGAGCCCGGCGGATGTCACGATGCCGACGCGGCCGAGCAGCGTGAGGAGAACCGGGAGCTGGAAGCAAAGGCCGAAGGCGAAGATGAGCTGCATCGAGAGGCTGAGATATTCGCTGACCCGTGTTTCCGACTGGATCGGCAGGGCGGTCGTCTCCGCCGGGGTCGGCAGATAGGCGGCAAAGTTCGGAAATTCACCGGCAATGGCGGCGAACGCCTGGGCATAGAGGCTCGGGCCGCCACCGGTCTCGAAGCTCAGCAGGAACTTCCAGGCGAGCGGCATGACCATGCCGTAAGCGAGCGCACCGCCGAGGAAAAAGAGGATCGGCGTCGCAATGAGGAAGGGCAGAAAGGCGCGCTTCTCATTCTTGTAGAGACCGGGCGCGACAAAAATCCAGAGCTGCGCGGCGATGACCGGGAAGGCGAGGAAAATGCCGGCAAAAAAGGCGACCTTGAGATAGGTGAAGAAGGCTTCATGCAGCCCGGTGAAGATCATCCGCCGCCCTTCCACATCATCGCCATAGGCCGAGACAAGCGGCTTGACGAGGAAAGCGAAAAGCTCCTCCGAGACGAGGTAGCAGAGAATAAAGGCGATGACGAGCGCCACAACCGAATAGACAAGCCGATTGCGGAATTCGATCAGATGCTCCATCAGCGGAGCCTTGCGGTCATCAATCTCGTTATCACTCACGGCGCGCTGCTTCCCGATCTTGCCGAGGCGGAGGTATCCGTGGCCTCTGCCTCATTTGCCGCCTCGCTCGCCGTCTGCACCGCCTCGGACGGTGCGGCCGGCTTCGCCTCGGGCGCGGCGGGCAGCGTGGCCGTCTCGCCAGTGTCGCGGATTTCCGGCTTGATATCGTCGAACATGCCCTGCATCGACCCGGTCGGATCGACCGCGTCTTCCACCTGCTTCTTGATACTGTTCTCCGTCTCGGCGACCTTCTTCTTGAGGTCCTCGAGCTCCGCCTCGCGCGCCAGATCGTTAAGACCGGTCTGGAACTCGCGCGCCATGGCGCGGGCTTTGCGCAGATATTTGGTCATGGTGGCGATGGCGCGCGGCAGATCCTTCGGGCCGACAACCAGGATCGCGACCATCAGCACAACGACCATTTCCGACCAGCCAATATCAAACATGGCTACTCACATTTTTCGGGTTGAATATGGATGAAAAGGCAGCAGCGGCCTCAGCCCTGCGCAGCCTTGTCCTTCTTTTCCGCTGCATCGCTTTTCGCGGATTCAAGGGCTTCGGGAGCGGCGTCCGCCGCTTTCGGCTCATCCTCATCGGCCATGCCCTTCTTGAAATTCTTGATGCCTTTCGCAAGATCCCCGGCCACACGAGGCAGCTTGCCCGCGCCGAAAATGATCAACACGATGACAAGGATCAGAATTATTTGCCACGGACCAATACTCATGTTCTCAGCTCCTGTTCCCGTAACGGGAATTCGTCAATTCATATACCGCCCATCGATAGACCTTGCTTCCGCGTCCGGACGCAGGGCCCGCAAAGCAATAAATATCTCTCAACCGATACTATATAAAGGCCGGAGGCCGTTTATACGACAATTAATTGCCGTTTAACACGGCTTTATCGCCGGCCGCGGCGTTTTCATCGCCCGGAAAGATAAAGACGCCTTCGGGATTTAGCCAGAGCGCGCAGCGATCGCCTATCTCGGGACGGCCGAAAGCGGGCATGCGCGCCGTCACGCAGAGCCCGCTCCTGAGGCGAAAGTCAACCAGCGCATACGCGCCGAGATTGCGCGAAAGGATTACTTCCGCCGACGGTGGATGATCAGTCTCGCGCGGTTTCAGGCGAATCGCTTCGGGCCGGATCAGCACTTCGTCGGTAGCGATCGCCTTCGTTGCGGCGGAGACCGGAATGCTGCCAAGCTCGGTCACAAAGTCATTCCCCGCGCGCCGCGCCGGCACGCGGTTGACGCTGCCGAGGAACGAGGCGACGAAGGCATTCGCCGGGTAATTATAGAGCGCACCCGCGCTTCCCTGCTGGACGATCCGGCCGCCTTGCATGAGAACGATTTCATCGGCCATGCGCATCGCCTCTTCCGGATCATGGGTGACCATCAACACGGTCGTTCCCATTTCCTTCAGCAGCGCGAGCGTCTCGTCGCGCACCTGATTGCGCAGCACCACATCAAGCCCCGAAAAGGGCTCATCCATCAGGATAACGCGCGGACTTGGCGCAAGGGCGCGGGCGAGCGCGACGCGCTGCTGCTCCCCGCCCGAAAGCATATGCGGATATTTCTTCGCCGCCGCCGCAAGGCCGACGGTCTCCAGCATCCGCATCGCGCGCTCGCGCCGCTCGCGCGCCGGAAGATGGGTGAGGCCGAAGGCGATATTGTCAAAGACATTGAGATGCGGAAACAGCGCATAATCCTGAAATACCAGCCCGACGCGGCGATCCTCGGGCCCGATGAAGACCTGCTCGTCCGCCACGATATCCCCGTTGATACTGATCCGGCCGCGGTACGGCACCTCAAGCCCCGCCGCGAGACGCAAGGTCGTCGATTTGCCGCAGCCGGACGGGCCGAGCAGGCAGACGAGCTGTCCCGCCCCTACCTCCAGCCGGTCGATCTCGACGGAATGCGCCCGGTCATACCGGTGACAGACATTTTCAAATACCAGACTGCTCATTAGATTGCTTTCCCTGCATCTGCTTTCTGCCCGGGACGCGAGCGGGAAATCGCCCGGCTCAAGATAATGACCGGCAGGATGCCGGCGAGGACAATCGCGAGCGACGGCGCGGCGGCATCGGCAAGCCGCTCGTCGATGGCAAGCTCATAGGCGCGCACCGCCAGCGTCTCGAAGCCAAAGGGGCGCATCACCAGCGTCGCCGGAAGTTCTTTCATTACATCGACAAAGACCAGCAGCAGCGCCGTCATCAGACTGCCGGAGATGATCGGCAGATGCACCCGGCGGAGCTTGGCAAAGCCGGTAACACCAAGGGTGCGGGCGGCGCGGTCCATATTGGGGGTGACCGTATCGGTCCCCGCCTCCACCGTGTTGAGCGAGATGGCAAGGAAGCGGACGGTATAGGCGAAGAAAAGCGCCACCATCGTCCCGCTCAGCAACAGGCCGGTCGAAATGCCGAACGTGCTTCGCATCCAGTGATCGATGCCGTTGTCGATAAAGCCGAACGGCAGCATGATGCCGACGGCAAGCACCGGTCCCGGCACTGCATAACCCATGGCGGCGATCCGGAGCGAGACCTGCTCAAGGCGCGAGGGGGCGCGGCTTGCGCGCCTCGATCCGTAGATCAGCAGCAGCGCGACAAGCAGCGCCAGCACGGATGCCACCAGCGAAACGCTGACGCTGCTGAACACAAGACCGGCAAAGCCCGCGTTGAAGGCGCTGCTCGAATGGAGAATGCTGTCTTTCAGAAGCCAGCCCGTCGGCAGCAGAAAGCCGAAAAAGATCGGCAGCAGGCAGGCAAGAAAGGCAAGGAGCCTCCGCCCCGGCGAGAGGCGGTAGCGGCTGATGGCGAGATAGCGCCCCGTGTGGTGGAATTTCCGCCCGCCGCGATTGAGGCGCTCAATGATAATCAGCGAAAAGACGAACAGCATCAGGATGGCGGCAAGCTGCGCCGCGGCGGCCGGCTCGCCAAGCCCGAACCAGGTCCGGTAGATGCCGGTCGTAAAGGTGTCGATGGCGAAATACTGCACCGCGCCGAAATCGCTCAGCGTCTCCATCAGGGCGAGCGCAAGGCCCGTCACGATCGCCGGGCGCGCGAGCGGCAGGGCGATGGAGAAAAAGCCGCGCCACGGCCCCCGCCCGAGCGTGCGCCCAACTTCGAGCGCGGCGATCGACTGCTCGACAAAGGCCGCACGGCTGACCAGATAGACGTAAGGATAGAGCACAAGCCCGAACATCAGGATCGCGCCGCCGATGCTGCGGACCGACGGGAACCAGTAATCCATCCGCCCCCAGCCGAAGGCCTCGCGAAGCGCCGTCTGCACGGGGCCCGCATAATCGAACATGCCGGTATAGGTGTAGGCGATGATATAGGCCGGCATGGCGAGCGGCAGGAAGAGCGCCCAGGAGAAAATCCGCCGACCCGGAAAGTCGCACATGGTCACAAGCCACGCCGTCCCGACCCCGATCAGCAGGACGAGGACGCTCACCCCGAGGGCAAGAAGCAGCGTGTTGACCAGATAGAGCGGCAGAACCGTGCTCGCCAGATGGTCCCAGATCTCCCCGCTCGGCACGAACATATAGCCAAACACGACCAGCACCGGCAGCGCGAGGATCAGCGTGATCAGGAACATGCCGAGCGCTGCGACGGGCACGCGCCTGCGCGGTGCGTCCCGCCGGGACAGCGTCTGCCGATTTTCTATTTCCAGTGCGCTCAATGCCATCGCTCTTCCGAATAAAGCTTCCGCCTTCTTGGCATGACATACCTTATTCGTAAATAATAATCACTAGCAATGGCAAACAAAAGCCGTAGTTGCGTGGTGGCATCTGGGGCATATGGTCGCGTGGGGGGCCGATGCGATCAGTATTCCTCTTCTTCCTCGTCGATGATCGGATCTTCTTCCGTCGTCGCGAGATCGGCAAAGATGCTGCCGGGCTCAAGGTTGAGGAGGCCGGCCGCCTTCATCTCATCGAAGCCCGGCAGGTCCTTGATATCATCGAGGCCGAAATGGATCAGGAACTCTTCCGTGACGCCATAGGTCACCGGCCGGCCCGGCGTCCGGCGGCGGCCGCGCGGGCGGATCCAGCCCGCATCGAAGAGCACGTCCATTGTCCCGCGGCTGAGCCCCACACCGCGGATTTCCTCGATCTCCGCCCGCGTCACGGGCTGGTGATAGGCGATGATGGCCAGTGTCTCGAGCGCGGCGCGGCTGAGTTTACGCGTCGTCTCGCGCTCCATCTCGAGCAGCCAGGCGAGATCGGGCGCGGTGAGAAAACACCATTTCCCGGCAAGGCGCACAAGATTGACGCCGCGCGCCTTGTAGCTGTCCTGAAGCGTGGCAAGAAGCGCGCCGATATCCGCGCCGTCCGGCAATCGCTCGGCAAGCGCCGCCTCATCGAGCGGCTCACGCGAGGCGAACAGCAGCGCTTCCGCCATCCGCAGATGTTCGGGATCGATAGTCATTCGCCGTCTTTCCTCAACTTTACGTGAATGGGGCCGAATGTCTCCGCCTGGCGAAGCTCAAGCCGCCCTTCCTTCGCCATTTGCAGGCTGGCGAGCAAAGTCGAGGCCTGTGCCGAGCGGCGACTGAAGGAGGTTGCGAGATTGTCCGGAAGGTAGGACATCAGATCGGTCCATTCGGGAAGTTTGCCGAGCATCCGCTCCAGCCGCTCCAGCGCCTGCTCAACCGAATAGACCGCCTCGCGCATCAGGCGGAGCGGATTGGTGATGCCCTTGCGCTCTTTCTGTGCGGCATAGGCATGCAGCAGTTCGCGCAGCGTGCAGTGATAGCGCGACTGGCGCAGGATGCGGATCGCCTCCGGCCGGCCGCGGGCGAGACGGTCGCGCCCCGTGATGCGCCCCGCCATCAGCTTGTCCGCCGCGCCGCGCATCGCCTCCAGCTTGCGGAGCATGAAGGCGAGCCGGTCGGCAAGCTCCTCGCCCGTTGGTCCCTCGTCATCCGTCTCCGGCGGCAGCAGGAGCCGCGATTTGAGATAGGCGAGCCACGCCGCCATGACGAGGTAATCGGCCGCGATTTCAAGGCGAAGCGCCCGCGCCTGTTCGATGAAATTGAGATACTGCTCGGCGAGTTCGAGGATGGAGATTTTGAGAAGATCAACCTTCTGGTCGCGCGCCAGCAGCAGCAGGACGTCGAGCGGCCCTTCATAGCCGTCGAGATCGACGAGCAGCGCCTGCGTCGGATGCGGGATCACCTCGGGGTTTTTCTGTCCGGCCTCATCGAAGGAGCCCTTATCCACGGTAGGCCCCCGTTTTCGCCGATTGTCTGCAGCTCCTCATGCGAAAAAATCTAGCCGAGACCGGCGAGCTTGGCAATCAGATTGACCATAAAGCCGATCGGCTCACCGAGCAGCCAGCTCAAGGGATTGACCTCATGGCCGAGCGCGCCGCTAATCATCGGGACGAGGAAAATCAGCCCGATCAGGATCAGAAACCCGTAGCGCTCTGTCCGCGCGAGCGGTATCGCGAGGCGGTCCGGCAGCAGCCCCACCGCGACGCGCCCGCCATCGAGCGGCGGCAGCGGCAGCAGGTTGAAAACGCCGAGGATCACGTTGAGGACGATGCCGTTGCGGAAGTTATGCGCAAACCACATCGCCACCTCGCCCGACATATACTGCAGCGTATGCACCCCGAGCGCGAAGAGAAAGGCGAGCAGGAAATTCATGCCCGGACCGGCGAGCGCGACCCACACCATGTCGCGGCGCGGATTGCCGAGCCTTCCGACATTGACCGGCACCGGCTTCGCATAGCCGAAGAGGAACGGCGCCTTGACCAGCAGCAGAAAGGCCGGAATGATCACCGTCCCCATCGGATCGATATGGCGGAACGGGTTGAAGGTCACCCGCCCCAATCGCTTCGCCGTGTCATCGCCGAGCCGCCAGGCGACAAAGCCATGCGCCGCCTCATGCAGCGTGATGGCGGTAAGGGCGGGAATAATCCAGATCGAAATCTGATAGAGCAGCGCGCCGAAATCCATCAGACGATGCCTTCCGCCAGCAGCTCGGCGAGGCGGACGCTGTCCGCCTCCCGGTCGAGCGGCCCCGTCCCCGAGGACTGTATCCTCTCGCCCTGGTCAATCCGTGCGCGTGTCGCCTCCCCCGGCGGCGGGCAGCAGGCCGCGACCTCGTGCATCTCCTCGAGCCTGCCCGAGCAATGGAGGACGATATCAACGCCTGCCGCAAGCGCTTTCGCGGCGCGCGCGCCAAGGCTGCCGGCAAGCGCCTGCATATTGATATCATCGGAGAGCAGCAGGCCATTGAAGCCGATCTCGCCGCGGATAATCTCATCAATGATCGTCTTTGAATGCGTCGCCGGCTGGGCCGGATCAATATCGCTGAAGACGATATGGCTGGTCATCGCCCAGGGTAGCGGCGAGAGCAGGTGAAAGGGCATGAAATCCATCCTGCCTAACTCCTCGCGTGGCGTCGCGACATGCGGCAGTTCAAGATGACTGTCGACCGTTGCCCGGCCATGCCCCGGCAGATGCTTGATGACCGGCAGGATCCCGGCCTTCAGGAGCTCCTCCGCCACCACGGCGCCGAGGCGGGCGACGATATTGGGGTCGGCGGCAAAGGCACGATCGCCGATGGCGCCTACCGTTTCCGGCAACCGCAGATCGAGGCAGGGCGTACAGTCGACACTGATCCCCGCCTCCCGCAGGTCGGCGGCGATCAGCCGCGTAGTGAGACGCAGCATCTCGATTGCGCGCTCCGCATCGCGCGCATACAATTCGCCGAAAAAGCCGAAGGGGCGCGCCTCGAACCAGTGCGGCGCACGAAGTCGCTGCACCCGTCCGCCTTCCTGATCAATGAGAATGGGCGTCGCCGCGCGGCCTGTTACGTCGCGAAGGCTCCGGACAAGCTCGCGAAGCTGCGCCGGATCTTCCACGTTGCGGGCGAACAGAATGAAACCGAACGGCGGCTCCGCAGTGAAAAACTCCCGCTCCGCCGCGCTGAGGCGCGGGCCTTCCAGTCCGAAGATAACAGAGCGATAACTGCCCGGATCAACCGCTGACAACAAGACAATCCTGTGAGGCGGCCTTCAGATTGTCGCAGAGCTTCGAGGCGCTGTCGCGCGTGCCGAAGGAGCCGATCTGCAGCCGGTAATAGGTCTTGCCGTTCACCTCGACATCCTGCACGCGATAGCCGATGCCGGAAAGCAGCGCGCCATGCTTGCCGCTCAGCATCGACCACTGCTTCTCCGCCGCTTCCCGGTTGCCGAAGGAGCCGACCTGGACCCAGCTGTTGCCGCCGGGTGTCGCGGTTGACTTTGGCGCCGGTGCCGGGGTCGCCGCCGGTGCCGGAGGCAGGGCGGCGGTGACGGTCTTTTCCGCCTTCTCGGACGCAGCAGTTGCACCCTCGCTCGTCGCGGCGGCGGTCTCCTTTGCCGTCTCATCGGCCTTGTCCGTCGTCTCTGCGACCTTTTCGCTCGCCGTCTCGGCGGCTTCCTCTACCTTCTCGGCCGCCGCCTCGCCGTCTTCGGTCGCGGCGTCAACGAGCTTGTCGAGCCTGTCTTCATCGGCTGCCTGCTCGGCCTCGCTCACCTCGGGCTTGGGGTCAGGGATCGCCTGCTCGGGCGGGGCCATCAGCTTTTCAACCCGGTCCGGCGTCCCGGTCGAGTTGAGCACGTTGAAGACCTGTTTGTCCTGGTTGGGCACTTCCATCCCGCCCGGATCTTCTGGCGCGACCTTGACCGGCGATTTATCGGCGCTGATGATCGGCGGCGCAAGCTGCACGCCCTTTTTCACGCCCTGGTCATAGGCATACCAGATGCCGATGCCAAAGCCGACAACGATCAGGATTGCAAGTGTTGCGCCGATCCATTTCCGGCGGCTGAACCGCGGCTCATCGTCACCGTCGTAAAAATCATCGTCCGGATATTCGTCTTCTCGGTTCACTAGCCGTACTCCTTTACCATATCGACGCCGAGAACTGTCATCCCGCCATCCAGAATTGTCTCCACCGCCGCAAAAAGGGCGATACGCGCCTCCCCTGCCGCGCCCTGCAGATAGTCCGATGACACGGGGCGCAGCGTCTCGAACTGGCGGAAAAATAGCAAGGAAAGGTCGTGGAGGAAAGAGGCGAGATAATATCCGTCAGCCTTGCGTAAGGTTTCCTCCACCGCGAGCGGCCAATCTGCAAGGCGCCGCGCAAGGGAAATCTCTCCCGGCAGGCGCAAGCGGGACAGGTCCGCCCCCTCTTCAATCGCTTTTATTCCCGCCTCCCGTCCGGCCGCCAGTCGCCGCAGCAGCATCCGTGCGTAAGGAAGGGCGAAAACCGGGTTATTATAGCTGCGGTCTGTGGCTAAAATAGGGCTGAAAGCGCCGGTAAAGGCCGGCGGATTGGCTAGCAGCGCAAATTTCACCCGTCCCTCGCCGCATTTGCTGAGCGCCGCCGCGGCGGGATAGCCGCTTTCCGCGGTGAGCGGCGCAGGCCGGGCGCGCGTCACCGCAACCCCGGCAAGGTCGGCGAGACGGAAAAGCGCCGCCGCATTCACCTGCCGGCGAAGCGCGGCAAGATCCGCTGCCTCTTCGGGTGCAGGAGCGATAGCCGCCGTCAGGGTGAGATCGCCAAGGCCATAGGCCGCGCCCGCCGTCAGGATTTCCGGGATCTCACCCGTCCAGTAGCTGCTCTCATAATAGAGATTGAGATAACCGGAGGGTTGCCGCGCGACGTCCTTCACGCCCGGAAGGGCGCCGAACGCCTTGATCAGCGCCCCGATATGACGCTCCGCCTCCGCTCCGGGCAGCATCGCGGTCAGGAGGATTGCCGCATTGGTGGTCAGGTCGCCATAGGCGCTGCGCTGCGGCGGGCGAAGGCGAAGATCATTCATAAAGCGCTGCCACGCCGCATCATCTGCAAAAGCCGTGGCAGGCAGCGCATTTAACAGCGCCCGGCGCGCGATGACAGCATAGGAGGGGATCACAGGCGTTGCAGCTCTCTTTCGGGCGGTCAATTGACAAACAGGCAAAGATTAATACATCATCTATTGTATAGTATGATATTTCAGGGGTGGATATCCCTGTCACGCAGGTGGATGGAATGTCAGTGATGAATGAAATTGAGCCACCGGTCAAACTCTCGGAATCGGCGGCGAACCGGATCAACGCCATTGTCGAGGAGCTGGATTCCGACAAGAAGATGCTGCGCGTTGCCGTCAATGGCGGCGGCTGTTCAGGCTTTCAGTACAGCTTCGACCTTGACGATACGCAAAACCCCGACGATGTCGTGGTGACGAACAAGGGGGCGACGCTCCTGATCGACCAGATCTCGCTGCTCTATCTGGCCGGCGCGGAAGTCGACTATGTTGAGGATATGATCGGCGCGGCGTTCCGGATCAATAACCCGAACGCCACGGCCTCCTGCTCCTGCGGGACCTCATTTGCCGTTTGATCGCTCCGGTAAAGATGTTAGAAAAAAGGCCCGGTTTCTGCCGGGCTTTTGTATTTTATGGGGGATGAGATGAAAATTGCCAGCTGGAACATCAATTCGGTGAAAGCGCGCCTGCCGCGGCTGGTGGACTATCTGCAAACCCACGCGCCGGATGTGATCTGCCTGCAGGAGCTGAAGGTGACGGACGACAACTTCCCCCGCCTCGAGGTGGAAGCGCTCGGCTATCACGTCGAGACGCTCGGCCAGAAAACCTACAACGGCGTCGCCATCCTCTCGAAACTCCCCATCGCGGATGTCCACCGCGGCCTGCCGGGCGATGATACGGACGAACAGGCGCGCTATATCGAGGCAACCATTGCCGGCATCCGCATCGCGTCGATCTATCTGCCGAACGGCAACCCGGTGGACAGCGAGAAATTTCCCTACAAGCTCGGCTGGATGGAGCGGCTTGTCCGGCATGCGAAGGGCCTTCTTGCGAGCGAACAGCCGATCGTTCTTGCCGGCGATTACAACGTCATTCCGCAGGATGAGGATTGCTATGATCCGAAGGCGTGGGAAGGCGATGCGCTTGCCCGCCCCGAAAGCCGCAACCGGTTCCGCCGGCTTCTCAACCTCGGCTATGCCGACGCCTACCGCGCCTATACGACCGATATCAACTACACCTACTGGGATTATCAGGGCGGCGCGTGGGCCAAGGATCACGGCATCCGCATCGACCACCTGCTGCTCTCGCCCGAGGCGACGGACCGTCTCATCAGGGTCGGCATCGACAAGGGCCCGCGGGGCCAGGAGCGCCCATCCGATCACACGCCGATCTGGGTCGAGCTCACCGACTAGCCCGGCGTCCGCCCCGCCTTTCGATGGCAGGGGGCGCGGCGGAAAGCTTGCGGGTTACTCTCCCTTCTGCCGCGCGATCAGCCAGTATTTCGTCTCCCCGACGATCTCATAGCCCGCTTTACGGGCGAGATCGCGCTGAAACTCCTCAGCCGCCGGATGGATGCCGGCGACGTTCCCACGTCCCTCAGGATTATTGTCGAGCGCGAGCACCGGCGCGCCCAGGTCGCGCAGTTTGCCGACCAGGATATCGCGCTTCTCCGTGCTGTGGCCGAAGAAGAAAGCCGCCTTCTGATCGAGCGCCGGCTGCAGCCCGGTCAGGCGCGTCAGGTTGAGCGGGATCTCGCTGATCCACTCAAGCCCCGGGTGCGTATCGATAAGCCCTTTCAGCTCATCCGCCTTCTCAAGCGCGTAGGTGCAAAGCTCGTCTGTCGCCGTAATGCCGTCAAGACAGGGCGCGAGCCGCCCGGTGAATTTGTCGGCAAGCGTGACCCGCGTCTCCTTCGACCAGGCGCGGGCGACCGGATTGCCGAAGATATAGGGAACGATCAGCACCGCGAGGATGAATGACCAGACGAGCCGGTCCGGCTTCGGCCCCTTGGCGAGCTTCGGCAGCATGATCAGAACATAGAGCAGGAAGGTGACCAGCATATTCTGCAGCGAAAAGCGGTTCATGACATAGGGGCCGACGCCGATAATCATGCCGATCATGACAAGGTTCTGAAACTCGATCGCGGTGAGCGGCGCCCGCTCCTTGACGCTCAGCAAAGCCCGCGCAAAGAGCACGAACACGTGGATCATCACCCAAAGGAGCGGCAGGAAGAAATAAACCGGCAGTCCCGCAAAGCCGCTGGTGCCGCTTTTGATCTTGATATCGGCAAGCTCGATCAGCGTCGCGAGGGTAAGCCCGATCGGATCATCGAACAGCACCGCCGTCAGCACGGCGCCGGCGACAAGGAAACTCGCCGCAAATGCCGCCATGGCGATGACAAGGCTCCGCATGCCGCGGCGGATATTCTCGATAAAGAGCGCGAAACCAAGCGCGAGAATGCAGTAAAATCCGGTCTCGAAATTGAAATAGAGAAGCGCGGGCGACAGGAGACCGAAAATGATCGGCGTCACCACCCCTTTCCTGTCCGCGAGATAGAAGGACAGGATGATAAGGAGCGGCACGATCATGATGCGGATCGGCAGCTGGTTCGGCGCGTCAAACGTGGTGGCGATCCCGGAGATGCGGCCGGAAAAGACAAACAGGATAAAGAGCGACGCGACGAAGATCATCCGCCTGTTCTCAAGACCGAGGCGCTGGATGACGATCCAGATGACGAGGCCGGAGAAAAGGAGATTGGTGAATTTCAGAAACGCCGCCGTTCCGCCAAGGCTCTCAAAGAATGGTACGAGGCGCGAGGCGGCAACAAGCTTGTTCAGCAGCACGCCGTAATTGGTAAAGGCGGCATATTCCGATTCCGTGAAGGGCGGCGTATAGAGCCCGTCGCCAATGACCGCCGACCAGTGCATATCCATGCTGAAAAGCCGCGTATCATAAACCTGATAGGGCAGGAAAATCGGCAGCACATATAGGATGCCGACCACCAGAACGAGCGCGGTGAGGATAGTGCGCGTCTGAAAGCGGCCCTTGATCGCCTCCATCAACAGATAGGCGGTCGCGAAGGCGAGCAGAAAATCGCGCTCTTTCAGGCCCGTCTGCAGCATGTTGACGCCCGTCCGGCTGTAGGCGAAGAAGAACGCGGCCCAGAAAATCACCCCGACCCACGGCTTCAGCCAGTCGGGAATGACCGTGGAAAAGGCGCGGCTCGGTTTGCCATTTTTAAAACGCTCCGGCGCGAAAAAGCCGGCGACAAGGAAAAAGGCAAAGGTCAGAATGCCGAAAAAATTATAGAAATGCGTCTGAACACGCGTCTCGTAATAGCGCAAATAGGAGATCTGCTCGGGCGTCAGGACGACGTTGACGGGGGAGTTCTGAACCCAGATATAGGAAATTCCGAGCGCCGCCACAGCGAGGAAAAGCAGCGCATACACGATGCGCACGTCGATCAGTTCGACAATATTATCAACAAGTAAGATGGTTTTCTCGTTGAAAGATGAAAACACGCCTGTGAGTTTATCCTTCAGGGAAAATAATTTTTCAGTGCTCATTCGGAGTGTACTCTTTAATGAAGCCGCTTTGAGTGGTGTATATCAACTCTTCTGAAATTACAATTTTTTGCCGATTGCGATGAGAGCCGCAAGGCTTGAGAAGCGCGCGCCCGGCAATCTTGCCGCCGCCATCCTTTGTCGCCGACTGCATCGCGCGCTCGTTGCCAAGGCCGCCGCTTTCGCCCGGGTTATAGGGGGTATTTATGGTGGTTTTGTGTTCTTGCCCGCCCCGCATTGCCGGATTTACGCATAAAAAAGCCCGCCGCAGGGCGGGCTTCTTTGTCTTTTCCGGTGTCGTCCCGATCAGCGATCGAGCTGGCTCACGTCCCGCACCGCGCCCCGCGCCGCGCTCGTCGTCAGCGCCGCATAGGCCTTGAGGGCGCTGGTGATTTTGCGCGCCCGCGGCTGCGTCGGCTTCCAGGCGGCCGCGCCCTTCGCCTCCATCTTGCGCCGCCGCTCGGCGAGTTCCTCGTCGGTGATCTTGAGATTGATCGTCCGGTTCGGGATATCGATCTCGATGATATCGCCCTCCTCGACGAGGCCGATGGCGCCGCCTTCGGCCGCTTCCGGCGAGGCGTGACCGATGGAGAGCCCCGAGGTGCCACCGGAAAAGCGCCCGTCCGTCAGCAGCGCGCAGGCCTTGCCAAGCCCCTTCGACTTCAGATAGCTGGTCGGGTAGAGCATTTCCTGCATGCCCGGTCCGCCCTTCGGTCCCTCATAGATGATGACGACCACATCGCCGGCCTTGACCTTGTCGGTCAGGATTGCCGAGACGGCCGCATCCTGGCTCTCGAACAGCCGCACGGGACCGGAGAATTTAAGGATGCTCTCATCGACGCCCGCCGTCTTTACGATACAGCCGTCGAGGGCAATGTTGCCATAGAGAACCGCCAGCCCGCCGTCCTTGGAATAGGCATGCTCGACGGAGCGGATGCAGCCCTTCTCGCGGTCGATATCAAGGCTCGGATAGCGCTTTGACTGGCTGAACGCTTCTGTCGTCCGCACCCCGCCGGGGCCGGCGCGGTAGAACTCCTGCACCGTGTTGCTGCGCGAGAGCGCCACGTCCCAGAGCTCGATCGCTTCGCGGAGCGACGGGGAATGGACCATCGGCACGTCGGTATGCAAAAGCCCGGCCCGCGACATCTCGCCGAGCAGCGCCATGATCCCGCCGGCGCGGTGGACATCTTCCATATGGAAAAGCTGCGTGCTCGGCGCGACCTTGCAAAGATTGGGGACGCGCCGGCTCAGGCGGTCGATGTCGGCCATGGTGAAATCGATCTCCCCTTCCTGCGCCGCGGCGAGAAGATGCAGCACCGTGTTGGTCGAGCCGCCCATGGCGATATCCATGGACATGGCGTTTTCAAACGCCTTGAAGGAGGCAATATCGCGCGGCAGCAGGCCCGGCTCATCCATCTCGTAATGGCGGCGGGTGATATCGACGATGGTGCGCGCCGCATCGAGGAAGAGCTGCTTGCGATCGGCATGGGTCGCGAGCAGGCTGCCATTGCCGGGCAGCGCGAGGCCGAGCGCCTCGGTCAGGCAGTTCATGGAGTTGGCGGTGAACATTCCCGAGCAGGAGCCGCAGGTCGGACAGGCCGAGCGTTCAACCGCCGCAACCTGCTCGTCGGTCACCGTCGGATCGCCCGCCTGGATCATCGCATCGATGAGGTCGAGCGCAACTTCCTTGCCGTCGGCAACGCCCTTGCCCGCTTCCATCGGCCCGCCCGAGACGAAAACGACCGGGATATTGAGCCGCATCGCGGCCATCAGCATGCCGGGCGTGATCTTGTCGCAGTTGGAGATGCAGACCAGCGCATCGGCGCAGTGCGCATTCACCATATATTCGACCGCATCGGCGATAATCTCGCGCGACGGCAGGCTGTAGAGCATGCCGTCATGGCCCATGGCGATGCCGTCATCGACGGCGATGGTGTTGAATTCCTTGGCGACGCCGCCGCATTTCTCGATCTCGCGGGCGACCAGCTGGCCGAGGTCCTTCAGATGCACGTGACCGGGCACAAACTGCGTGAAGCTGTTGGCAATGGCGATGATCGGCTTGTTGAAATCATCGTCACCCATGCCGGTGGCGCGCCACAGGGCGCGCGCGCCCGCCATGTTGCGGCCATGCGTACTGGTCTTGGAACGGTATTGGGGCATTTTGATCTCTTTTCGTGAAGCTGCTGACTTCTAGTTAATACGAACCGGAGGGGAGGACAAGCCTAAGCCCCCGCCTCGCGCCGCTTTTGCGGTTATTTTTTCACGAATATCAACCTTCAGTTGTTATTGACGGTGAAATAGCCACTTGCGGCTATGCCGATGCCGCCACCATCCGAGAGGTCCGGAAAATGCAATGCGAAGGAATAACGCGCGCTGGAAACCGCTGCCGCAACAAGGCGCTGGATGACGAAATTTTCTGCGAGATCCATCTGCGCGTCAACCGCACCTACAATCTTGCGCTGCTCATCCCCTTTGCGACGCTGCTGCTGCTCGCCTACTTCTTCCTGTTCGGGCTTTATTTCGACACGCTGCATTATGGCATTTTCGACCTGCAATATCTGAAATATGCCGGCCTTTCCGACTTCTTTATCGGCATGCTGCGAAACGGCGGCATGCTGACGGCGGTGGTGCTGAAGGCCTGGGCCTTCTATACCGCGATCGTCGCGATCCTTTTCGGCGTCTGGCTGCTGGCGCGGATCATTCACGTGACCTCGGGCAAGCATCTGAAGCCCCTCACCCGGCTGCGCATGATCGGACTCAGCCTGGGCATTTTTACCCTCAACCTGCTGCATATGTTCATTTTCATGATCCCCGAGCGCAACCGCAAATATCCGGCCCAGATCCTGATCGGGCGCGAGCATCTCGCCCTCTCGCTCGATCGGCACAGGAAATCTATGAAAGACAAAAGCGCCCCCGATCCGGCCGAGATTGCCGCGACGCTCTATCGCCGCTTCCTTGCCGTTTCCACTTTCCGCAATCATCGCTTCGCGGTGACGATCCTCCTGATCGGCGCGGCATCGACGGTCTCGATCTTTTACGCCGGCTATGATGCGCGTAAAATGCGCGAATGCGTGATCCTGCTGGCGGAGGGGCGAATCGCGCCCGCCGCCGGGATAGACCGTGACGCGCTCTATCCGGCGCTCAACCTTTCGGGCCTTTGCCGGAGCGGTTCAGGCGTCCCCGGGACCGATATCAGCGTCACCGAGAAATACCGCCATACGCTGATCAATTTCTTCACCTTCCCCGTCGTCCTTTTGAGACAGGGCGAGGCGGCGAAGCCCGTTCTCTATCTCGGCTCGACCGCGCGCTTCGAGCTTTTCTTCAACGGCAAGACGCGCCTGCCCTTTGCGGTGCCGACGGACCATCTCGGACCGCTCTATGATCCGCCGCGCACGGGCGACGAGAGCCGCCTCGCCGGAATGGAGAGCGGGATCAGCGCCCTCGCCAAGCTCGTTGAGCGGACCCGTCACAGCGTCGCGGAGTCGCTCCATCTTGGCCGCAAGAACAGCAAGCGGCTCGAGACGCTCGCGAGCACCACCGAGGCGCGCGCCGTGCCGGATCTGGATGCCGTCAACCGCAAGCTCGCGCAGCTTGAGCGCACCGCCACCGATGCCGAGGCCGCGATTGACGGGTTGCAGGAAGGGATGGGCCGCATCAGCCATGCGCTCAGCGAAATCGAGCATCACAACTCGGCCCGGATTGCCGCGGCGGTGCCCGAGGAATGCTGGGAGATCGAGCCGCATCTGGTCGTCACCTTCAATGTCGGCTCGACGCGGGTGAGCGGCGCGGAGACGCAGGCGCTGATCCGCCGCCTCGCCGAGCATTTCAAGGACCGCGAGCGGCATTTCATTGTCATCTCCGGCCATTCGGACCCGAGCGGCTCGACATTCGAGAATTACCGCCTGTCGCGCCAGCGCGCGCATGAGGTGACCGACCTGATGCTGGAGGCGGGGCTTGCGAAAGAGGCGCTGTTCGTCATCGGACGGGGCGAGGACAACAGCCCGGACCTGCCGCAGCGCCGCGTCGAAATCCGCGATTGCAGCGCCCCGGTGCGGCCCGATTGAGGCGCGCCGCGGCGTGCCTGCGGATATCGGTTGTCTGATCGCGAAGTTTGCGCCATCCTCGGCGTCTCGTATTCTGACATCAGTAGCAGGCATAAATGGACATAATAACAAAAGAGGCGGCTCAAGCCTATTTCGACGCCGGATTCAACAGCTGGATCAAGGCATTAAAACTGACAATTGAAGATATTCGCCCGGGCTTCGTGCGCATGCGCATGCCGGTCACCGACGCGGTACGGCGCAGCGGCGGGATGGTCTGCGGCCAGGCCATTATGGCGCTCGCCGACACCGCGATGGTATTCGCCACCGCCTCCACCGCGGGGCGCTTTATCCCGATGACCAGCGTCAATATGCAGACGACATTCCTCCGCGCCGCGGAAGGCGAGGAGATGTTCTGCGATGTCGAGATCGTGAAGCGCGGCAAGCGGCTCGTTTACGGCGACATCAACATCCATATGGGCGATCCAAAGATCGTCGCGAGCCATATTACGACGAGCGTCATGCTTCTCTAGGCACTTGGGCGCGTCAGCGCCGGTTGGGGAAGAAGTCCCGCTCCGCCGCCTCGTCCATCAGCCGCTCCGGGAGAGACGGCATGGCGAGGCGAAGGCCGGGCTCATTGGCCGGTCTCGGCGCATCAAAGAGATCGACGGGCGGCACACGGCGATCACGCGCCGCGCTCGCCGCCAGCTCCCCCTCGCCCATCACCTGACGCGCCGGCCGGTAACCTTGCGCCAGCAGCGAATGATAGTGCCAGGCGTTATAGACGAATATGAAAACCGGCATCGACAGGCCGAGGGTCGCGATATTCATCAGCGTCATGCCGACGAAACCGAGGATATGGCCCCGATACAGCGCGGGAAATGGTCCGAAGAACAGGCAGGTCCAGGAAATGCCGGCATAGGCAACAGCCCGTTTCCGAAGCTCCGGTTCGATCATCGCAATAGCATAGGCCATTACTCCCTCCCTTGCCGAAATCTCGCCCCATTCCCGGCCCGGCGACAGTCGCCCGGCATCAGGAGGGCATGTTTCACACTTACATAAGCTAGAGGGAATTTATTGACGAATTCTTGCGAAACGCCGACAATTTGCCGAAATTTCGCGCCGGCGCGCGCCGCATCCTTCGCAAACTCCTTTTGAATCAGAGGCTTGAAAACCGCGTGGCAGGGATGCCACAATCTCCCTTTATTTTCCCGCCCCCTTAGCTGTAGCCAGGCGGCGGGGTGAAGGCGCCAAACATCTCCTCGATGAGCTGGCAGAATCGAAGGCTGGTGCGATCCTCCCCATACGGGGCGATCACCTGCACGCCAAGCGGCAGGCCACCCGGCGTCTGACCAATGGGCGCGACCGTCGCGGGGAGGTTGACGACAAGCGAATAGCCGGCCCAGAAAAGCTGGTCCGTGCTCGGCTGCGGCGTGCCGTTGATATCGATCATGCGGTCCTGCCGCTCGCCCTGCTGGTTCTGCAGGAAAGCCGGTCCGGCGGCGGCGGGACAAAGCAGGATATCCCATTCTTCGAAAAAGGCCTGCCATTTCTGCGCCATCAGCATCCGCTCGTTATGGAGCCGCAGCCATTCCTTGTGCGTCATGGTCGCGCCGCGGGCAAGCAGCGTGAGATAGCTCTTATCCCCCGGCTCGGCGGCAGCGACGATGCGCCGGAAGCGCTCCATCTGCGCCTCGCTCGCGCCGGCCATGGTGGCGGCGCGAAGCAGCAGGATATAGGTCTCGTAAGCCTGCCAGATCGGGATGTCGGGGCGCGCGGTGCGATCAACGCGCGCGCCCGCCGCCTCCAGCCGGTCGGCGAGCGAGAAAAGCGCCGCCTGATAGTCGTTATCGACATCGAACCCTTCGGCCGATGTCATCACGGCGATACGATAGTCTTTGAGCTTGCGATGGCGCGCCGGGGCAAGCTGCAACCGCCACGCGGCGTTCTGCGGCGCGATCGGCCCGGCCATGATATCCAGCGCGAGTTCAAGATCAAACGCCGAACGCGCCATGGGGCCGACCACCGACATATCGCTTTCCGTAACGATCCCGGGCGGGCGCTGGCCGATGGCGGGGATAATCCCATAGCTGGGTTTATGGCCAAAGACGCCGCAGTAATGCGCCGGGTTGCGGATCGAGGCGCCGATATCCGATCCCGCCTCGATGCCCGTCAGTCCCGCCGCGAGCGCCGCGGCCGAGCCCCCGGACGAGCCGCCTGGCGTGCGGGCAAGATCCCACGGGTTGTTCGTCGTGCCGTAGTTGTCGTTAAAGCTCTGCCAGTCGGCGAGCATGAAGGGCACATTCGACTTGCCGAAGATATTGGCGCCCGCATCGAGCAGCCGTTGCACCGCCGGCGCGTTCTTGTCGGGGTAGCGGTCTTTCCACTCCGGATTGCCCCAGCTCGACGGGCTGCCAACGAAATCATAGGATTCCTTGATCGTCATCGGCACGCCGGCAAGGGGCCCGAGCCGTTCGCCGCGGGCCCGCGCCGCATCAGTCGCCCGCGCCCGCGCCCGCGCGCTCGCCTCATCCATCCAGATCACCGCATTGACCGCACCGTTATAGCGGGCAATCCGCGCAAGATAGTGATCGAGCAGCTCCTCCGCGCCGATCTCGCCCGCCGCAATCTTCCGCGCCTGCTCAACCGCCGACGCAAAATGTATCTCCGTCATGAGTGTACCCCTCCCCCTCTCGACCTGCGGCCGGATGACCGCTCTTCTTTTAAGTTGAAGTCTAGCCCCGCCGCGCCGCAACGCCCACAGAAAAATTTGCGCTTGAGGTTGAGGGCGAAAACCCGCTAAATGCCGTTTCCGCCGGCGGTTTTGAAAATATCCGGCAACCGATGCGTATCGTCCGAGTAAAGTCAGGGAAAAAGATGTCCGACCAGCCCGCCTCCCGTAATCATCCGATCCTTCTGCTCGTTGTCTGCTACGGCGCGGCGGCGCTTCTGCTCCTCTCCAATTTCACCGGGGCCTATGACGTTGTCTGGAAGGGGCTCGATGAAGGCGTCTTTCGCGCGCTCAATGCCACGATCGGGGCGGGCAAGCCGCTGACCCAGTTCTGGGCCTGGACCAACAGCAAGCTGTTTGACGAGATCACTTTCGTCGTGATGCTGGGGCTCTGCGCCTATCTCTTCTTCTCCGCCCCGCGCGAGGAGAGATTGCGCGTCTGCGGCAAGCTCGGCGCCATCATCCTGCTCATTCTCATCGCGCTCCTGATCTCGAAGCAGCTGTTCAGCGACATGCCGCACCGGAGCCCGGGCTACGCGCTCGCGCCCTTCAACAATCTCAATGACTTCATCAGCGGCTACACGGTAAAGACGGCGAGCCTCAACTCCTTCCCCGGCGATCATGCGATGACCAGCGCGCTCTTTGCGGGCGGGCTTATCCTGCTCTTTCGGGACCGCCCCTATGTGATCGCCTTTGGCCTGATTTTGATGGTTTTCGTCTGCCTGCCACGGCTCGCGGGCGGCGGTCACTGGCTGACTGACGTCCTTGTCGGCGGCGGCGCGGCGGCGCTGATCCTGCTGCCGTGGCTGAAAATCAGCCCGCTCCCGCGCTGGATGGAAAAGCTCACCGCCTGGGCCTGGCGCATGACGGAAATATTCGTGCGGCGATAAGGCGCGGGGCTACGAGAAGCAAAAAGGCCGGAAGCAGAACTTCCGGCCTTTTATCTAGCCCGTGCGGGTGTCTCTTAAAGCTCGCCAAGCCTTGCCGTTGCCTCGTTGAGGCGGGCAAGTTCGGTCTCGGCGGCGGCAAGCTTCTCGCGCTCGCCTGCAACCACATCCCCGGGCGCGTTGGCGACGAATTTCTCATTGCCGAGTTTCTTTTGCAGTCCCGTGATATAGCCCGAAAGCTTCGTCGTCTCCTTGGCAAGCCGCGCCTTCTCGGCCTCGAGATCGACGGCGCCGGCAAGCGGCAGGACGACCGTCGCGCCGCGATGGACGAACTGCAGCGAGCCTTTCGGCACCTCGGCATCGAGAGTTTTGCTCTCAATGCGAGCCAGCCGCGCGATGATATCCCAATGCGTCTCGAGCCGCGCCTTATCCGCTTCGCTCCCGCCATTGAAGAGGAGCGGGATTTTCGCCCCCGCCGGCACGTTCATCTCGCTCCGCACGCCGCGAATGCCGGAGATCAGCTCCTGCACCCAGTCCATTTCCTGCACGGCGGCGGCATTGCCCGCAGTGGGGTAGACCGGCCATTGGGCAAGGATCAGGTCACTCGCCCGCGTCGCTGCGACACTGCCCCAAAGCTCTTCGGTGACAAACGGCATGAAGGGGTGCAGCATCTTGAGGATCTGGTCGAGCACCCAAGCGGCCGTCGCCCGCGTCTCCGCCTTGGCTGCGCCGTCCTGCTGCAGCGGGAGTTTGGCGAATTCCAGATACCAGTCGCAATAGACGTTCCAGATGAAGCTGTAGATGGCGTTCGAGGCATCGTTGAAGCGATAGCCCTCAAGCCCCTCGCGCACTGCCTGTTCGCATTTGATCGTCTCGGCGACGATCCAGCGGTTGATTGTCTCCTCGACCGTGAACGGATCAAAGCCCTCGGGAATGCGCGCCTCATGCATCTCGCAGAAGCGCGCCGCGTTCCAGAGTTTCGTCGCGAAGTTGCGATAGCCTTCCACCCGCTGCTCGGAAAGGCGGACGTCGCGCCCCTGCGCCGCACTGGTGGACAGGAAGAAGCGGAGCGCATCGGCGCCATATTTGTCCATCAGATCCAGCGGATCGACAACATTGCCCTTCGATTTCGACATCTTCGCGCCATGCTCGTCGCGCACGAGGGCATGAATATAGACGGTGTGGAACGGCACATCCTTCATGAAGTGCAGCCCCATCATCATCATCCGGGCGACCCAGAAGAAGATGATATCGAAGCCCGTGACCAGCACATCGGTCGGATAGTAGCGCTTCAGCTCCGGCGTCTCCTCCGGCCAGCCAAGCGTTGAGAACGGCCAGAGTGCCGAGGAGAACCAGGTATCCAGCACGTCCGTCTCACGGGTAAGCTCAACCTTTTTGCCATAATGCGCTTCCGCGGCGGCATAGGCTTCCTCTTCCGTCTCCTCGACGAAAATCTTGCCATCCGGCCCGAACCAGGCGGGAATGCGATGCCCCCACCAGAGCTGGCGCGAGATGCACCAGGGCTGGATATTGCGCATCCATTCATAATAGGTGTTGGTCCATTTCTCGGGCACGAATTTCGTCTTGCCCGACTCCACCGCACGAATGGCAGGCTGAGCCAGCGTCGCGGCATCAGCGAACCACTGGTCCGTGAGCAACGGCTCGATAACAACGCCCGAGCGATCGCCGTAAGGGACCGTATGCGGATGCGGCTCGATCTTCTCAAGAAGGCCGAGCGCCTCTATCTCCGCGACGACTTTTTTCCGCGCCTCGAACCGCTCAAGCCCGCGATAGGCCGCGGGCACGGCGTCATTGAGATGCGCGTTCTCGTCCATGATGTTGATGACCTCAAGCCCGGCGCGGCGGCCAACCTCAAAGTCGTTGAAATCATGCGCCGGGGTGATCTTCACCGCGCCCGAGCCCTGTTCGGGATCGGCGTAAGCATCGGCAACGATCGGGATGCGCCGCCCGACGATGGGCAGGACGGCGAACTTGCCGATCAGATCCTGATAACGCTCATCGTCCGGGTGCACCGCAACGCCGGTATCGCCGAGCATCGTTTCGGGCCGCGTCGTTGCGACGGTGATAAAGCGTCCCTCCTCGCCCTCGATCGGATAGCGGAAGTGCCACATATGGCCCTCCACCTCGCGCTGCTCGACCTCAAGGTCGGAGATGGCGGTATGGAATTTCGGATCCCAGTTGACGAGCCGCTTGTCGCGATAGATCAGCCCCTCTTTATAAAGCTGGACAAACACTTTGCGGACGGCGGCGGAGAGCCCCTCGTCCATGGTGAAGCGCTCGCGCTCCCAGTCGCAGCTTGCGCCGAGCCGCTTCAGCTGCTCGATAATCTGCCCGCCCGACTCCGCTTTCCAGTCCCAGACCCGCTCGATGAATTTCTCGCGCCCCAGATCGTGACGGGTAATATTCTGCTCCGCCAGCTGGCGCTCGACCACCATCTGCGTCGCGATGCCGGCATGATCGGTGCCCGGCTGCCATAGCACATCCTTGCCGCGCATCCGCTCAAAGCGGACCAGCACATCCTGCAGCGTGTTATTGAGGGCATGGCCCATATGCAGATTGCCCGTCACATTGGGCGGCGGGATCACGATGGTATAGGTGCTGTTACTTCTGGCGCGGCCACAGGCAAACGCCCCCTGCTCCATCCAGCGCGAATAGAGCTTACGTTCGACCGCGTCGGGTCGATAAGACTTGTCCAGCATTGCTGAACCTTTCTTTATTTATTAGTCGGCAAAGTTCGGGAGTAATATAGTCGGCTCGCACCCCCGGGGGAAAGACTTAATCGTCGTCGTCCGCCCGGTCGGCGAGCTTGCTCACTTCGCGCTCCACGATGCGCTGCACGATCTGCGGGAGATTCTGATCGAGCCAATCCTTCAGGATAGGACGGAGCATGTCCTTGACCATGTCTTCCAATGTTGCATTCTTACCCATCTGCAATCCTCGTGATGAAGCTACTGCGCCGGCCAGAGTGGCAAACGCGCTTGTCGTTGCGGCAATGGTCGGGTCGGCCAGCAGGCTGCTGGTGACCTTCCCGCTTGCCTCTTCGGCCGCGTCGCGCTCTCTCTCAAGTTCGTCTTCCATTTCCATATCGTCTTCGGCGTCGGCCTCATCGGCCTCCACCGTCTCTTCGCTGTCTGTTTCGACTTCCGGCTCCTCGTCGTCGAGAATATCGTCGAGCGAGAGGACTTCCACCTCTTCTTCCTCTTCCGTCTCGACCTCGATCTCGTCGGTCAGCTCCAGGATGTCTTCGTCCGGCTCGTCGCTGATTTCCGCCGCCAGTTCCTCGGCGAGCGTGTCGATATCCGTCTCCCCGGCATCGGCCTTCGCGACGTCCTCATTCTCCTCGCCGTCTTCGGAGATGATACGGCGGATGGACGCCAGAATTTCTTCCATCGTCGGCTCTTGTTCAGTCGTCGGATCAGTCATCGTCAATTCACCATCGAAGCCGGGGGATGCGGGCATGCGCCCGCCATCCCTGTTACACTCATGGACCCGGATCGGTGTCCGGTCCGCTTAATTCAGACCGCCGTCCGTGCCGAACCACTTATTGCGAACCCGGTTATAGTTCTCGGTCGGGTCGTAATGGTCGACGTTGAGCGCGAGGCTCTGGGCATTCAGTTTGCCGATCGCCGCGAGCACATTATAGATCGCCACATACTGATCGCGCCGTGCGGTGACGAGATCGACGCGGCTCTGCAGCAGTTCCTGCTCGGCGTTCAGGACGTCAAGCGTGGTGCGCGAGCCGACCTGGGCTTCCTGCTCCACCCCGTCGAGGGCGATCTCGTTGGCGCGAACCGCCTCATCGCTGGCGCCGATGCGCGAGCGGGAGGTTTCCAGAAGCTCCCAGCTCTGGATCACTTGTTCGCGGACGGCGCGGACGGTTTCCTCAATTTCCTGCATCCGCTGGCTGTTGACCTGGCGGGCCTGACGCACCTGGCTGTAGACCGCGCCCGACTGGTAGAGCGGTACGGTCAGAACGGCGCCGATGCGCGCCGTATCGGTGCTGGAGCTGGAGGTCGTCTGCTCCCGCCCGGTGGCGACGCGGCCGTTGACGTCAACCGACGGCAGCAGCTGGCCGGAGGTCGCGCGAATATCGTGGCGCGAGCTTTCCTCGTTATAGCGGGCGGCAAGGATATCGGGATGGTTGGCGAGCGCAATCTCGAGCGCGGCGGCTTCGGACTCCGGGAAATCACTCGGGATCGCCGGCTCTTCCAGATCAAGCGGCGGGCGGCCAACGATCCGTTCGAAATTGGCGCGGGTGGAGCGGAGGTTACCTTCCGCCTGGATCAGGTTCGAAATCGAGTCGGCGAGGCGGGCTTCGGCCTGCGCAACGTCGGTGCGGGTGATTTCGCCGACCTGAAAGCGATCATTCGCGGCATCGAGCTGGCGGCGCAGCACGACATTGTTGTTGCGGTTAAGCTCGACCAGCGCTTCATCGCGGAGCACGTTCATATAGGCCTCAACCGCCTGTTGCAGAACCGACTGCTCCGTCGAGACGAGGCCGGCGCGGGCCGCCGAAACGGTTGCTTCCGCCGCCTTGGTGTTGGCAATCGTCTGGCCGCCGCTATAGATCGGCTGCGAGACGGTCAGCGCTGCTTCGCGCGGATTGGTGTTGCGATCGACGTTGGCGAGATTGCTGTCGTTATGCTGCGCGGCGAGCTCGCCGGTGGCGAATACCTGCGGGCGCCAGCCGGAGAGCGCCTGCGGCACCAGCTCGTCGACACTGCGGACATTGGCCCGGCGGGCCTTGAGGGTGGGATTGTTTTCATACGTTGACGCCAGAACATCCTGCAATGTCTCGGCATGACTACCCGAAATCGGCATCATGACGGCCAGCGCGGACGCAATGGCCAAAGCTACTTTTTTCATCAATTCGCCTTTCGCTCCCTGTTCTTGGCCAATCCGGGATTAACCATCGCCGAATTTAGTCCCGATACCCGTTTTTATCAAGATTTTTAACGAATCATATGGCCCGCAAGCGATAATGAAACCTAAATCTTACCTATCCTTTACCCGTCGGCAGAGAATACCGAACAAATCGTGACAAATTTGTTACTCTCGTCCCGGCTCAGAATTCAAATCTTGTGCCGCGCATCAGCTCGGCGAGCGGCGGCACGGCCGCATCGAAAAGCGGGCGCGGATAGAACCTGCCCTCGATCCGCTGATAAAGCGTCGCGACCCCCGGATTGGTGCCGAGCACGCAGATCAGCCGCCCGCCCTCGGCAAGCTGCTCGAGCAGGCTTTCGGGCACCGTGTTGAGCGCGCCGTTGATGTGGATGACGTTATAGGGCCCCTGCTTCGCATTGCCCTCGGCAAGCGGCCCTTCGACGACGGCGACATTGCCAACATCGAGGCGGGCAAGCGTCTCGCTCGCGGCGGCGACCAGCGCCGGATCGCTTTCCACCGCGACAACCGCGGCGGCGAGGCGGCCAAGCACGGCGGCGGAATAACCGGTGCCGCAGCCGATATCGAGCACGACATCATCGGGCGTCACCGCCGCATCCTGCAGCAGGCGGGCGAACACGCGGGGCTCGATCAGATAGCGGCCGGGGGCAACCTCCAGATCCTCATCCAGATAGGCGACGCCGCGCAGCGCCTCGGGCACAAACTCCTCGCGCGGGACAATGTCCATGGCATCGGCAATGCGGTCATCCGTGATCCGGTTCGGCCGGAGCTGGCTCAGCACCATTTGACGGCGCGCCACGGCGTATTTTTGAGCAATCATGATTTTCCGATCATTCCTTTTCGAAAACTTCGCTGGTTATACTGAATTCCCCCTGCCCTGCCAAGCGCTAAGGTGACCCGGCGGCGGCGGGCCGGGGGCTAGAAATGAAACCGCGGCAGGGAACGGAAGGCGTCGCGGAGCGCATCTCCCCAGCCGACGGAAATCAGGTTGAAGTAGGGATCATCGCTCTGGATGCGCTGCTCATGCGCGATCTGGAAACTGTCCGCTTCATAGACCTGCAGATCGAGCGGCAGCCCGACGGAGAGGTTCGCCTTGATGGTCGAATCGAACGACACCATCAGGAGTTTCACCGCATCCTCGAAGCTCATATCCGGATCATAGGCGCGGACAAGAATGGGGCGGCCGTATTTCGTCTCGCCGATCTGGAAGAAGGGCGTCTCCCATGACGCTTCGATGAAATTGCCTTCCGGATAGATCATGAAGAGCCGCGGCGCGCTGCCCCGGATCTGGCCGCCGACGATCAGCGTCGCGTTGAAGGTGGCATCGGCGCTCTCGCCGCCCTGGCTGTTTCGCTGGATTTCCTCGCGCACCGCCTCGCCGACAATCCGCGCCACCTGGAACATCGACGGGGCTTCGAGGATCGAGGGATTGCGATCGGCCGGCGCCTTGGTGCGCTCGTCGAGGACGCTGACAATCGCCTGCGTCGTCGCGAGATTGCCCGCCGTCATGACGGTGAGGACCCGTTCGCCGGGCGTCACCCAGCTGCACATCTTCTTGAAGACGGAAACATTGTCGATACCCGCGTTGGTGCGCGTGTCCGACATGAAGACGAGGCCTCTGTTCAGCCTCAAACCGACGCAATATGTCATCTGTTCAACTACCGGGCTTTCTGGTCTGTTCACTGTTGTTGCACTTGCAAGGTGACATCGAGGCACTCCCCCCCCTCGCCGAGGCGAAAGCCGACGATCGGCGCGGCGTCGCGATAGTCGAGCCCGGTGGCGACCCGGACATAGCGGTCATCGGGCGAGATCCCGTTCGAGACATCGAAGCCGACCCAGCCGAGATCGGCGAGACAGACCTCCGCCCAGGCGTGCGTCGCCTCCTGATCGATGCGGTCGTTCATCATCAGGTAGCCACTGACATAGCGCGCCGGAAAGCCAAGCGAACGGGCCGCCGCAAGAAAAATATGCGCGTGGTCCTGACAGACGCCGTTAGCGGTGGCGAGCGCCTCCTCCGCCGTCGTCCCGGCATGGGTCTCCCCCGTCCGGTAGGGCGCGACTTCGCCGATCAGGGTCGAGAGGCGGTGCAGCAGCGCGACATCGCCGTCAAATGTCTCGTGCTGCAACGCATTGACCAGCCTGCCGATCCCCTCACCGGGGGTCGTGAGCGCGGTCGGGCGCGAAAAGAACCAGAGCGGCGCAAAGCCGCGGGTCACGCCGAGGATGCCGTGCAGGTCCGTCGTCTCCACCTCACCCGTGCAATGGATGGCGATCTCTCTCTCGCCGGGATTGGCGCTGACCAGCAGCACGCGGTTGTTGAACTGGTCAGTGAACTCCGCCTCCTGCCGGCCGCCCTCGATTGTCACATCCCACGCCCGGATCTCCTGACCGGCGCCCGATTTCGGCGTCACGCGAAGCTGTTGCAGGGCATAGCGGACGGGCTGCTCGTAACGGTATCGGGTGAGGTGGGAAATTTTCAAAAGCATACGCGTCTCATCCGCTGAACCGGTAATCCTGCTCGATCTGCGCCGCAAGCTCCATATTGTCACGAATGAAGACGGTGAGAAATTCGTGCAGGCCATAGTCGAAAATCTCGGCGATCGAGCTTTCCTTGAACCGCGCCAGCACCGGCGCCGCCTTGTCATGACAGGGAAGGCGGAGGCCATACTCCTCCTCCAGATAGCCGAGATTGGCGACAATCGTCGCATAGCAGAAGGTCAGCGAGCGCGGCAGGCGGCGATCGAGAATGAGAAATTCGGCGATGCTCATCGGGTTGACATCGCCGGGATTGAGCCAGCGGAAGGCGCGCTGCGCCGAGACCGAGCGGAGGATCGATTCCCACTGCACGTTATCGAGCGAGGAGCCGACGAAGGAGGCGGACGGCAGCAGCACGTAATATTTCACATCGAGAATGCGCGCCGTGCTGTCGGCCCGCTCGATCAGGGTGCCGAGCATCGCGAAATCGAAAATATCGTTGCGCAGCATCGTCCCGTGCAGCGCGCCGCGGACCAGCGTGCTCTCGCGGCGGATCGCCGTCAGCACATCGGGAAGGTCGCGCTCGGAGACGGGGTTGGCGAGGATTTCTTTCAGCGCGATCCAGCAGTCATTGGTCGCCTCCCACACTTCGCGCGTCAGCGCCGTGCGGACAAGCCGGGCGTTGTTGCGCGCCGCCTCGATGACCGAGAGGACGCTCGACGGGTTGGCCTTGTCGCGCAGCAGAAAATCAATCACATACGGGGCGCGGTACTGATCGAACTTCTCCTTATAGGCGCCGCTTACCCCCGCCGTCGCCACGACGGAGGCCCATTCGCTCTCCGCCGCGCTTGAGCGGGTCAGCGCAATGCGAAAACCGGCATCCAGGAGCCGCGCGGTGTTCTCGCTTCGCTCAAGATAGCGGAACATCCAGAACAGGCCCCCTGCGGTTTTTCCGAGCATCGCGCCGCTACTCCTCCAGAACCCAGGTATCTTTCGTGCCGCCGCCCTGGCTGGAATTGACGACGAGCGATCCGGCCTTCAGCGCAACACGCGTGAGGCCGCCCGGCGTGATGCTGACCTGCGTCGGCGAGACCAGCACGAAGGGGCGCAGATCCACATGCCGCGGCACCAATCCCTTTTTCGTCAGCACCGGCACCGTCGAGAGGGCAAGTGTCGGCTGCGCGATATAATTGCCGGGCCGCGCCTTCAGCTTGGCGCGGAAGGCGGCGAGCTCGCGCTTGCTCGCGGCAGGGCCGACCAGCATCCCGTAGCCGCCCGAGCCATGCACTTCCTTCACCACCAGCTCATCGAGATGATCGAGGACATATTTGAGCGCATCCGCTTCCGCGCAGCGCCAGGTCGGCACATTCTGCAAGATCGCCTTCTCGCCGGTATAGAATTCGACAATCTCCGGAATATAGGAATAAATCGCCTTGTCATCGGCAATGCCGGTGCCGGGCGCGTTGGCGATGGTAATCCCGCCGGCGCGGTAGACATCCATGATCCCGGCGACGCCGAGCTGCGATTTCGGGTTGAAGGTGAGCGGATCGAGGAAATTATCATCGACGCGGCGATAAAGCACGTCGATCGGATCATAGCCGCGCGTCGTGCGCATGGCGATCCGCCCGTCAACGACGCGAAGATCATGCCCCTCCACCAGCTCCGCACCCATCTGGTCGGCGAGGAAGCTGTGCTCGAAATAGGCGGAGTTGTGGATGCCGGGGGTGAGGACCGCGATCACCGGCTTGCCCGTTGAGGCGGGCGGCGCGCAGTCGCCGAGCGAGCGGCGGAGGTTTTTCGGATAGTCGCTGACCGCCCGGACCCGGATCTCGGTAAAGAGCTCGGGGAACATATGCAGCATCGTCTCGCGGTTCTCCAGCATGTAGGAGACGCCCGACGGCGTGCGCGCATTGTCTTCCAGGACGTAAAACTCATTCTCCCCCGTCCGCACAAGATCGGTGCCGACGACATGGGTGTAGACATTGCCGGGCGGCGAGAAGCCGATCATCTCAGGCAGGAACGCATCGTTGTTCGCGATAATCTCAAGCGGAATGCGCCCGGCGCGGATGATCTCCTGGCGGTGATAGATATCATGCAGGAAAGCGTTGATGGCGCGCACCCGCTGCTCGATCCCGCGCTCGAGCCGGGCCCATTCACGCGCCGAGATAATGCGGGGAATAATGTCGAAGGGGATCAGCCGCTCCGCCGCCTCTTCGCGGCCATAGACATTGAAGGTAATGCCGGTGCGGCGAAAGAAGGCTTCGGAGGCGGCGGATTTGCGCCGGAGCCGCGCCGGCTCCTCGGTATCCAGCCATTTCTGATAGTCCGCGTAAGGGTAGCGGACCCCTCCCGCCTCCCCGTGCATCTCATCAAAAATCGGTGTCGTTTCTCCCATAGCAGAAAGAGTAATTTAATTATGCTGCGGTGCAAACAAAAAAATGCAGGAGGAGACGCGAGTTATGAGCCGTCGAGCGCGCGCCGCCTGCGCCCCGCCCGCAGGTGACTTAACCGGCAGCCGCCGCGCAAAATCTTTGCATGCAGGCTTGACAGCGGCGGGCATCGCGTTGCATATGAGCGGTCTGCCGGTGCCGCCTTGCGCCCGCCGGTACACCACGAGAGTGAGGCCTGGTGGCGGAGTGGTGACGCAGCGGATTGCAAATCCGTGTACACCGGTTCGATTCCGGTCCAGGCCTCCAATTCTCCCGCCTCTTTCTCCCCCGTATACCAGGCCCTTATGTCAGGCATCCGCCTGCGCACGCAAGGCCGCCCACAACACCGCCGCGCTCACAAAACCGGCCGCTCGCGCGTTTGATGGGGAGAGAGCCTGCCCGCAGGCATTCATTCACCCCGATGGAGATGTCCATGTCCCTCCTCACCGCGCTCCTGCTGCCCGCGCTTGTCTTCTTTCATATCGGAAGAAAGGGCCGCGGCATCGTCGCCCTGGTTCTGCAACTGACGCTGATCGGCTGGCCGATCGCCGCGCTCTGGGCGATTTTCATGCTCTACTGGCCGCGTCGGGCCGCGTCCGCCGACGCGCCGTCTGCGGCGGCCCCCAATCCAGCGAAGCCGCAGGCCAGAAAGCCGCCCGCCGCGGCGCCGAAGCGCAAAGGCAAAAAATAGCCGCCCCGCTCCGCTTCTTCTGGACAACCCCCCGATCCTGATTATATAGGCAGCGATTGCCAGCCGGATCGCGGATGGCTAAACTATAGGCACCATTCGTCATCGGGGTATGTCATGAGACTGATCATTGCGCTTATTCTGCCGTTTCTCGTCTTCTTCACGATCGGCAAGCCGTTTCAGGGGATTCTCTGCCTGATCCTGCAGATCACGCTGATCGGCTGGATTCCGGCCGCGATCTGGGCCGTCTATGCGCTCAGCCAGTATAACACCGACAAGAAGATCGCCGAGGCGCACGGCAAAGGCTGACGCGCCCGCCTCTCTCCCCGCCAGCCCCGCCCGGTGCGGAAATTTTTGCCAAAATGGCAAAACAGGGCTTGGCAGGGTGAGACGCACTTGCTATAAGCCGCCAACCCGCTAAAATGCGGGCCCTGATCCCCGATAGCTCAGTTGGTAGAGCAGCTGACTGTTAATCAGCCTGTCACAGGTTCGAGTCCTGTTCGGGGAGCCAATACGCTAACTGGTTCAACCACTTAGCAACCCGCTTTGTCAAAGGTTTGTCAGCTCATCCGATATGGCTGACAAACTTTGACAAGGTATCCGACGTATCTAGGTCACCTTGGGTTTTGAGTAGCCAGGCGCCGAATCTACATTTTCCCTGCCTTGCGCCACTTTTTCCAAGATTTCCACAACACTCGAAACTTCCCTTCCCGCGAGGAAACCGGACTTTCCCATCAGGGAGTTCACGGCCTGTCACGCCTGCCGGCTCCCAAAATCGCAATGACTTCACACGGTTGATATTAACCGCGACAGAAATGATTATTTAACGGCCGCGGCGCGCAAGCTCCGCACGCGCCGCGCCCGGCCCCGGAAGGCTCACCGGGATAAGGACGATGGCGGAGAAATCGCTTTCGTTGCGTTCGATATCGGTGATATCCGTCGCCGGCGGAAATGCCTCTTTATCCTCGATCATACCCTCAATATGCAGTTGCAGGGCTTCGCGGCCGCCCTTTACGGCCGCATCGACGGTATCTCCCACCGACACGCATCCCGGAAAATCCGGGAACCAGATCCCGTACGAACTGCCTTCGTCTTTGCATACGACGCCTGGATAAACGACCTGTTTCATGTCCTCTCCCCTCTTGCCCTTGTGGCGCTGCCCCTCTTTGTCGATATATATACTACATAACGAAGTGCGCGATCTTTATGTCATCAGCCAAGCCCATCCAGCGCATGTGATTTCGGGCGGCCGCCCTTCCCCTTCAGCTCCTCGACGATCATTTTCAGCAGCACGAGCGCGGCGGGGCTGAGGGGCCAGTCGCGGCGGGTGATGATGCCGACGGGGCGGAGCACATGCGGCGCGTAGAGCGGGATGGCGACAAGGCCGTCCATGTTCACCGCCTTGAGGTAGGAGGAGAGAATCATCCCGATCCCCGCCCCCGCCGTGACCAGCGCGGCGACCGTCTGGATCAGCGATGGCTCCATCACCGGGCGGAAGCTGATGCCGGTGCCGGCCAGCGCCATATCGACACTGTAGCGCACCCCCGTATCGGTCGCGAGGGCGATAATCTCCTCGCCGGAAATATCCTGCCAGGTGAGGCTGCCGCGGGCGGCGAAGGGATGCGCGCGCGGCGCGAGCAGCATGATCTCATCGTCATAGATCTTCTCGAAATTGAGATTATCCATCTTCGGCGGCTGTGATCCGATGCCGAAATCGGCGACGCCCTCGCGCACCTTCTCGACCACCGTCCCCCACACACTGTCGATGACCTGCAGCTTGACGCGCGGATAAAGGCGGCGGAACTCGACGAGGAGCGGCGGCAGCTGGTTGGCGGCGACCGAAGGAAAGGCCGCAACGCTCACCCGCCCCGCCTTCAGATCGGAGAGATCGCGCATATGGCGCACCGCCGCGTCCATCTCGCCGACCGCCTTTTCCGCGAGTGGCAGCAGGATCCGCCCCATGTCGGTCAGGCGCACATGCCGCGTGCTGCGGGTGATCAGCCGGACGTTGAGCTGCGCTTCAAGCTGCTTGATCAGCAGCGACAGCGACGGCTGCGTCATATGCAGCTCCTCTGCCGCGCGGGTGAAATGCAGATGCTCGGCAACCGCAACGAAGGCTTTGAAATGGCGGTACATTCTCGTCTCCGAATTAATACAGAATATCTATTAATAACGCATAAATTATTATTTATCATATCAATCGATGCAAGATAAGGTGCGTCCTGCAAGCGAAATTGAGGAACCGGAAAAACAACAAAACGAATTTACATGGCGGACGGCCGCAAGAAACGGGAGGGCTTCTCGCGATCACCGAACCGGCAGACGGAAACCTGATAATCGCTTTAGAGATAAATAAAAAGACCAGGGGAGAGCGCCGCAAGCGATCTCGAACAGGCAGCATAAAGGGGGCGTAATGCCCCCTTTAATCTTTTATGGGCCCGCCGCCGCCAAGGCGTTTCACGCCGCGCCTTCATCCCCCCGCGCGAGCGCCGCATCGATCGCGGCGCGAAGGCGGCTCCCCTCCTCGCCGAGGCGGGAGAGAATCGCTTCCGCCTCCGCCGGGGTGAGGTGGCCCTTCTCGGCGCGGAGTGCGGCGTTGATCAGAAACGCCCCGCCCTCGATCAGCGCGATAACCGTTGCCGATGTCACTTCCATGTCGTTCCCTCCCTCGCAGCCCTCTCGCGCGCGGCAAGCAGCAGCGCCGACTGATCGGCGAGGCGGCGGAGCGCGGCAGTGAAATCCTCATCCGCCTTGCAGCTTTCCTCAACTGTCAGCGAGGCGGCGCGAAGGCTTTGCAGCGTTGCCGGATCGCGGAGCGTGCCTGCGGCCACCTGGCGCTCCAAATGCCGCATGGTGGTCGCAAGACCATCGCAGGCAAGCAAAAGCTGGTCGCGCTCGGGCAGGCGCGCGAAGGGCGACGCGCAGGCCGCGAGCGCAAGCGTTGAGGCGACCAGCACCAAAGCCGCCCTGCCCCTAGCGCTCATCCTGCACCCCGCCCATCGGATCCTTGTCCGCCGCCGCCGCATCCGTCCGTCCGATGGCGGCGCGGATGGTCATGGCGGTGAGCGCGGCGAAGCAGGCCTCGATCATGTCCTGCAGCGGAATTTCATCGAGCAGGTAGCTTCCGGCCGCAGATATCATGGCGAGCACCGCCGTCACATATGTCTTCTTGCCCTTGAGATAGCTCTTCATTGGGGTCCTCCTTCGGTTTGAAATCGGGCGCAGGCGAGATATTTCGCCACCGTGCCGCGCCCGTGCACGGTGTTGTAGTAGCGCTTCCAATAGGCCGCCTGCCCCGCCCGGTCGGCCGGGATGGGCGCCGGCACGCGCCAATAATGCAGGCGGCAGATGGCGGTCGCGAATTTGAGGTTCCAGACGATCTGCGAAGCATCGGGAAGGCCAGATCCTGCGATCAAAGGGCGGAGCCGCGCGAGGATATCGGGCCGGGCGCGGACATATTCCAGGATATCGGCGTAGGTTGCCGGCTCGCACTGGTAGAGGCCGAGCGCCGGCCCACGGATCTGCCGAAGATGCCTGAGGCCGCTCTCGACGAGCGCGGTGCCGAGCAGCAGATCCTCCGCGGCGCGCCCGCCCATATTGAGCGCGCCGAGCGTCGGGCGAATAATGAGGTCGCGAAATATTTCCGGGTCCATCGTCTCTCCTCCTCTCCCGTTGAGGCACAAAAAAAGCGCCCCTCGGGCGCCCCGTAACCGGCAATAAAAAAGGGCGCTGCCCGCCGGCAAGCGCCCTTTCCCGATGCTCCGCCCGAAAGCGGGGCTGCCTCTCTTTTAGATCACCGGCGTGCCGTCCCGATGCGGGCGGAGCAGCGCGTAGGCCATCTTGTGAACCGGGCTTTCCAGCCCATGCTTCTCGCTCTCGCGCACGATCCAGCCGATGATCGGCTCCAGCTCCAGCCGCTTGCCGCGGTCGAGATCCTCGAACATCGAGGCGCGGGTCTTGGGGCTGGTCGAGGTGCGGGTGATCTCGACCTGCTTCTCGGCGATGCTGTCGGGCACATCTGCGCCCTTGGCGCGGCCGAGCGCCGCGACTTCCTTCATCGCGGCAAGATAGAGCTCCTGCATCTCCGGATGGACGATCCAGCCGCCGACGGGCAGTCGCGTCAGGCTGCACATCGCGTGAAACGGCGCGAGCACGACATATTTCGCCCAGATCTGCCGCATCGGCTCCTCAAGCGCCTGAATATCCGTCCCCTGCCCGCGGAGCGCACCCGCAAGCTCGTTATGGAGCGCCATGTCGCGCGGATGGTACGGCCCGAAATAGGAGCGCGTGCGCGTGCCCGTGCGGCGGATATGCCCGGGCTTATCCAGCACGGCCGGGATATAGGTGACGCCCGGCGAGACCCGTTCCGCGCCGAAGGTCGCGACCAGGTGATCGATGCCGTAAAAGCCGTTCTGCATGCTGATGATTTCGGTTTTCGGGCCGATCATCGCCTGCATGTCGGCGGCCGCCTGCTCGCTGTCGTGGCCCTTGACGACGAACAGCACCGCATCGCAGACGCCAAGCTCCGCCGCCTTGTCGGAGACGGCAGCGAATTTGACGTTGAGATCGCCCTCCTCCGAGGTGATGGTGAGGCCGTTCTCGCGCATCGCCGCAAGATTGGCCCCGCGCGCCAGCACGACGACCTCATATCCCGCCCGCACAAGCTGGGCCGCAAAATATCCGCCGATCGCGCCCGCGCCGACCACTCCGATTTTCAGCGTCATGTATGATTATCCTTTCCGCTTTTCCGCATTTTTATTGTTATCCGCCCATCTGCCGCTGCAAAACGCCGGGGGGCGGCATAGACGCTAGAAAAATTCATGGCCGAGGGCAAGCGGCAATGTCACGCCGGCGCATCCGTCGCCGTCACCTGCACCCGCCCCACCGCCTGCCGGTAGAGCAGCGAGACGAAAGAAATACTGACCGCCAGCACGAACGGCAGGATCAGATAGCTTGAGAGCAGATAAAAGAGCAGCCCCGCCGCCGCCGGCCGCTGCATCAGCACCAGCAGAAGCAGCGGCAGATAGATCAGGCAGTAGAGCCCGACCACCGCGACCAGCCCCAAAAGCAGCACGCCGAGCAGCGGCAGGAACATGTCGATCACGACTTGCGCAAAGCGCAGCGGGCGGATCGGCTGATCGAGCGCAATCGCCGGAAAAATGAACATCAGCGGCAGGTAGCAAAGCAGCAGCAGCGCGATGAACAGAAGCAGCGACGCCCGCGCCTCGCCGCCGCCGCTCGCGGTATAAATTCGCGCCAGCAGATATGTCACAATCGCAAAACCGACCATCGCCCCGGCATATTTTATCTCCCGAAGGCCAAAGCCGAGCCCGAAACCCCGCGCCGCCCGCTCACTCGGGAGCAGCGTGTAGCGGTGCCAGTAGACGGCGAAAATCGCATAGAGAATGTCATTCATGACGAGACGGAAATATTTCGCATCGGCAAGAATATTCGTCTCCGCCCAGGCGATCAGCCCCGCCATCATGATCACCGGCACCGCCCGGATCAGGCAGGCATAGCGATGCGCAAGAACGAATCGAAAGGCCTCAAGCAGCGCCGCCGCCGGCCGTAACGTCGAAAGAGCCTCCATCGGGCCAGCATAGCGGCTTGATACTTAAGCAATACTTAAATAATCGATGGTTTGTGATAACGGCGCGCCGCGTCCCCGCCTGGCGTCAGCCGTCATCCTCACTTGAGCCGCTGCGATGGCGGCTGAGATAGAAGAGCCCGGCAATGGCCACGCCGAACAGAAGGAGCGGCAACGGCGAAAAAGCGCCGATGGAGGCCTCTTTCCGCCGCTCAAGGGGTTGTTCTTCCGCGGCCGCCTCCTGCTCCTTCACGATGCGCGCAAAACGCGTCGATTCGGGCGTCACCATCAGCGCGAGCGACGGCACGGTCGGGGCGGCATGGCGCGCCTTGAGGCAGTCTGTGCGCTCCTGTACAGACAGGGCATTGGCGCAGGAAAGCGGATTTGCCTTGGCGGCGGCGGGGGCCGCCGCGCCTGCGACGAGCAGGGTTGCCAGAATGAAAATAGCCAGGCGTGACCGGTAAGGCTCTGATCCGACAGACATCTGCTGTCTCCAATGAGTAAATTTTTCGGCGCCGATACGCACCAAGAATATAACTGGTTGAAATAAAACAACTATTATAGTGCTGAGAATGGCGCTGATTATACCACAAATTTGTGGAAAATCGAGCGGTTTGTGAAATATATATTCTGCTGACATCGTCGGGCAAGGCCCCCTGGCCTGTCGCTCTTATTGCTCTCATTCGCTGTGTTCCTATGGTCGTTGCTAGCCCGCAAAAGTGGCCCTGCTATGACGAGAATGTGATTATCGAGCCAGTTAGCGGCGCGCCGCAGAGGCATTCCGCGCTAGTCGGCCGCCCCGCCGCCCCGTCCCCTCTCCTCGCCCGCCGAAAAGAGCGGCGGATCTTCATCGAGAAAGCCGCGCGCGCCGCGCCGTTCAGTGCTGAAATCAAGTTCCTTCCAGCGATCCGGCTCGGCAAGGCCGAAGTCCTCGCCCTCGGCCTCCAGCAGGCCGGATTTCTGCCGCACGCTCTCGGCATCGCGCCAGATGCAGCCCTGCAGGATTTCATGGAGCGGCATGAGCCCCTCGCTCTCGCCCTCGCCATCCTCCTCGATGCGCCGGCCGCTGTCGCGGGCAAGCGCGACATATTCGGCGGCAAGCTCATCGGTGATCCCGCGCGTGCGCTCCGGCGTGCGGTTGCGGATCCTCTCCTGTCGTGATGCAGTCATGGTCAAACTCCCTGTTCAGTGGGTGGATGGCTGTCCGGCCCGCGCCGCCAGAGGCGCAGGCCGTCGATATAGGCGCTCATGGAATGGCCGAAGCCCGGCAGGCGGACCGTTCGCCCGACATGGCAGTAGCGCTCGCGCCGCTTTGGATCGCTGCCGCGCGTCTCGCCCGAGATCGGCAGGCGCGCCAGCACGTCGCAGCGATTGACGTAGCGGGTGACGCGGATGCTGCGCGGAAAGGTCTCGGCGAAGGCGCGGTTGCCAAGCCGCGGGCTCGCAAAGGCATGGACGCGCTCCGCCTCCAGCAGCGGCGCGGCCAGGGTGGCGAGCGCCGCGCCCATCGAATGGCCGGTCAGCACCAGCTCCCCCGCCGCGCCGCGCAGCTCGCGCTGGACGGCGGCGAGGATCTGCCAGAGCGCCTGGTAATAGCCTTCATGGACGCGACCCTCGCCGCTCCACGGGATGAGATCCGTCGAGAGGTTGCTGCGATAACTCCGCGCCGCCCGCCCGCTGAGCCGGCTGCCGCGAAAGGCGACGACCGTGATGCCGCGGCGCTGCCCGATCCAGGCGAAATGATCGCCGCGCGCAACCGCCGAATAGCTGTAGCCGAAGCGGGCGGCGAGCGACGCCCCCGCCGCCTCATAGGCAAGACGCGCGCAAAGGGCGGCATCGAGCGGGCTCATACATCGTCCCTGTTGCGGTTGTGGCCGACATTCCCGGCCAGCAGGTTGAGCAGGAGAAAGAGCGGGCGGAGCGGTCCGCGTCGCCAGCGCGCCGGGGCGAGAGCGGTCAGCAGCGTCGCCGCCAGCACGCCGAAGGCGAGCCCCGTCATCGCGCTCCAGAGGGCGCCGCCGATCACCGGTCCCGCCATCGCGATTGCATCCAAGAGAGGCAACAGACATCTCCTCATCGGTTACAGGTTGAAGGGTCGGAAGGTCTGTCCGATCCAGGCGGCAAAGCTGGTTAACGCGGCGATGGCGGTTCCTGTGATGCCGATGAATTTGAGCGCCCCGCGCCCCATGCTGACCTGCAGCGTGAGGCTTTTGACGTCATCGCGAAGCTCGGCCATATCGAGATGCAAATTCTCGACGCGGACCCTGAGGACGGCGATTTCCTCCTCGATCGTGGTCATGGGCGCGGCCCCGCAAAAGCCGGCGCATCGCCCGGCAGCCCGGCCGGCTGCCCGCCCGCCTCGGGCCCCGCGTCCCGCTCCATCTGCCAGTACTGCCCGGCGGCGCGCAGGCAGCTCTGCCCGCTCGGATCGGTTTCCGTCAGCGACCAGCTATCGCCCACCGGATTGACATAGATCTCGATCAGCCGGCCATTGCTGTTCAGCCCCTGACCGCGCAGCCGTTCGTTATATTCTTCCGCCAGCAGCCGCCCCATCTCGGCCCGCGGCAGGCAGCCCGGGACCGTGACGCGGGGCGAGGCGGCGGGCGCAAAAGACATAAAAAAAGCGGCCCCTGCGGCCGCTGCAAACAGATAATTTCTCATTCTCTTCCCCATCATTTTTCGCCTCAAGCGATCACCTGAAGGCTGAACCAGGTGGCGGCGTGGGCTTCAACATTGCGCGCGCCGCCGCTGTCCTGCCAGGCGATGAGCTCGAAATAATCGCCGGGCGTCACGCTAAGAACGGGCGAGACGAAGCCCTGCACCGTCCGGCCCGATTGCGCCTCGATATGCTGAAACGGCCGGCCATCGAAACTCGCCGAGCCGTTCTTGTGCAGCAGGATCTCGCGCGTGCCGCTCGTGTTGCTGTCCCAGCGGATTTGCGCCGACAGGATCACTTTGCTGACGCCCGCCGGCACCGTCAGGCGGCTGTTATTGACCGAATTGTCGTGAAAGCCGTCCGTGTCATAGGCTTCCCCGTCCCAGCCGACGGCCGTGTTGCTGTTATCGGATATGCTCTGATCGGTGCTGCGGGTGAGAAGCGCCCCAGCATGCGCGCCGCCGCCTCCGCCTGTCGCGCTGCTGTCGGAGAGGCCAAGCACATCCGCGCCGTTGCAATAGAAAAGCCGCGTCTCCCCGGCAAGGACCTGCCCCGCCGCGCCGCTTGCCGTCTTGACCGTCGCCGTCGCGTCGGTCGTGTTCGTCACCATGAAGGGGCGGCGGATTGCGGGCACGATAAAATCGAAGGCGCCGGCGGGGCTGCCCGCAATCACATGATGCCAGTGGCCGCGAAACTCCTCATCAAGCAGGGTGATATTGCCCGCGGTCGGATCATGCCCCGTCATCTCATCGCAAAGCGCCGCTTCAAGCGCCGCATCGGCATCGTTCGAGGTGATATGGGCGAGCGCCTGGTTCTCGGCGATCTGCGGCAGGTCAAGTTCAGACATCAGACAATCTCCGTCGCGGCAAAGCCACGGCCAATGGTTTCGGAAAGCTGGTACAGGGTGAGGGTGAGCGGCGGAACCTCCGCCTCGGCAGCGCCAAAATCGGCGTTGAACTCCGCCGCGGAATAGAGAAACTCCCGCTCGTCGCCAACGAATTTGGAGACAAGCCGGCCGTCATATTCGAAGCAGAGCTCATAACGCTCCGCTCTCTCGCCAAGCGGCGGCGAGGTGGAAAGACTACTGCTGCCCAGACGGCTCCGCCGCTGCCAGGAGAGGGTGAGATCGCCGCCCGCGCGCGCCGCCCGGATATGCACGGGTGCGTAAGGGCGCAGATCATTGCCCGAGAGCGCCGCCGTGACGGGAGCCGCCGCCTCGATCGGCTGGCCCGGCAGCACCGCCTTCCAGCGCCGCGGCATATCGATCGAAGCGAGCGCCGTGAAGCCGCCACTGAGGCAGTCCGCGCGGAGCAGGATTGCCCGCTCGCCGACCTTGTGATCCGTCACCGCGCCCTCGGTGCCGCGCCGCCCGCGGAGCAGCCGCGACAGCCGGTAGCTGCCGTCGGGGTTCCCTCCCACCGCGCCGAACTGCACGATCTCGCGCCCGACAAGGATCGCGTTCGCGCCACTGAGGAGCGCCAAATCGCTCACTGATTCAAGGGCTTCCTCGCCACTGATCATGCGAAGGTCGATATAGCCGCTCCGGTCCGTCTGAAACGGCCGGTCGGTCGGCGCGAGCGCGTTCAGCGTGACGCCCCAGACAGCCGGCGCGCCGACGCTCCCCTCGATCTCATAGCGTTCCTCATCGAAGGCCGAATAGAGCGCGCCGCCCGTCTCCCCCCGCCGCGACGCAATGGCGAAATAGAAGCGGCTGCCATTGCCCGCCGTCGCGTCCTGATCGCGGAGCAGCGGCAGGTCGAGCAGGAACAGCTCCGCCGCCGTCTCGGGCCGCCGGATCAGCACCTGCTGGTAGCCCGAGCCGCCATCGCCCGGAAGCGCCGCCTCATAGCTGAAGGGCTCGAGCGACACCGCCTCCGCCTCAAGCGTCAGATCGGCGCCGAGGCGCGATTGCATCAGCCGCACGCTGCCCGCCGTGCAGCCAAGCTCGACGGTGATGATATCGGCGGGATCGAGCGCGAGAAAGCGGATCGGCAAGGCGGCCGAGAGCGCCTGCCGCTCCGCCCAGGCGGCATAGAGGCTGTTCAGCGCGACGCGGCGCGCCTGATCGGCGGTGAGCGCCATCGGCAACTCGCGGGCGATCTGGCTGCGCCCGAACATGGTGGCGACGGGCTTGAAACTCCGCTTTTCCATCTGCGTGCCGATCTGGTAGCCCGCATCCGCCGCGAGATAGGAGATCGAGACCCGCTCGGGCAGCTCGCTCTCCTGCAGGCGACGAAGCTCCGGCGGCGCGAGCATGTCGCCATCGCTTATGCTGATGCCCGAGGGCGGCTGGTTGCGCGGCAGGAAGCGGAGCACATCGCCGCTCTCCACCGCATCGAAAAAGGCATAGTGGCTGAGCGGTGTCAGCGCCTCGGCGATGGTCATCGCCCGGCCAACGAGATAGCCCGGCACGCGCCCGCTGAGCTTCGAGACATCGATATCCCCCGCCTCCAGCCGGCCGAGCTGCGCCAGGTCGCTGACGATATCGGAAATCAGCGCGCCCTCGCCTGAGCCGCGGCGAAGGTAAAGCCGTTTCAGCCCGAACTCCCCGTTGAAGGCGAACAGGCTGTCGCTGCCGGCATCATAGACGCCGCTGACCGAGGCCGAAACGCCGTCGAATTCATAAAGATCAACCCGCTCCGTCTCGGCGAGGGTCTCGGCGCTCAGATAAACCGCGTAGCGCCCGGCGCTCACGAACACCAGCTCCATCCCGTTATTGCCATCGACAAGGCTGAGGCTGCCGCTGAGATCGCTGACATCACGCGTGGCCGTCACAGTGCGGTGGCGCGTCGACCATTTGAAAAGGCGATAGGCGTTCTGGAAAATAAGCTCATCCGTTGCGGGAAGATACGCCACCAGATATGTGATATTGTTAGCCTCTCCCCCGCCCCCGCCGAGCGGTGTGAGATCCGCGGAAGGAATGGTGAAAATCCCTGAACTCACCCGATAGCTGGTGCCCGCGGGGCTCATCTCGGGCGACAGGCTGACGCGGACGATATCGAGATCGCTGAAAACCGGCCCAGTTGCGCGCCCCGACATGGCGAGCCAGGCAACCTCATCCTGGTCCGTCACCGCGCCGGTGCAGACGCGGGCGGTGGTTTCGATGGTGGCGATGACATCGAGCGCGGCATCGAACACCACGACCTGGTAATTCTGCTGCGATCCCGCCACCTGAAAGCCCGCGCCGTCGAGCGGCAGGCGGATATCGGTGGAGGGGCCGATTGCGCCGACGCCGGTCGGCAGGTCGCTGGAAGCGACAATCTGCAGCGTCTCGCCATCGACGCGGTGGATCTTCCGCCCCGCAAGCAGCGCCGCGCCGGTGCCGATCCAGAAAGCGCCGTCCCGGTCGCGCGAGAAGCCAACGCTCGCATCCGGCAGGCGCGGAAATTCCGTCCCGACAACCGCAACCGCCTGCTCTTCCAGCGTTGCGGCGTCGATCTTGCGCACGCGGTCGACACCGCCCGTCACCTCATAGCTGTAAAGGAGGCCGCGCGCCGCGTCATAGGCGAAGCTGCTCGCCGCGATGCCGGCAAGATCGGCGCTTTGTACGGGCCGCGCCGCGACCGGCTCTGTTGTGACCATCACCTCGATATTGGGCAGGCGATTACCGTAATTGTGCAGCGGCAGATTGTCGAACAGGAGATAGCAGAGCCCGCGATAGCCGGGGACGTTGCCCGCCCCTTCCGCCGCCTCCATGATGCTGTCGGGAAGCTGCGCCTCATCGCCCGCATAGAAGCGAAAGCGCACGCCCGGCGCAATCACCGCGCCCGCCGCGCCGGCATCATAAATCACCTGCCCGTCGGCCCAGATTTTCAGCAGGCGGCTTACCTCCCCCTCGCAGATGGCGACGGCGAAGCTCGCATAGTAGGCATAGCCCGTCGTCTCGGGCGCGCCCGCGCCGCCCTTGCCGCCGCCGCCGCTGGTCACCGCCTCGGCCCGAAGACCGGATGCCCAGATGATATTGCCGCCAAGTCGCATGGTGCCGTAGAGCCGCGGGATCATCGCGCCGTAGCGCGCGCCGGTGACGTTGAGATCGCTGAGCGGCGCGGCGTGGCCTCCCCCCTCCTCGGGAAAGAGCAGACGGCCGAGCGTCGTGCCGACGAGCCAGCCCGCGCCCGCGCCGATCCCGGTCATCGCGCCAAGCCCCGCGCCCGCAATGCCGAATGCCAGCGTCGCCATCAGCCCTCTCCGCCGGGGAAGGAGAAAACAAGAAACGGCGCGCCGTAGGACCCAAGCGCTTCCTCCACCACGCGGCGGCGGCCGGCATGGGCGTGGATCACCGTCGGCA
>JRYH01000181.1_pt1 | contig 58736 bp, 63 predicted proteins | sample 235351 | NCBI WGS metagenome assembly JRYH01 (sample SAMN03074221, study PRJNA261480) | activated sludge metagenome | biome: Wastewater Treatment Plant; feature: Wastewater; material: Activated sludge; isolation source: activated biomass of a wastewater treatment plant treating wastewater... ... | reverse complement strand
CTACAAGATAATGGCGGAGGGAAAGGACTCTTCGACAAACTCGCTCGAAGTATGCCCCACATCCCGCCAGCACGCCTTCGTATTCTTAAGTGAATCTTCGCCACCGCAGAAATTCGCTACATGAACAGACGCCACTTCACCTGGTGCTCGGCGCTTCGGCCAGTATTACCTTGATAGTATTTTCCCTCCACGCCTTCGTTGTGTCGCAGTCAAACTGGCCTGAGCGAAAGGAAACGGAAATGAAGGCGACATGCATAAACCAAATCCAATTGGCAGCGCGGTGGGGGATTAGCCATCGTACGCTTGAACGGTGGCGCTGGACCGGCGAGGGGCCGAAGTTCGTGAAACTCGGCGGCCGGGTGGTGTACCGGCTATCAGATATTGAGGAATATGAGCAGACCATGCTGAGGACGTGTACGCCAGCGAACGAGAGGGTGCAGGCTCACGGTTAAGAGTTGCTGCCGGACCCACATCGCGACTTGGATGGGTCCGGCAGAACCCAAAATGCAGTAGGCGTTCCTACAGCGAATTTTGGCATTGACAGCAGACTTGCGCGCGCCTACCTTCTGTAGCGATAGTTACAGAGGATTTTCGATGCGCCTCGCTGACGCCTGCACCATCCACACCGGCTATACCGCTCGCGGCAGACTGGAGCCGACGGCCGCCGGGGGCGTGCTAGCAATCCAGTTGCGGGACATCTCCCCCGATGGCCTCGTCGATCCGGAGCGCCTCACCCGCGTCCAGTTGGAAGACCTTGCAGACCGCTATTTCGTGCGCGCCGGTGACGTTGTGTTCCGATCGCGGGGTGAGCGTAACACGGCCTCCGCCTTGGACGAGCGCCTGAAGGAGCCTGCCCTTGCAGTGCTCCCACTGATCGTACTGCGGCCGAAGCGTGATGTCGTGACGCCCGAGTATCTGGCTTGGGCGATCAACCAGCCGCCGGCGCAGCGTCACTTCGACGTTGCGGCACGCGGCACGAACATCCGGATGATACCCCGATCCAGCCTCGACGACCTCGAACTCGACGTCCCGGACATCGAGACACAGAGAAGAATCATCGCCGTCGATGCGCTGGCCGAAAGGGAGCGAGAGCTGTCGCAGCTCGCAGCCGAGACAAGAAGAAAAATGATGGGCCTGATCCTCGTCGAACGAGCGAGCAGGATGCGCACCAGAACGAGGAAAGGAAAGACGCCCCAATGAACGACCAGCTTACCCAACAACAGGTCAACCAAACGGCCTGGGCCGCTTGCGACACCTTCCGGGGTGTCGTCGATGCCGGACAGTACAAGGATTACATCCTGGTGATGTTGTTCCTGAAGTACATCTCCGACCATTGGAACGACCACCTCGAAACCTACCGCAAACAGTATGGCGGGGATGAGACCCGGATCCGGCGGCGGCTAGAGCGTGAGCGCTTCGTTCTGCCGGAGGGTGCCAGCTTCTACGATCTTTACGAAGCGCGGAACGAGGCCAACATCGGCGAGCGGATCAACATCGCGCTGGAGCGGATCGAAGACGCCAACCGCGCCAAGCTCGAAGGCGTGTTCCGCAACATCGACTTCAACTCCGAAGCCAATCTCGGGCGCGTGAAGGACCGCAACCGGCGGCTCAAAAACCTGCTGGAGGATTTCGCCAAGCCCGCGCTCGACCTGCGCCCCAGCCGTGTGACCGAAGACATTATCGGCGAGTGCTACATCTATCTGATCTCGCGCTTTGCCTCGGACGCGGGCAAGAAGGCTGGCGAGTTCTACACGCCCTCTGCCGTCTCCCGCCTGCTCGCCAAACTGGCGGCTCCCAAGCCGGGTGATACGATCTGCGACCCGGCCTGCGGGTCCGGGTCGCTGCTGATCCGGGCGGCCGAACAGGTCGGGTCCGAGAACTTCGCCCTCTACGGCCAGGAAGTGAACGGCGCGACCTGGGCGCTGGCGCGCATGAACATGTTTCTCCACGCCAAGGACGCCGCGCGCATCGAGTGGTGCGACACGCTCAACAGCCCTGCTCTGGTCGAGGGCGATCACCTGATGAAGTTCGATGTGGTGGTCGCCAATCCCCCGTTCAGCCTCGACAAGTGGGGTGCGGAAAACGCGGACACAGACCAGTTCAAGCGCTTCTGGCGCGGCATCCCGCCGAAGTCGAAGGGCGACTACGGCTTCATCACCCACATGATCGAAATCGCCAAGCGCCAGAGCGGCCGGGTGGCCGTCATCGTTCCGCATGGCGTGCTGTTCAGGGGCGGGGCCGAGGGGCGTATCCGCCAGGCGCTGATCGAGGAGAACCTGCTCGACGCGGTGGTGGGCCTGCCCGCCAACCTGTTCACGACCACGGGCATTCCGGTGGCCATTCTGGTGTTCGACCGCTCCCGCGAACAGGGCGGTGCCAACGAGGACCGTCGCGATGTCCTGTTCATCGACGCCAGCAAGGAATTCACGCCGGGCAAGACCCAGAACGTGATGGACGAGGCGCATATCAACAAGGTGCTGGAAACCTACGCGTCGCGGGCGGAGATCGAGAAATATTCCCACCGCGCCAGCCGGGAAGAGATCGCCGAGAACGACTTCAACCTCAACATCCCCCGCTACGTCGACACCTTCGAGCCGGAGGAGGAAATCGACGTCGCTGCCCTGCAGAAGCAGATCAACACCATCGAGGCCGAGCTGGCCGAGGTGCGGGGCAAGATGGCTGGCTATCTGAAGGAACTGGGCGTCGATGTCTGAGGGCGAACTGATCCTTTACAGCACCGAGGACGGCGCCGCGACCATTGGCCTGCGGGCTATCGACGGGACGGTCTGGCTGACCCAGTTGGAAATGGCGGAGCTGTTCGACACCTCCAAGCAGAACGTCAGCCTGCACATCAACAACATCCTGTCCGAGGGGGAGCTGGCGGCGGAATCAGTTGTCAAGGAATCCTTGACAACTGCAGCGGACGGCAAGGCATACCGCACGAAGGTCTACAATCTGGACGCCATCCTGGCGGTCGGCTACCGCGTCCGCTCCCCGAGGGGCACCCAGTTCCGCCGCTGGGCCACCACCGTCCTACGCGAATACCTGGTCAAGGGCTTCGCCATGGACGATGCCCGGCTGAAGCAGGCCGAGCAATGGGACTATTTCGACGAGTGGCTTGCCCGCATCCGGGACATCCGCGCCTCGGAGAAGCGCTTCTACCAGAAGGTGCGTGACCTCTACACGACCGCCATCGACTACGACAAGACGTCCGAGCAGGCGCAGGCCTTCTTCAAGAAGGTCCAGAACAAGATGCTCTGGGCGGTTACGGGCAAGACGGCCGCCGAACTGATCGAAAGCCGCAGCGACCCGGCGGCGCCCAACATGGGCCTGACCAGCTGGAAAGGCTCGGTCGTGCGCAAGGGCGATGTCGGCACCGCCAAGAACTACCTCAAAGCCGAGGAAGTCGAGGAACTCAACCGCATCGTCGTGATGTATCTCGACTACGCCGAGGACCAGGCGCGGCGGCGCCGGCCGGTGACCATGGCCGAATGGGCCGACAAGCTCGACGCCTTTCTCTCCTTCAACGAGCGCGACGTGCTGACTCATGCCGGGCGGTTGCGCATGGACGTGGCCCAGAAGCTGGCTGTCGAGCGGTTCGAGGTGTTCGACGCCAACCGCCGCACAGCTGAGGCACTGGCGGCGGATGAAGCTGACATCGCCCAGCTGGAGGAGATGGAGAAGGCCGCCAAGGAGCGGAGGAAGGGGGGCGAGAATGCGTGAGCTGGAGTTTCAGGCAGCTGATTGGGAAGAAACCAGCCTTGGTGATCTTTGCACCTTTCGCGGTGGCAACGGCTTCAAGGAGGAGCACCAAGGGCAGTCGGTTGGCGACTTTCCGTTTATCAAGGTTAGTGACTTAACCCTTCTTGGCAACGAAAAGCACATCACCAATGCACAGAATTGGGTTTCTGAAGCTGTACTGAAGAAGCTTCGGGCGACCCTCCAGCCAGAGGGTGCCGTCGTATTCGCGAAGGTGGGTGCCGCCTTGAAGCTAAACAGGCGGCGGATTCTCTCCCGACCAACTGCCATCGACAATAATTTGATGGCGGCAATCCCTGATAGAGAGCGCATCGACGCAGATTTTCTTTACTACTTCCTGCTTACACAAGACCTTGGGCGCTTTAGCCAGGAAAGTGCAGTTCCTTCGGTAAATCAGGGCCATCTGGCATCAATCGATATTGGTCTGCCTCCGCTCCCCGAACAGCGCAAAATCGCCGAAATCCTGCGGACATGGGACGAGGCCATCGAGAAGCTGGAGGCGCTGCGGGCGGCGAAGCGGGACAATCTGACAGGCATTACGCAGCAGCTCATCGGCCGCGGTGGTGCGTTCCCCCAGAAGTGGCCGTTGAAGCCTCTCTCTTCCATCGCTGCCCGCGTTCGTCGCCAGAATGGCGGCGGCGATCACCCGGTCATGACCATTTCAGCAAAGTCTGGCTTCCTGATGCAGTCAGACAAGTTTGCCCGCGATATGGCAGGCAGCAGCGTTGATCGTTACACGCTCCTTGAGGAAGGAGAGTTTGCCTACAATAAGGGCAATTCTCTCACAGCGCCGTATGGCTGCGTCTACCGTCTCGACCGACCGGCAGCACTGGTTCCTTTTGTTTACTTCTGCTTCGCGTTGAAGGCGGGCCTGGACCATGGCTTCTACGAACATCTCTTTGCTGCTGGGGCGCTCAATCATCAACTCTCCCGGCTGATCAATTCAGGCGTCCGCAACGATGGACTCCTGAACTTGAACGTTGAAGATTTCTTCTCCTGTCGGGTTCCAGTGCCGCCACTTGATGAACAGAGCAGTATCGCCCGCACTCTTTCGGCAGCAAAGCAGGAGCTGACTCTGCTCGACGATGAAATCGAAGCCCTCACCCGCCAGAAACGCGGCCTGATGCAGAAACTGCTGACGGGCGAATGGCGCGTCGCCGTCTGAAGGAGAGATTGTATGGCTCGGAAACACATTGAAATGGCGATCGCCTACGACTTCGACGGCACGTTGGCGGACGGCAACATGCAGGAACACCAGTTCCTGCCCGATATCGGCATGAAGCCGAGGGATTTCTGGGCCGAGGTGAAGCGCGTGACCGAGCAGCATCAGGCAGACGAAGTGCTGGTCTACATGAATCTGATGCTGCGCAAGGCCGCCGCGGCGGGCGTTCCCGTTCGGCGCGATGATTTCAAGGCGCGAGGCAGGGCCATCCAGCTGTTCGACGGGGTCGAAGAATGGTTCGACCGCATCACCGGCTATGGCAGGGCGCAGGGTGTCCGCGTCCAGCACTACCTCGTCTCATCCGGGAACGCAGAGATCTTCGCGGGCACACCGATCGCTTCCAAGTTCGCCCAGGTCTATGCGTCGAAGTTCATGTTTGACGAGAATGGTGTCGCCGCCTGGCCGGCGCTTGCGGTCAACTACACGACCAAGACGCAATATCTGTTCCGCATCAACAAGGGCGCCTTCGACCTGAGCGACAACAGCAAGGTCAACCAGTTCGTCGAAAAGCGTGATCGGCCCGTGCCCTTCGAGAACATGGTGTTCATTGGCGACGGCTCGACCGACATCCCATGCTTTCGACTGATTAAAGAACAGGGCGGCCTTTCGGTCGCAGTATTCAAGCCCCACACCAAGGGCGCGCGGGGCAAGGCCGACAACTACATCAAGGATGGCCGGGTCCACTGCGCCGTCCCCGCGATCTACACGGACGGAAGCGAACTGGACCGCGTTATCAAGGCCAACATCTCCGCAGTTGCAGCGCGGTCGGCACTTTCCGGCCTCTTCTCGGAGGGTGCGCAATGACCTTCGACGCCGCCGAAAAACATCAGTCCCAGATCCCCGCCCTTCAGCTGCTGGTGGCGCTGGGGTTCACGCCGCTGTCCCAGGCCGAGGCCGTGCGTCTGCGGGGCGGTCGCCTCCGCAATGTGGTGCTTGACGACGTCCTTGCCGACCAGCTTCTGAAGATCAACAGCTTCACCCACCGCGGCCGGGATTACCCCTTCGATCTTGAGGATGCGCATGAGGCCATTCGCCGGCTGAAGCCCACGCCTGACCGGCAGAAGGGCCTGCGCGGGACCAACCAGGACATCTACGATACCCTCGTCCTCGGCACGACCATCACCAAGACGATCCAGGGGGACTCCAAGTCCTATTCGTTCCGCTACATCGATTGGGAGACGCCTGCGAACAACGTCTATCACGTGACGGCCGAAGTCTCCGTCGAGCGCACGGCCAGCACGCAGACCAAGCGGTGCGATATCGTCGCTTACGTGAACGGCATCCCGTTCCTGGTGATCGAGAACAAGCGGCCCACCGAGAGCCTCAAGAAGGCGGGTAGCCAGCTGATCGGTTATCAGAATGAGGACAACATTCCGCAGCTGTTCCACTTTGCGCAGCTTCTCATGGTTATGAACCGTGTCGAGGCGCGATACGCCACCGTGGGAACTCCACGGCAGTTCTGGCAGACGTGGCGGGATGAGGAAGACAGGGACGAGACCATCGATCCGCTGGCCAATCGCCCTCTCACAGCGGCGGAGGCCGATGCGGTCTTCTCGGGCGATTTCGCCTTCGCGCGTGCCCATTTCGAGGCGCTGGCGGCTGAAGGCCCGCGCGCGATCACGGCGCAGGACCGTGCCATTCACGCGCTGTGTCGGCCGGAACGGCTGCTGGACCTGATCCGTCGTTTCACCGTGTTCGATGGCGGCGCACGCAAGGTCGCGCGCCACCAGCAGTTCTTCGGGATCCGCAAGGCTGTCGAACGCGTCCGTCAGTTCAATCTGGACGGCCGCCGCAAGGGTGGCGTGATCTGGCACACCCAAGGATCTGGCAAGTCGCTGACCATGGTGATGCTGGGTCGGTCCCTCGCGCTCGATAAGGCCATTCCCAATCCGCGCATTCTGATCGTCACCGACCGCGACGATCTCGACAAACAGATCAAGGACACGTTCAAGTCCTGCGAACTGGAACCCGTGCGGGCAACCAGCGGCGCCCATCTGATCGAGCTGATCCGCAACCGGACACCGCTCGTGACGACCATCATCAACAAGTTCGATACGGCAGCTAAGGCCGCTGAAGATGTCGACGAGGACGCCAATGTCTTCGTCCTGGTCGATGAAAGCCATCGCTCGCAGACCGGCCGCTATGGTGGCCACAGCCAGTTCGCCACGCGGATGCGCCGGCTGCTGCCGAAGGCCTGCTATCTCGGCTTCACCGGAACGCCGCTCCTGAAGAAGGAGAAGAATACCCTCTCGACTTTTGGCGGCCTGATCCACAAATACGCGATCGACGAGGCTGTCGCTGACGGTGCCGTCGTGCCGCTCCTCTATGAGGGCCGCCTTGTCGAGCAGCAGGTCAATGGCGGCGTGATCGACAAGTGGTTCGACAAGATCAGCGAGGGTCTTACCGACAGCCAGAAAGCCGACCTTAAGCGCAAGTTCTCCCGCATGGACGCCCTGTCGAAGACCGGCCAGGCGATCCGGGCGAAAGCCTTCGACATCTCGGAGCACTTCCGTCAGCACTGGCAAGGAACGGGATTCAAGGCACAGCTTGTGGCGCCGTCCAAGGCGGCAGCCGTCCGCTTCAAGGAGGTGCTCGACGAGATCGGGCACGTCACCAGCGAAATCGTCATCTCGCCGCCCGATGACAACGAAGGCAACGAGGAGGTCGACAAGGAATCGAAGGACCTCGTGCGCGGGTTCTGGGCGCAGATGATGGCCCGGTACAAGGCCGAGGACGAATACACACGGCAGATCATCGAGGCATTCAAAGGGTCCGGCGACCCTGAAATCCTCATCGTCGTTTCGAAGCTGCTGACCGGATTCGATGCGCCGCGCAATACCGTGCTCTACGTCTGCAAGTCGCTGCGCGAACATAACCTGCTGCAGGCGATCGCCCGCGTGAATCGGCTCTATGAAGACGGCACGACCGAGAAGCAGTTCGGCTTCATTATCGACTATGAGGGTCTGCTTGGGGAGTTGGACACGGCGCTGACGACCTACAGCGCCTTCGAGGGCTTTGACGCCGCCGATCTCGCCGGCACGGTCCACGACGTGCGCGAGGAAATCCGGAAGCTGCCTCAGCTGCACGATCAGCTCTGGGACCTGTTCAAGCCGGTCAAGAACAAGAAGGACATGGAGCAGTTCGAACAGTTCCTGGCCGATGAGGCAATCCGGCAGGAATTCTATGAACGACTGAAGGCGTTCAGCCGCTGCCTCCATATCTCGCTATCGTCTGACAAGCTCTTCGACGTCTTCGACGAATCGAAGATCGACGCCATGAAGCGGGACTGGAAGCAGTTTTCCGAACTGCGGCGCTCGGTTCAGCTGCGCTACCAGGAGACCATCGACGTCAAGGAGTTCGAGCCGAAGATCCAGAAGCTGCTCGACGACCATGTGGTTGCCATGCCGGCCGAAACGATCATCGAGATGGTCAACATCAACGACCCGGACGCCCTGAAGGCCGTGGTGGAGGAAACGGGCGTCTCCGAGGCATCAAGGGCGGACCGGATCGCCAGCGCGACGCGCCGGACCATCACCGAAAAGATGGACGAGGACCCTACTTTCTACCGCAAGTTCTCGGAGCTGCTGGAGGAGACCATCCGCGACTATCGGGCCAAACGGATTTCCGAGCGGGATTACCTCAAGAACGTTGTCGATCTGGCGAGCAAGGTCGCGCGCAAGGACCGGGGGCGCGAGGTGCCGGATGCGATCAAGGGCAACGACGATGGGCAGGCGTTTTTCGGGATACTTGAAGGCGCTCTCGCGACCGATGATGGCAAACCGATCGAGGGGGACGAAGTTGCCGCCATAGCGCTCACGATCATCGACATCATCAAGTCCCATCACATCGTCGATGTCTGGTCCAACGACATCGCTCAGAACAAGATGCGCAACGCCATCGATGACTATTTCTTCGACGTACTTCGCGACGAACGCGGCATCGAGTTGCCTGTCGAGGTGATGGACGACCTTGAGCTCAAGATCATGGATCTCGCACGAGCGCGGTTTCCGGGATGAAGACCGAACGACACAGCGTCCAGTACGGTGAACACAGAATCGACTTCGCCATCGTGCGCCGTGAACGGACGACACTGGAAATCGCTGTCGAGCCGGATGCTTCCGTTGTTGTCGCTGCCCCGCAGGATGCTCCGCTGGTCGCGATCGAGGAGAAGGTGCGCAAGCGCGCTGCGTGGATCCGGCGTCAGCAGCGATATTTCATCCAGTTCCTTCCGCGCACTCCGGATCGCCAGTATGTGGCGGGCGAGACCCATCTTTATCTCGGACGCCAGTATCGGTTGAAAGTAGTGCCCCACGTCCAGGCGACGGTGAAGCTAGTCCGTGGCTTCATCGTCGTCCAAACGCACAGACCCGAGCGAACCGAGGTCACCCGGGAGCTTGTCGAGCATTGGTATCGGCAGCGCGCTCATGCAAAATTTGCCGAGCGTCTGGAAGTCAATCTTTTGCGTTTCCCGGCCCCTGAAGACTTTCGCCCCAAGGGCTTGATCGTCCGCCAACTTCGGCAGCGTTGGGGTTCGATGTCGCCGGCATCTCGCCTGCTGCTTAATCGCCGGCTGATCGAGGCGCCTATGGATGCCATCGACTACGTCATCACGCACGAGCTCTGCCACATCGCGGTGCCACATCACGGACCGGAGTTCTTCGAACTGCTCGACCGCGTCCTACCCGATTGGCCTAAGCGCAAGCAACGGCTTGAACAAAGAATGGCGTGAGCCTTCTTATGCGGAATGGTGCGATTAGTGTTACTGCGCGAACTCAAGCGAATGCTGTCGAGAGTATTGTGTCGACTGGTAGTGCCATATACTAGCATCAAATTCACGCCGAGAGATGGACAATAGATCTGCCGCGAAGCCGAACACATCGCGCAGATATTCATAGCTGCCGTCCTCCAAGCCTGCGAATTGAGCAAAGCCGCGAATGTGACGATCTACAGCAATGCAATCCACACCTACCAGACAGGCCATATAGTCAACGGTTTTTCGACCGACTCCTCTCACTCGCTGAATGTCTGCCCGAAAGCATTCATCTTGGAGCGCTTCTCCGAGTTCAAATGTGCTTTCAATTTCTGCCTCAGCCACGAAACCGATCAGGCTGTCGAAACGCGAGACCTTCTCCCGATGTTCCCATTGCAGGAACCTTGAGCTTCCCTCCATCTCGATCACTTCGATCAAGATTTTCATGGTCGTGGCATGAGGGAACGTCCTAAGAATAGTTGCGATGCGCGGCTTCACTACTTTTGCATAATTAAGCCCAGCTTGTAGAACGGAGTCAGCAAGCACCGCGCCCATGTGATGATAGACAGGTCTGCAAGATACGCGTAAATCCAGAACGCCAGCTCGAACAGCATGGTCCGCAACGCGCCGGGCGGCGTACAGGGCGTCCAAGTAATGCGTCTGTAATGTCATTTTTCTCATACCTGATCACGCGATGCCTGCTTCTACCAAGGCGTTCAGTCTCTCCACGCAGTTGGGGCAGGCCCCGCAAGGAAACGAGCTTGATGCCTGACAGGAGAACGTTCGCCCGATGGGCACCCCAAGCTCCAACGCTTGGCGGACGACATCGGCTTTGGTCTTCTCTCGGAAAGGCGCATGAAAGCGCACAGCGCCGACGCCACTGGAAAGCTCTTCAAGACCGTTCATGAAGGCGGTACTGCAGTCGATTTCCTTGGCATGGTTGCTATTGATAAAGCCCGAGTACACGTTGAGAACTTGAAGCGTCTGGGCACGAGCTGCCGCCGCAGCAAAGAACAGCATAGTCCGGTAGGGGACATACAGGTCGTCATCAGAGACAGCTTCCTTCCAAAGGTCTGCCTCCTGGATCATCCGTGATGACGACCCCTTGAAGAGATCCGAGATATTCAGGCGCTCGGGTGGCAACGCCTTCTGCGGAAGGACCTCTTGGACCTTCGCCCATTCTGTCTTGGCACAGTGCTGGCCATAGTCGAAGAAGATGGGGTAAACTTCTATCCCTTCGCGAACCAGCAGATAGCAGACTGTTGTCGAATCGAGTCCGCCGGAAACCATGACAACAGCCTGATTCATGGTCGCATCACCCTCAGCCGCGACAAAGCCTCGAAGAGGCCATTCAGGCAGGTATCGAGCTTATCCGAGTAAACCGTGCTGCCCGCCATTACCATGGTGTTGGCGTTCTCCTTGAGCGGATCGTAGGTGATTACAGGCTTCTTGGCCGCTAGGGCTAGCCCGATTTCAACTAGGGTGCCGGGATCGCGCTCCAGAGGTAGCGCGAAGACAAGATCGCACTCCTCAAGAAGGCCAAGGTCACCCAAATACGTGGCGCGCATCTCATGCATTGGGCTTTGCGGGTTTAGCTCTCCGTTCTCTTGTACCGGACGGCGGAGCCGAAAATTGTGGTAGGCGAGCGCTCTCAGGGCCTCTTCGATGTGCGTTCGGTCGATGTAGGAAAAATCGGGCGCGGCGAAGTATATCTGGAAAGCTGGCCGTACGTGCCAGGGCAGGACCGTTCCGCCGAGGCCACGCATCTGATCGACGGAGAGCGCGAGGCTGCGCTGAACATCCCGTTTGAAGTCATCCGGGTAGGTCGTCTGGGCGTAGCAGGTCGCGGCGCGCGCTGCCTTCCATCCGGCGTCAAAGGCACCCTCGCCAAGCAGTGAGACGAATACAGCCGAATAGACATCACCAACACCGACCGAGTTGACGGTTTCGCCGAGAAGTGCCGGAACCTCCTCTATGCCGCCAGTACGGACATCGAACACGCGGCTACCGCCGCGATTTTCCTTCAGCAGAAAGACACGCGGCGACAGGTCACGCAGATCATTCAACAAGCCAGACACATCCTCCGATCCTCTTCCCAGGAACATCGGAGATGATGTGGAAATGATTATTGCGGCGAGGTTTTCCTTGAACGACGAGAGCAGATCAAGGTCGGGAAGATCATAGGCGATATCGAAACTTACCTCCACATCCTCGGAAAGTAGGGATCTCAGAAAGGTGAGATCGTACTTGCCGGGGAAAATCAGACAGGTCTTGAACGCTTTGATACCTGCGATATCGCCCAAGTAGCTGACCGACTTTTCGTCTCTCAAGATGTCTTGGTAGGCTTGATCCGCAAGTTCGGTTGGATCGCCAATGGCCATGAGGTTTGGCGCACCCTTTACCTCCGCCAGCCAGATAAATTCAGTACACCCGAGTACTTCAAGGTAGGCGCGCGCTTGATCTACCAGATAGCCAGGACATACCGCGGCGACGGCAAACTTCACGTTGGTTGCCCATAGGCCACGTGCTGCGTGAACGATTCCGCCTAGCCGTAGTTTGCTGCCCGCACCTGGCTTCGGCAGGGTGAAGTCTACATAGATCTCGCCGACCAGCAGGAAGTCATAATTGGCATTCATATCCGGCGCGGCGCGAAGTCTACGTTGACGGATGCAACTGGAGTCGACGCCGAGGCATTGACGCGCCCCTCATAAGTGAAGCCCGCAGCCATGCAGTCGGCCAAGTAGTTGTACCTGGTTGGCAGTGCCCCTACACTTTGGCCACCCGCATCAACGGCGAAGAGCCTGCCTCGCTGTTCAATGGACAGCGCCGTGTTCGCCGGAGGCACGCCCCCGTTCGCGGAAAAGTAGTCGCAGTGCTCGACCTCTTCCAGGGCGCATGAAAACGCTCGCGAACAACGGTCCTCCCCACTGGCGCCGCCACCCCCGGCTCCTTGGCCTCCTTGTTTCGGGCGAGAGCCAGGGTAATCCGAGAAGCTTCCAGAACCAGTGCTGCCCATATCATACCTCAAACCATTCCTTTATGATTAAGCAATGATCTTTCAGCTGATTCTGGGTTGCAAGCGATTAATCGTGGCCTCCCGTCGCGAGCGGCAATCTCCGCTAGGTCCTTATTTGAAGTTTTTCGAACTCCGGGACCGCTTGCTCCCCGATCCGCAGAAGCGCAAGAACTGGCCCGATCAAACACGATGTGCGAGCCTGTTGTGCAGATGGCAGAATCACCGGCACGCCCGTGCCTGATCCCGCATGACGCCGTAATCGGCGAGCATTTCGGCGATAGCCGACCCCTCTGGCAGCAGATCGAGCTCGTCGGCTGCGCGCGCCTGGAACTCGCGGCTATACTCGACCACCGGTGGGCAGACGGTCGTGACGCGGGGCTTAGAAGCGACCGTTGCGCAGCCGGTCAGCGAGATCATTGCGATCGCGAGGGCGGCGAGCCGCCGCATCGAGCATCCGGCGTTGGACGTCATTGGTCTTCTCCGAGGTTTCGAGGCGTTCGGCGAGGCGGCCAGCACGCTCGCCGGAGCGCCGGAGTGAGAGCAGGAACAGGAACACCGCGAGTGCGATAGCGCCGTAGCGTAGGGCCGCCCGCATCCACGGGGCGGCGGCGATCCCGGTGAACAGAGCAGCGATCATCGACGCCCCCGCTTCCAGTCGTCGATGCGGGCGTAGATCGTCACGGCAAGGCCCGCGAGCGCCACGACGATGAACACCCAGCGCAAGGTGTCGAGATAGGGGACGAGCGGCAGGATCGCGGTCTGTGTCTCCGTCAGAACGCTCTGCGCCACCTCGACACCAGCGGCGCCCAGCGTGGCCACGCCAGCTGCGCCGCTGCCCTTCATCGTGCGGCTGTCTGCCAGGACCTCCCGCACGGGCGCCGTTTCCGCGGCGAACGCCGTCGCCAGCACCGGGAAACGCTCGCCCCATTGCCGAGCCGGGCCGAGATCGATGTGCATGAAGCCCGAGCGCGGATAGTAGCCGAAGCCGAGGAAGCCGACGGCTCGGGCGGCGGCCTCGAAAGCCACCGGATCGTGGTTCGCCATGGCGATGTCAAAGGCCGTGCTGTCCATGTGCTTCGAGCGTGGCGCGCCGCCGACGGCCCGGTTGTGCGCCGGACTGCGGTAGGCCGAACGGACGATAAGCGGCTTACCAAGTCGGTCGCGCAGCGCCTGGAGCTTGTCGAGCGCTTCTTCGTTGATCCGCAGGGAGCCGCTGCCCCGGCAGGCGATTTCGGCGGGCGAGAAGTTCGGCCAACGCCACGAACGCTCGGGCACGTCGCGCCAGTGTTTGTAGGTCATGGTCGTCATCGCAGGTCTCCAGGCACAAAAAAGCCCGCTCCTCGGCGAGGGCGGGCGGTGGTCTGATAAGTCAGGCGGATGGGTTAAGGCGTCGGTCCGAAGAGCTTCAGCTTGATAGCAATGCCGGCCATCAAGGCGAGCAGGACGCCGGTGGTGATCAGCCGCACGGCGGTCTGGACGGCCGTCTGTTTCGCGAGGCGGAAACCCGCGAGCAGCGAGCGAAGGTCGCGAATGTCCTCGGCGGCATCCTGACCATCGAGGCCGACCTCATGCAGGGCGCGCCGCGCGCCCGTCTCGGCAGCCCGCTCCAGCAGGGCTTCAAACTCAGCGGCCGGCAGCGCGATGAGCGCACCGCTGTCTGGTTCCTTGTCCATGACGCAATCCGGGAGTGATCAGAGGACCAGCGAGCCGGCCAGCGTGAACCCGATTCCGGCGAGCGTGGCGTCGGGCGTCGATGACGCGACCACGCTGAGCACCTGGCCGGGCTCCAGCACGGTTTCGCTGGCGGCGATGAAAGTGGCGCTCGTGGCGGCAGCAGCAAAGCGCATGGTGGCGCTGCTCACGCCATCGACCCGGATGTCGAAATCCGCACTCGCGGTTGCCGCGGCCTCGGCGCTGGCATGGCTTCCGGCAAGATCGATCTTCAGTCGGGTGCGTCGCGCCACCGGCACCCGCGCGATCACCTCGTCCGCTGCCGGCTGCCCGGCCTTGTAGCCGCTGATGTCGGCCGGGGGATCGGCCGCATCCGCAGTCTCGACGGCCTCGATTGCCAGCCACGTGCGCTCGAGGCCGCGCAGCTCCCCGGCCGTGCCGACATAGACGGCCAGCTCGAACCAGTCGCCCGCCGATACCGGAAGGACCGCGCTCGACAGGTTACGCATCTGGTTGGAGTAGCCGCTGTCGCCGCGCACGATGAAGGACCCGCCGCCCAGCACGCTGTTGCCGTTCTTGCGCACCTCGACCAGCTGACTGGTCGGCGAGGTCTGCCACTCGATGTTGCCGACGATCCGGACCTTCGTCACCCCGGCGGGAATGGTCAGGCGGGAGGGCTGTCCGGCATCCCAAAATGCGTCGCTGTCGTACTCGGCGCTTTGCCATGGTACGGCGACGTAGACGCCAGTCGTCGCGACGCTGAAATTGGTCGAGCGTCGCAGCAGCGCGCCCCGGAAGGGCAACAGAGCGCGGTTGAAGATGCCGACGCCTGTGGCGCCCCACGCAGCGCCATCGAACTGGAGGACGTCGCCGTTGGCGGCGCCGGCGATGGAGACGTCGGTGAGATCGCCCAATGCACCAGCGCCACCGCCGACCCCGAAGAGATCGCTGCCATTGCCCTGAACCAGCACCGTCGCGCTAGGGGCGATGACGACCTCTGCGCCGGAGCCCGCATATTTGGCGCGAACGTCCTGGCCGCCATTGGTGGCGTTTCGGATCGCGAGCCGCCGGTGATTGGCGGGCAGCGTCAGGATCCGGGAGGCCGTCAGCGTGCCGGTGAGGATGATCAGACCGTTACGGTTGGCTTGGGTGCCAGTCAGCGTCAGGTTGGCGTCGGCCATCGCCACCGACAGTGCCTGATTCATGGCGTTGTCGAGGGCATCGACTGCGTCGTTGATCGTGACCTCTTTCTGGTTCTGGGCGGCCGCGACATGGGTCACGGCCAGATTGGGGCTGGGCATCAGTTGATCTCCAATGTGACGGTGCGCGGGAAGCCGCGGCCCGCGACGGCGCTGATCTGGAAGACGGTGACGGTCAGGGACGACGGGACCGCACCGAAGTCGGCGAGGATGTCGGCATTGGCGTAGACGACGTTCGGGCTGGTCGAGGTGAGCGTCCGCTTCACCGCGCCGCCCGGGCCGGAAAGGATGTCGATCTCGTAGACCTCGGAGGTCTCGCCGAGCGGCACGAGGCCGGTGCCGTCCTTCAGCTCGCCCCCGATCCGGGTCCGCCGAACCCAGGAGAGGCTGATGTCGGCCGGACTGCTGGTCAGAGCCGCCTGCACGTTCCAGGGCGCGTAGGGCTTGAGGTCCCGGCCTGTGTGGCTGGCGACCAACATTTCCGCATCCTCGAAGATCGTGCCGAACCCAACAGCCCTCCAGGACCGGGGGAGATCGAGATCGCCGAGCGAGGTGACCATGGTCTCAACATCGTCGGGGTCGAGGAGGACAAACAACTCGCCGGCTTCGTGCCCGTCTACGAAGACATCGGTGCCACGTCGGCCGCGCAAAAGCCCGGACAGGGTATAGGAGCCGTCCGGATTCAACGTCACGTCGCGGAACTGGATGATTTCGGGCTCGCCGTTGGCCTTGAGCACGAGGGCCGCGTTGGCGCCGCTCAGCATCGAGTCCTGTGTGACGCTTTCCAGCCGCTCGCCGCCGGTGGTCATGAACACGGTGAGGCTGTTCGTCTCATCGGTCGCGAACGGGGATATCGGCGTGCCGATGGCATTTGCCGTGGCGCCCCAGGCCGCCTCGCTCAGGGATCGCCCGACCTGTGCCCACGCCGTGCCATCGGCGCTGCGGTAGAGAGATGCGCCGGGCCATCCCGGGCCTCCGAAGCCGCCCATCAGATAGTAGATCCGCGACCCCGACCCGCCGGTGTCATCGGTGTCGCGCAGCAGGGACAAGTCCGGCAGGATCAGCCGCGTCGCGGCCTGACTGCCGACGATTTGGACCGGCTTGCCGGAGCCGCCATCGGCGGTCACATTCGAGACGTAGGTGGCGGCAGCCTCCGAAACCCCTTTCACCGCGAGCGAGAAATCGGCCCCGACATCAAGACGGGTGATGCGGGTCCGGAAGGTCGAGCCCGAGGCAAAGACCACGTCCACGACATCGGTGGGGTCGAGGCGCAGCCAGTCGGCCGGTAGTTCTGCTTCGTAGGCGCTGCGTTCGATCCAGGCACTGTATAGCGTCTTGGCGGCGATCTGCTTGGCCGTCGTCGCGTCCAGCGCAAGGGCAAGCTCTACGCTGGACTGGTTGCGCGAATGCATGGTCGGCAGCGGCAGGGAGGTGCGCTTTTCGCTCTGCGTGCCCTGCTGGTAGTCGGCGCCGCGATCCATGTAGACGACGCTGACCCGTTCCGGCAGCTCGACCTCCTGCGTGCGACGCTCACGCCAGCTCTCGCCGCTCCGCTCATCCAGCGGCAGCAGAAGATCCGCGTCGATGGTCGCGGCGGGCGGTCGTCCCCGCGTCCGGAACCGCAGGGCATCGTCGCTTTCCGCTGCGTCGAAGAAATAGGCCTGTGCCAGCGGCTCGATCGCGCCCCGCACGGTGGTCTGCCGCCCGATGACATAGCCGGGAACCGTCGCCCCGAGATCGGCGACGTCTATGTCGGACAGACCAAGGCCCGCACGAGCGCAAAGGTCGGAGACGATGCCGGAGAGCGTCTCTCCACCACCGCCGCCGCGATTGAGGAAGAGCTTCGCCCAGCCCTGGCTGCCGCGGACCAGATGCGTGTCGGTGACGGCATCGTAAACCTGAGCGCCGCCTTCGCTGACCGCACCCGGCCAGATCTCATCGAGAACGAGAGCGCCCGTGGCAGTGTCCAGCTGGATGACGCGCGTGCTCCGCATCAGCGTCCAACGCTGCCCGCGCAGCCGGCTCTGACCGTAGTAGGGCCCCTCGTAGTTGATCTGGATCGGAACGACCGTCTTCCAGACGATGCCGGTGTCGCTGCGCCATTTCAGCGTATAGATCGCGCCGGGCGACCCCCCGTTCGAGATGCGCGCCTGAAAGATGACGCTGTCGTCGGTCGTGTCGTAGGTGAGCCCGCCCGCGCTGCCGTAGAAGCCGGTGGCGCCACTCTCGACATCCGAGGCTGCGAAGGTGGCAACCTTCTCGAAGGTGACGCCGAGTGATTGGCCGGTGAGGCCGTCATACCCTGCCAGCGCGGAGACCCGCAGGCGATAGAGGCCGAGGCTTCCATAGTTCGTGCTCGTCCCGCTGCCGAGGACCCAGCCATCCCCGGAGCCTTCGCCGACCGCACCACCAATGACGCCCCGAACGCGAGGCTCGGTGACGCTCTGCCCGGCGCCCCATACATAGCCCATGGTGTCGGCGCGGATGAGTCCGACATCGTCGAAGAGCGATCCGGTGAGAACGAAGTCGACCCGGCCAGAGGGGCCGTAGGCGGAGACCATCCCCATCCACGTCGTGGCGACGAACCGCAGGGTTGAATTGGTCAGGCCGTTGCTGGTGGAGCCGAAGCGACCGACCTCCTTGAGAGCGTTCGGTTCGATGCGCAGGATCGGGCGTGAGTTGCTCGATCCGGTCACGACATAGAGGTGACCATCCTCGCCGCAGAACAGCGTGCTCGGGAAGTTGTTCGGCGCGACGCCCGTGATGTCCGTCATCCGCGCCTGGCGGTCTTCTTTCATGGTCCGCAGGCTGAAGCGGCGGATCCCGGCCTCGGCGGCGTTGACGTCGCTGTCCAGGAAGTAGCCGTATCCGCACCGCCAATCGACGGCCAGGTCGTCGATCTGGTAGGTCCCGAAATATCCGCCTTCGCCCGTCGTGATGAAATCGAGCAGCTGGTAGGGCTGCTGAGCCGCCCGCTGGTAGGTGATCTCGGCCGTGATATTGGGGATGCGATTGCCGAAATCCGCGAGCGCCAGATCTTCGAAGACGATGGTGGCAAGACCCCGATGGGCGGGTGCACGGCCCGCGCCGACGTGCGTTTCGATCAGCGGATCGGCCAGTTGATCCTCCGCCCCGGAATGGAAACGGAACTTGAGATCCGCTTTGGCGACGTCGGGGCTCGCGCCGGTCTTGTCGTAGATGAGTTTGCCGTCCGCCCAGATCCGAAGCACGTCCTCGGCCGGCCCTTCGCCGAAGCTGAGGGCGAAGGACGCGAAGTAGGAATACGTGACCGAGGTCTGGGTGGCTCCGCCGCCGCCCTTGCCGCCCGAGCGGGTCCGGGTGACGTTCTGCTGCTCACGAATGCCGGAGGACCAGATCATGTTGCCGGCCATGCGCAAGGTGCCGTAGCCGATGGCGATCGATGCGCCATAGGCGGACGAGGAAACGGTCAGGTCTCCGAGTCGGGGGCCTTCGGTGGTGACGTTCTGCCCCTTGGCGGGAAACAAGAGGCTGCCGACCACCGAGCCGACGAGCCAGCCGGCTTGCCAGCCGAGGCCGACCGCGGAGCCGAGCGCGGCTCCGCCCACTGCGACGAGAATGGCCATGGGAGGTCAGGTTCCGGGAGAGCGAAAGCGAAATGCGAACTTGATCTTGGCCGGCCATTCGCCGGCATAGGGTTCCTCGATCACCTGCCTGCGCGTCGCGTGCGCGTGCAGAAGATGCGGCCGTTCGAGCCGCTCCGTCAGAAAGCCGCAATGGCAGGGATAGGCCTGATCGGCGAAGACGAGAACGTCGCCGGGCCGTGCTTGCGTGACGGCGATGCCGTCCATGTGCCCGCGAAAGTGCTCGACGAAGCCCTGTCCCTGCGCGCGGCGCCCATAGGCCGTGCTGTCGTGATCGGCGAGTTCGAGCGCCCGCGCGACAAGGACCACGAGCCCCGCGCAATCAACACCGGCGCGGCTTCGCCCCTGGTGTCGCCAGGGAACACCCAGCCATGTTCGCGCTTCGGCGACGATCGCATCGGCCAGATCCTCGATCGCGGGGGCGGTCGGTGATGGTGGGCGGTCAGCGTGCATCGGGATAACTCATCATGGCGTCCTGGCCCGGCACATAGGGTTCGCCTCGAAAGTTCAGGACGTTGGTGAAGCGGTCGATGCAGGTGTCGAGCCGCTTGTCGCAGCCGGGATGAACGCGGAAGGCGTCGCCGGGCTCGATCGCGTATCCCACGGCCAAGAACAGCTCGATCCGCCCGCTGCCTTGGGTCCAGCCTTTGACCTCGATGGAGCGACCGGCATTGGCGCCGGTCTCCCAGGTCAGCACGCCGCCAGCAAACCAACCGTCGGCCGCTCGCGGTTCATTGAGCGTGGCGTTGAAGACGGCCCGGTCGGTGACTGCCGTCACGATGCCCGACCGGCTCCAGGCTTCCTCGGCCTCGAAAACCGCGCCACCATCGGCGGTTTGCGCGCCGACATTGGTGTCGAAACTCGGTGGCTCGGACGCGGTCGTTCCGGCGGTCACGCAGCGATAGACGCGGTTCTCGAAATCCGCCGAAGTCGGTACTGATGCCGTCGTGTCCGTGATCGTCGCCACGACGGCGTCGAAGGCCGCGTTCGACTGGCTGCCGGCCGCGAGCTGGTGGAGGAGCCGGAAGCGGAGAAATCTGGTTCCCACCGGCAACTGGGCCTGCGAAACGCCCCGCTGAACCCAGCTGTCTTCGGGCAGGATCACCTCGAAGCCCGTGTCGAGAAGCGTTGAGAGCAGGTTCGACGAGCCGTCCAGAGCTTCGATGACGACCCGCCCTAGATCGTCCGGGAACGAATTCGCCCGACTCACCGACGCGTCGAGCCGGTAGGCGTCTCCGTCGATCTGCAGTGGATCCAGTCCCGATGTGACGAGGTCGATGGATTGGGTCAACTCCCCCGATGCCGAGCTTCCGCCCTCAAGGTAAAAGCTCCCAGTCGCAGGCGTCAGGCTGCCATTGCCAGCGTCGTGCACGTCCCAGTCGCCGGACACCTTCGTCCATCCGGTGGGCGTGAAGCTGGAGCCGTCGCCGGCGCCATCCGCCTCGAAGCTGCCGTTGACGATCGGCAGCGCGAAACTGACCGGCGTTCCGGTCGTGCGCACGCGCACCACGTCACCGAGGATGTACGTCGTCGATCGGCCGATTTCTGGCGGATTGACCGGCACCTTGCAGCGGTGATCTCCGAGATCGGCGCGGCATTCGGGGCTGTAAAGCTCGCCGATGCGTTGCTGCAGCGCTTGCGTCATGCCGCGCAGTTCGGTCCGGAAAATGCCCTGCTCGGTCAGCACGACCTCGCCGAACCAGCCGCGGCGCATCCGAAGAGCGCCCATGGCGGGGTCCGCCCAGTTGACGAGGAAGATCCGCACTTCGGCCTGATCGAAGAGACCCGCGCGCAGCTCCTCCTCGGTGATCGACGCGCTGTCGAAGACGCCCTCGACGTCGAGATTGTCGACGCTCAGGCTCGCATCGTTGGCGATGGCCGTGCGCGAATAGCCGGAACTCGCCTTGTAGACGTTGCCCTCAAACGACAGATCCCGGTCGTGGTCGGTGAAGAAGAACTCCTTGCCGTCAACGCGCGAGATGCGCCAGCAGGTGGCAAGCGTCGTCACCGGTCCGGCGAGGTGCGCCGCGAGGGCTGCCGAAGTCGATTTCATGGTCTGATCTCCAGCACCGGGATCTGGCCCCAACTGCCGAGCTGATAGGTTTCGATCGTGAGGTCCATCTGATCGCTGTCGAAGCGGACGGGCACGTCGAACTCGAAGTCCGCCGTCACCTGGACGCCGGATGCGGGGGCGACGGTGAAGGTCACGAGGCCGGTCGCCGTGTTGACGCTCCAGCCCGAGACCGCCTCGACGCCGTCGCGGTAGATCTTCACCGTTCCGGGAACGGGCTTGGTGATGACCCGTGTCTCGACCTCGCCGCCGCTCGCGTAGGTCTTCACGAGCTGGAGCGTCTTGGTCACGCCGTCGCCTTGCCCGATCAGCTGGGCCAGCGCCTGATAGTCGGTCCAGTCCTTGAAGCGGAAACCGTAGGCACGCCCGCGCCGCGCGCGAAAGAAGGCGATGAGTGCGGCCACCTGATCGCGTTTCTTCAGGCCGTGCGCCACGTTCCATTTGCCCCGCGCGGCTGCCCAGTTCGCGTTGCGCCGCTCGTGTCCCGAAACCGTCGTCACCACCGTGGTCGAGTAGCCGGGACCGCCGGACGCCCCGTAGGAGATGTCCGGCGGGAACTGAACTTCGTGAAAACCGCTCATCTGTCGATCCCTCGGAGATTCCTCAATTCAGAGATTACGCCGCGCCCGCTCCATGGCGCGGGCGGCGTCGGCGGCGATCTGCCCTTGCGCGTAGCGAAAGCTGCCAGCGTCAGGGGTGGAGATGTTCATCACCACGTTGACCGGTGGACGGGTTTCGCGTGCGGCGCCGATGGCGGCGAGCTGAGCCCGTGACAACACCATTTCACCGCGCTGCAGGATCGCGGGCACCTCGTCGGCACCAAGCCCCGCGACGCCGCCGTCGTGGAAGCGCGGCGCACCCGCAAAGGCGAGTGCCGGGACGAGCCGCTGCTGGGCGGGACCCCCGGCGACGCCGCCTTGATGGAAGATGCCGGCAAACAGCCCGCCTCCGCCGCCGAACAAGCCGCCGAGCAGTCCGCCGCTGCCTCCGCCAAGTGCATTGGCTAGAGGCCCGAGGATCGCGGAACGAACCGCGATGCGGGTGATGTCGGCGAGGATGCTGTCAGCGAGCGCCTTGAAGTCGATCTTGCCGCCGGTCACGAAGCTGGCGATGGCGTCCTCGGCGCTGCGAAAGGCGCTGGTGAGAGCGCTGCCGAGACCCTTGCCCCAGTCCATCGCCTCGCTGGCATAGCGGGACAGCTCCTCGCGAACCGCCGCCCAGCCGGTTGCTGCCTGCGTGGCCGCCGTTGCCGCCGCCTCACCAGCGGCGCGGCTTGCTTCCGCGGCGCGTGCGGCGGAACCGGCCGAGCCTTCGCCATCTCCTGCGGCATCGCCTCCGGCGCCGCCGATGGCTGCGAAGGCTTCATCAAGACGCTCCGTCGCGCCGGCTGCGTTGTCGATTTCGGTGTTTGCGCCCGCCATGGCCTCCCGGAGCGCCGCGATGGACGCGAGGGGCGCGCCTGCCAGCTCTCCCAGCGCCGTCGCCGTCTCTCGTGCACTGTCGGCGGCAGCGCGCGCATCCTCGGCGAAAGCCGAGAGACCGAAGTCCGGTGCCGCGAAGGTGTCCGTCTCGAACGCGGCGGCGAAGGCATCACGCGCGGCGTTGCCAGCCTGGCTCGCGGCACCCGCAAACTCGTTCTCGATCCGGCCGAGATCGACGTCCGGCACCAGCTCGATGGCCCGCTCGATGCCGATCGCAGCCAGACCCGTGTTGACGCCTTCGAGGAGCGCGTTGATGCCGTCGACCGCGCCGTTCAGCATCGACTCCAGCCCGGCTACAGCCAAGTTCGCCGCCTGGATCGTCAGATCGCCGATCGCCCGAGGCAGGTTGCTCCAGATGACGACCATCGCATCGAAAGCGCCCTGAAACGTCCCGATGGTGCGATTGCCGAAGGCGACGACGGCCTCGAGCGAAGCCTGTAGCGCGTCGGCGATGCTCGCCTGAATGCCGCTCCAGGCGGCGTCGATGCGCGCTTTCAGGACGCCGGCCAGCAGACCGATCCTGTCCCAGACCTCGGCTGCCACGTCACCCAGCAGGCCGAGCGCAGCGCCGAAGCCGCCGGTCGCCTGCACCAGGCGACCGAACTGGTAGATCAGCTCCCCGGCAGCCACGATGAGCGCGCCAATCCCGGTGCGGATCAACGCGCCGCGCAGAAAGACCAGCGCGGTGGCGAGGCCGCGCACCGAGGCCGCGGCAACGACCATGCCGGCGACCCAGCGCCCGGCGATGAAAGCGGCGAAGGCAGCAGCGATCGAGGCGAGCCGACCGATGTTGTCGAACAGGAGCCGGATCGCCTGACCAAGCGGACCGGTCGTGCGCGAGATTGCCGCCAGCGCGTCGGCGACGGCTTCGAGGGCCGGGGCGGCGGCAACGGCGAGTTGGTTCGACAGCCCGCGCCAGATCAGACCAAGGCGAGAGATCGCATCGTTCGTCCGCTCGATCTGATCGGCGTCCTGCTCGGACACGACCACGCCGAAATCGCGAACGTCCTGTGTCGCCTGCCGGAGGGTCGCCGTGTCGATCCGGGAGATGGCGATGCTGCCTTCCTCCCCGAACAGCTGCCCGGCGACCGCTGCACGCTCGGCCGCGGGCACGAAGTCTTCAATCGCCTGATTGATACGACCGACACGCTCATCCAGCGGCAGGGCCAGCAAGGCCGAGGCCGAGAGCCCGAGCCGTTCGAGCGCCGCGACGGCAGGACCGGTCCCGGCGGCCGCCTGGCTGAGGCGGCGGGTGAGGTCCTTGGTCGCCTGCTCGATGCCGGACATCGACACGCCGGCCAATTCGCCGGCTCGTTCGAGAACCTGAATGCTCTCGACGGTCGTCCCGAGCGATTGGGCGAGCTTGGCCTGCGCATCGACTACCTGAAGACCGGAGCGGATCATGGCCGCAGCGCCCGCGGCGAAGGCGGTCGCCGCAGCGGCGGCTGCGATCTGCACGCGCCGATAAAAGGCCGCGACACGGCCGTTTGCGGCGTCCATCTCCCGCGACAGCCGACGGAAGCCTTGCTCCCCTGCGTCGCCAATGCCCTGCAGCTCGGCACGGACTTCACGCCCTCCGACCACGGCAAGGCGAACGGAGACGCGTTTCTCAGCCATTGTCTTTCCCTGTCGCGCTTAGGCGCTCCCCGCCTCTTGTTGATCAGTCCTGATTTGCGCGTTCAGTCCGCGCACCATCATGCCCTCCACCTCGGGCAGCAGTTCCGCGCAGACGAGGGTGTCCACTCCAAGCGCATGTGCGCAGGCGAGCGCGGCCGTCATGTCGAGGCCGAGGACCGCACCGGGCACGGCGCGCAGCTGCCCCGTGAGCTTTTTGGCGAGATCCCAGACCTGCCAGCCTTCGACCGTCTGCGGACGGTTCAGGACTGCGGGACATTCGCCGCAAATGCCGCGGCAGGATCGGCAATACTGGTCGCCCCCGCTGAAGTGCCATTCGGCGAGGGCGCGGAGCCGTTTTTTTCCGCTTCCAGCAGAAGGCCCTTGGACACGTAGCGGACCTGGAAGGCCTCGAAGATCGGCAGGATGTCCAGGAGCGCGTCGATGCCTTCCGGTGTGACGGGCACCGGATTGCCTTCAGCGTCGCCCACCCCCTCCCATTCCAGCACGACCAGCCGTGCCAGGGCCTTGGCCATGGTGACCGCGATGGTCTCGTTCGACGCGCCTTCGGGCAAGGCACCCACCGCCGGATCACTGCGGGCGGCGGCCATGAGCGAGGTGGTCAGGGGAGCGACGCGCACGCGCACGTCATGTCCGAGGTCGAGCCAGGTCGGCTCGCGCGACAGGTTCAGGCGGATCATGGGAATGGCCTCAGGTGTAGCTCGTGACGTCGTTCAGGAGGTGGGCGCGCAGCATCGTGCCTTCGCTGTCATCGTAGGCGGCGCGCCAGTCGAAGCTCGCCTCGACCCCGCCGGGGCCGGAGACGGCATATTTTGGTTTGGGCAGGAAGACCCGCGGCAGCTCGAAGCGGAGCGCGTAGCCTTCCGGGAAGGTGAACCCGTATTCGAGCGCGACGGGATCGCCATTGGCGGCCTCGGCCACGAGCGTCGCACCATCGAAGCGTACCGACATTGATCCTTCCGCCGAGGCGAACGTGGGATCGGCCGCCTCGATCTTGCCGTCCTCGCGGATGACCCGGACGCGTTCGAGATTGTTGGAGAAGGTCAGACTGCCGCCAGTGACGCCCGCGAGCGCCGCACCGCCGCGCCGGATGAAGCCGCGCCCCTGGCTGAAGCGCCGGAGCGCGTAGGCCGTCGGATTGGCGTCGACCGTCGCCGAGAAGCGTTCCTCGCCTTGGGCCACGAGCTGGAGACGGGCATTTGCCGGTCCCTCCTGACCCATCTCGAAGTTCAGGCTCTCCATCACCGTGCCGAGGTGACGGAAGAACACTGGCGTCGTGAGCTTCGGATGGCCGACCTCGATCGTGTAGCTCGGGATGTCGTCGGCGCCGCTCTCCCAGACATGCGCATAGCCGCCGCCGGTCAGTGTCGCCGCCGAAGCTGCCGCGGCAGAGGCAGAGATCGTGAAGGCGTTCCCGGTCGGCCCGACGACATCGAATACGACGACGAGGGTCTGCGTGCTCGTCGGCCGGGAATACGTGCATTTGGCGATTTCGGTATCGGCCGATGCGTTGAGGTCGCTGACCAGCTGATCGACGGTCTGTGTGGCCGTTCCCTGGATCTGCGTCTCCAGCGCGCCGGCCGTACCGGAGACGAACGTCCAGGCCGTACCGTTCAAGGTGATCGTGTCGCCCGCCGTGGGATTGACGGCGAAGACGATCGAGCCGCTGGCGCTCGTGGGCGTGGTCACCGGGTCTCCGAAAAGGCCCGTCAGCCAAAGGCCCGTTCCACGCAGGTCGAGCGGGATGTCGAGCTGGCCCTCGTCGGTGATGAGGCCGCGATAGGGATCCTGCGCATTGCGCCCGCGTCCGAGCAGCGGGTCGTCCCCGAGCGGCTGGGCCGAGGAGAGATCGGTCGATTTGAAATCGAGGCTCTGATAGCCGGTGAGCGGCGCGACCCCGTAGCTTGCCTCCCGGCACGCCTTGAGGGTGGCGTCCGCGCCATATGCGCGCGCCTTGGGCATGGATGACTCCCGTCTTGTCCGTGATTGGGTCGTGGTTGGGTCAGGCGGTGAGCGGATCGCTCACCAGGTATTCGATCGTGACGATGATCCGAGCGGTCAGCATCGGCGGCGCTCCTTCGAGAGCGAGCGCACCCGTTTCCGGGGCTGACGGCGTCAGGTTCTCGGCGAGGCCGCCGAGCGTCTCATCGACGCGCAGGGCGGCCCCGATCGCACCAAGCAGCTGATCGAGCGCCGCTTCGCCGCCGCCGCTTGGATCTCGCGGCACATAGACTTCGAGCTCGACCCGGTGCGCGTAGAACTCGGTGCGGGGATTGAGGGTGATGTCGGGTTCGCCGGGTTCGCCATCGCGCAGGATGACGAGACCGGCAGCGGGCACCTTCTCGGGCAGCACCTCGTTGCGCCGCACCGGCGCCGCCAACTGCCCCGCGAGAACAACCGAAAGCGCGGCGAGGATCTGTTCACGTCGAGACATCAGCGGCTCCCGTCCTCATCAGAAATCCAGTTGCGCACGACCAGGCTGGGTAGCCGACTCACCCAGCGCTCGGCGGCGCCGGCCACCTCGAGGCGCTTGGCGAGGGTGACCTGCGGAACCAGGATGAACATCGGCACGGTCACCAGTCCTCGGCCCGTCCGGAGTGCAGAAGCGCTCGCGCGAGAGAAGCCACCACGCTTGCCTGTCCGGGCACGCATCCTGTCGGCCACGAGGAGAGAGGGACCGCGGCGTCGATAGACGAAGCGCAGCCGTTGCCCGGTCCGTCGCTCCCATCCACCCGGCGTGATCTTCCGGCCGCCATCCCCGTATCGGCCAGCGGCCGCCGTCGGGATCGCGAGGAAGAAGCCGCTTTTCGAGCGAATGGTCGCGCCTTCCTCATAGATGCGGATGATGCCCGGCGCCTTGGACCAGACGAGTCCCGCCGCCCGGATGCTGTCTTTGCCCTTGGGGTAGACTTGTCCGCGCCAGGTGCGCGCCAGTCTCGGACCCAGTCCCGCTGAGGTGACCTGCGTCCGGAGCTCGGTCTTCAGGCCATCGGTGGCCTGTGAAATCCCGGCCGTGACGGCCTTCTCGGCGGCCTTGATCTCGTCGGCCATCAGCTTGCCGAGGTCGCCGATCGTGCTGACCGAGAACCTCATGTCTCACGGAGCTCCGCCGTCCAGATCAGTCGCTCCGCGTCCCGGCTCGGTTCCCCCTGGACGACATAGGAAACGCCGTCGAACTGGAACCCGTCGCCTTCGGCGAGGCTGGGAGCATCGGCGACGCGAATGTCGAGCAGCGTCGTAGCGGCATGCAACCGTGTCTCGCCGAATTCGAAGACCCGGTCGGGCCGGCGCACGACGGCCCGGACGGAGACGGCGCTGCCGCCCTTTGGCGTGTAGGTCGCGTCCCGCGCCATGTTCGGGTCGGCAAACAGTGACTGAAACGCAGCGGCGATGGCCGACATCAGAAGCTGCCATTCAGGCGAACCCGCCCGATGACGTCACCGGCGCCACCGGCGACGGCTTCGGTCGCAACACCGATCAGCGTGTTGGCGGTGGCGGTCTTCGTCGCTTCCTTGTTGGTGTTGTCCCAGTAGACCTTGTCGCCCGCGGTCCACGCCTGCGAGGCGACCTTCTTCAGGTCGAAGACGCCGACGAGCGCGGCTTCGACGGTCTCGCCGAGGGCAGCGCTGCCCGCGGCCACGCCGAAGATGGAGCCGACGAGCAGGCCGTCGCCGGAAACGACCGCATAGGGCGCGGTCAGGGTGATGGTGTTGCCGGGCTGGACGTAGTTCTTCATAGGCTTGATCCTCTTGGAAAGACGAAGGGCGGCCCGTCAGGACCGCCCATCTCGTCGGGGTTCAGGTGTCAAAGACGGGGCCGGATCAGGCGCCCGGGTTCTTGTAGAGGCCGCGCCAGTCGATCGCCTTGGCGCCAAAGTCGAGGCGGCACTTGATCTCGACCCCGTCGACGTCGAAGCCATTGCGTGTCTCGATGTAGGCGCCCTGCTGACCCTCGAGATAGGCGTACTCGATCGTGTCGATCTGGTTCGGGCTGGCCGCCAGATACCAGGCGGTCTCGCTCGCCGCATCGAGCCGGGGCTCGCTGATCGGCGCGAGGGTGCGGATCGACTGCGGCACCACGCTGGACGTCGCGGCGGGCACCAGGTTCTGGGCCACCAGCTGCTCGGCCTTCAGCTCCAGCGAGGCAGGCACGATCAGGAAGGCCGGGCGGACGTTCAGTACCGTCTTCTTGTCGAGACCCGTCTGCTTGGCCATCGCGGCGCGCGCCGCACCGACGCTGCCGACATCGAGCGCCGCGCCGGTGCCTGCCAGGTTCTTGTGGGTGGTGTGGAACAGCGCGTTGCCGTCGGCCATCGCCGGGTTGGCGGTGATGATGCCCCAGACCACGTCCGACTCCAGCTGGGCGATGGAGTTGCCGTACATCGCCGGGATGCGGGTGAAGGCGTCGAGGTCGTCGTTGATCAGCACCTGCCGGGTGATGGCGACAACCCGGCCGTAGGTCTTCACGCGGTAGCTTTCCTTGCTCTCGCCGAGCGTTCCGCGCTTGAACTCGCCGCTCTCGCCCACTTCCAGGAGCTGCGGCGCCTCGCCGAGCTGCACCCGGTGCATCGCCTTGAAGTCGGTCGCCAGCACCTGACGGCAGAAGAGTGCGAAGGTCCGCGGATAGGCCTCGTAGGCCTGGCGCAGGGTCTTGTTGGTGACGGCCGCGAGGATCTCGGGGAAGTCCGAGGTCGAATGCAGCGCGCGCGTCGCCACCTCGTCACGCGAGAGCCCCCGCGTGTTCACCCCGGCATTGCCGAGGCTTTCGCGGGCGAGTTCCAGCAGCGTCATGCCGCGATACTGACGGGCAGCGTCCTCAAGCGGGAACAGCGTCGGGCTGTACCGGTGCAGCAGCGCGTTAGCCACCGCATCGCGGCGGGTGATGCGCTCATCCCGACCGCCGAGCGGGACGGAGACTTGGCCGAAGGTCCGGGTCTCGTCCGACCTCAAAGCGACCTGATCGAGGATCAGGCGGCGCGCTTCGTCGAGACCGGTGCCGCGCTTGACCAGATCCTCGGCAAAGCCCCGCTCGAGGTTCAGGCGACCAGCCAGATCGTAGATGGTCGAGACACGCTCACGTTCGGCTTCGCGGGCGTGGTTCGCTGCAGCCTCGGGATCCGGAATATCGGGCTTGGCGGTCTTCGGACGCGCGCGGGTCTGCGTGTCGGCCGCGCTCGGGGGCGTGTCGGTCATGGTGGTCTCCTCGGTCGCTGCCGTTTCGCTCGTCTGGTCGGCCACGACCTCTTCAGTCGCGGCCGGGGTCTGGGTCTTCTCCGTCATCGGGGATGCTCCTTGCGGGTTTGAGGGCGCGTCCCGGCGGTGAAGGACGCAGGTTTCAAGAGGGCTCTGGCTGCGGAAGCCCGCGGCGGGGTCGGCCCCGACCGGGACCGCTGAGATCTCGAAGGGGGTCCAGTCCACCGCCCGCCAGAGCTCCCGCCCGCCGTCGGGCTTGGAGATGTCGAAGCGATGGACCTGGTAGCCGATGGAGACCGCGCGGATGTGCCCGGCCTGGATGTCGCGCCAGATCGGCTCGACATCGGCGCGCTCGCTGATGCGGACCTGCGCGATGCCGCGGCCGTTCTCGATCCGCGCCGAGCCGGGCACCACCGAGCCGATGACGGCGTCGAGCGTGTCGATCTCATGGACCTTCAGGAACGGCGCGCCCGCGTTCAGCCGGTCGAGGCGCACATGGGCAGGGTCGAGGCTGAGTTCCTCGTCGTAGGGCTCCCCGAAGAAGCTCGCCCGCCTGACGCGCGCGCCCGCCGACCAGATCACCTCGACGGTGCGTGCGTCGTTGTCGACGGTGTTCGGCGCAAGCTCCGCCGACCGGCGAAGCGCCGGCAGTTCGATCATCGTGTCCATGAAGTCAGTCCTGTTGGGCGGTGTCCGGCTGCCCGGGGCCGGGTTCCGGATCGATTGCCGGGTCGCTCGATTGCGCGCTGCCGGTCTTGGTGACGCGGCGGGGGTCGCTGTCGAGCACGAGCCCGAGGGCGTCGAGCTTGGCGTTCGTCGCAGCGATCTCCGCCAGCACGGCGTCGGGATTGCGGCCCTGCCGGGCGATCACCTCGGCCAGTGTCATCGTGCCCGAGCGGATCGCCAGAAGGTTCGCCATCGCGTCCTTCTGCGGATCGACCGCCTCGAACTTCGGCGGCGACCATTCGACCGGCACGTCCGGCGTCGGGATCTGTCCCGCGGCCCATGCGGCCTCGGTGAACCAGCGCCAGACCGGGGTGCAGAGCATCGGAATGAAGAGCTGCCACTGGACAGCATCGATCATCCGGCGGAACTCGACGAGCCCCGCCCGGATGGAGGAGTAGTTCACCTGGCTGAGATCGCCGGTGAGTAGCTCGTAGGGCACCCGGAACCCGGCCGAAATGGTATGCAGGCTCGCGCGCTTATACTCGCCGTAGCCGCCGGTGGCCGAGGGCTGGTTGAAGCGGATGTCCTTGCCGCCGCGGGCGTAGGCGATTAGCCCCGGCTCGAACTGCTCGACCCGGTTGCCGTCGGCGTCGACCACCGCCGGAGCGATGCCCTGCTGCGCCTCGTCGTCGCCGAAGACGATGGCGGTGACGCAAGCCTCGGTCTTCTTGCGGACGATCTCGGCCACCTCGTAATCGTCGAGATCACGAAGGGCGCGGATGACCGGCGCACCCCACGGGACGCCGCGCGCCTGCGTGCGCTGCTTCTCATAGACATGCGCGATCTCGCTCGCCGGGACCGGCCGGCTCTGCAGGCCGTTTTGCAGGGCGCCATAGGCGTCGCCAGGATGCTCGGCGTGGAGCCAGTAGGCCTTGCGCTTGCCGAGCGGATCGAACTCGATTCCCTGCACCAGCCGCCCCGCGCCGAGAACGCCGGATTTGGTGGCGTCGAGGAAGTCGGCCTCCAGCACCTGCAACTGCAGCGGAACCGGCAGACCGTCCGAGGATCGCCGCAGGCGGCGCCGCACCAAGACCTCGCCCGCCTCGACCATCTCCCGGCAGATCAGCGTCTGCAGGCCGTAGAAGTCGAGCTGACCATCGGCATCGCACTCCGCCGTCCAGCGTTCAAACAGCGCATCGACCTTCCGGTCCAGCGTGTCGTCGCCGCTCGCGGCGCGCGGCATGATGCCCGCGCCAATGATGTTGTTGACCAGCACCGCCACGGCCTTCGCCGCATGAGGGTTGTTGCGCACGAGATCGCGCATCCGGTCGCGCAAGAGCGCCCCGGCCACGCCGATCTCGGTATCGGCCGAGGATCCCGGGGCACGCCAGCCCTCCGTGCGGCGTCCTCGCGCGGCGCCCTCGTAGCCGCGCGCGAGCGTCTCGAACGCCTGTCGCGCCAGGACACGCCGCGCGGCGGCCCGAGGGGCGACCGAAGCAATGGCGCGGTCGAACCAGTTCGCCGCCATCAGCGATCCCCGCGCGAGAAACCCGCGAGCCCGGCGACCGGAAGCGACCGCCCCACACTGGCAATCGCGCGCTCAATAGTGCGGATGCGGGCGAGCAGATCCTCGGCCGAGCCGTAATCCACCGACTTGCCGTCATAGCTGACGCGGGTCGTGCCGCTGGCATAGGCCCGGCGCAGTGCCGAGAGCTCGGTTTCGGTCCAGTCGGTCATCTCAGAACCATCCTTCCCGCCGCCCGATCCAGTCGGAACGACGCTTGCCTTGGGGTACCTGTCCCGACCTGTGGATCTGCCCGGCGGGATCGCTGTCGGTAGGGGCCGCCCCGAGTTGGTCTTCGAGGTCACGCCATTTCTCTTCGGGCCAGCGGTCGGCACCTGCGATCCAGGCGGCCGCGCGGGCGTAGACCCGGCAATCGAGCGCCTCGTTGCGCTCGCGCAGCTTCTGCCATTCGAGCTTCGCGAAGCCGCGCTTCGTGCGCACCGTGACCAGCTGTTCGGCCACGACCTGCTTCAGCCACTCGCTCTCGACCCATGTCGGCAGGTGGATCGTGCCGGGCGGGAACGCCGCGCCCTCGGCACGTTCCTCGGCCGTTGGGCGCTCCAGCCGCAGGAAGCGGTAGGTTTCGGCCTTGAAGGTCGAGACCGCCACCGTCCAGAGCCGGGCGCCGCGACGCAGGCGCTTCCCACCCTCGGTCGCATCCACGAAAGTGGGGCCGGAGACCGGGCTGGAGCGATTGAAGCCTTCGAGCCCCTTGACTGGCGCGACCTGCGCAAAGCCGACTTTGCGCGACCAGGCGTAGACTGCCGGGGCTTCGTAGCCCGTGTCGATGGCGAGCCGCGCGATCCGAAGGTGCGCGCCGTTTTCATGCGGCCAGGACCGGTTGAGCAGTGCCGTCAACTGGTCCCAAGCATCATGCCGGTCCGGCCCGCCCTCGATCACGACGTGATCGACGAGCCAGCTCTCAAGCCCTCGGCCCCAGGCCCAGACATCGACCTCGATGCGGTCCTTCTGGACATCCGCGCCCGCCGTCAGGAACAGCCCGCCCGCTGGCACCGTGCCTGGCCGCCACGCCTCGCGGCGATCGTAGAGCCGCTGCCAGTCCGGCGCCTCGCCGGTTTCGACCCATGTCTCGCCGAGAATGGTGTTGCGGAACGCCTTGATCGCCTCGTCGGAGCCTTGGGCCGCCTCCCAGCTGCGCGCGATCCGGGACCAGCTGAGCCAGCCCACCGGCGAGTAGAGCGCCGAGAGGTGGTAGCCGACCGTCGTGGGATCAGCGGCCGTGGCGGTCGCCCGCCATTCGCCGCCGTCCAGCATCGCCGTCTTGTGGTGCTCCGCGACGGCTCTGTCGCAGCCTTCGCAGATATATTCTGCAGTCTCCGGCTTGCCCTTCTGCCAGCGCAGCCGCTCGAACTTCAGCCACTGCATCGCCCCGCAATGCGGACACGGCACGAAATAGCGCCGCTGGTCGGACGCCTCGAACTCGCGCTCGATGCGGCTGAGCCCCCGGATCGTCGGCGTCGAGACCAGGAACACCTTGCGCCGGTGGGCGAAGGTCAGCGACCGCGCCTCGGCCAGGGTCACCGGATCGCCTTCCTCGTCGGCTGAGGCCGGATAGGCATCGACCTCATCGAGGAAGATGTAGCGCGCCGGGGTTGAGCGCAGCCCGACCGCCGAGTTCGCGCCCGTCATGATCAGTATGCCGCCCGCGAATTCCTTGGACAGCATCGTGTTCCCGGCATCGCGGGATCGGGCCGGTTTGACCCGCTCCCGCAGCTCCGGGCTCTCGTCGATCAGCGGATCGATCCGCTGGCGCGAGTTGCGCTTGGCCAGTTCGACCGTGGGCTGGACCGCGAGCATGGGGCCCGGCGCCTGGTGGATGGCGAAGCCGATCCAGTTGTTGCCGGCTTCCGTCGCACCGACCTGCGCAGCCTTCATGAACACGATCCGTTGCGCCGCGTCGCCGGGCGACAGCCGGTCCATGATCTCCCGCATGTAGGGCGTTCGCATTGTGCGGTAGCGCCCCGGTTCGGCCGAAGCGCGGGACGCCAACATCCGGTGCCGGTCCGCCCATTCCGAGACGGTGAGGTCGGGATCCGGTCGGATCCCGTTGCCCCAGGCGCGCAGGATCTCAGCAGCGCCTTCGAAATCCCTCAGGCCATATTCGTCACCGGAATTCGGGCCGGACCTCGGCGAGTTCGTCGAGGTGGGCGCGTACATGTTTCTCCAAGGCCTTCTGCATGGCGGCCGCCTCGACGCCGAGTTCGGCCGCCATCAGCGCCGCCGCGCGCGCCGGCCAGTTCACCCAGGCATCGCGCTCCTCGCGTGCCAGCCGGAACACGACCGCAACCGCCCGGGCGCGGTCGACGAGTTCTCCCTTGAGCTTCTGAAGCCGGATGCGCCGCTCCTGGGCCTTCAGCACCTCATTCGCGGTCTTGGCCTGCAGGAAGGTCGTGCCGCTGCCGACGGGTGGCGCGGCAAGCCCTTGTTCCCGCAGAGTGTCGCCAACGGCGGACACGGCCGCGTCGGGGACCGGCTTGAGCTTGGATGCCGTGGTGCGCCGGGACTTCGACGGGTCCGTCATCGCCGCCCGGCGTGCATCGCTCGCCTCTGCGTCGATGCTGCCATCCTCATGGAGGACCAGCCGTCCCGCCGCCTTCGCCTTCTGGATCGCGCCCCGCGAGAGACCGACGCGCGCGGCGTATTGGCGCTCGCTCAGCCCCTGCATGGCGTCCTCCGATTATTGTTCAGATTCAGGCGCTTATCGAGTTGATAAGCGGTTCGGACAGAGCGAACGTGGCTTTCAAGACCACGCTGCAACTCGCCACGAGGAGCCACAGAGATGACCCGACGCGCCACCGACAACTCGAAGGCACTCGACGCCTTCATCGCCGCCAAGCTGGAGATCGACAGCATGCTGGAACGCCTCAAGGCGCTCAGCGACGACCACTTCGAAACCAATCCCGACGAGATCAACTGGGGCCATGTCGGCTCCCTGAGCCACTACCGCGACAAGCTGCGCGAGATCACCGACATGGCGTTCCGCGAGGGCGAGCACGCCGGGTGAAATCCTGCACCTGCCCGAACTCCGGCCGCGCCGTGCCGCGCGGCTTGGGGTCGTAGAAGGACCGCGACGGTCGCGGTTCAATCCAAGGAGACGACCCCATGACCAAGCTCACCGACACGCAAGCCGTAATTCTCAGCGCCGCCGCTCAGCGCGACAGCTACAATGTCCTGCCGCTTCCCGGTTCCCTGCGCGGAGGCGCCGCCACCAAGGTGGTGGAGACGATGATCGCCAAAGGCTTCATCGAGGAAGTCGATGCCGACATCCGCAATGGGGAGCTTGTCTGGTGCGAGACCGGGGACGGTCACGGCACCACGCTGGTGGCGACCAACGCAGGCCTCGCCGCCATCGGCATTGAGCCCGAGGGCACGAGCACCGCGCCTGCGAGCGCGCCAGACACCCGCGCCGAGCAGCAGGCCGCGCCCACTACGCGAACACCGCGCGAAGGCACCAAGCAGGCCGCGCTGATCGCGATGCTCCGCGCGCCGGGAGGTGCGACTATCGCCGAGATTGTCGCGGCCACCGGCTGGCAACCACACACGGTGCGCGGCGCGGTGGCGGGCGCTCTCAAGAAAAAGCTCGGTCTCGAAGTGGCCTCCGAGAAGATTGATGGCCGCGGGCGGGTGTACAGCCTCCCGCCGGCTTGAAGACACGACGTTTTCCAGACCCGATGCCGCCGCCCGATCCGGGCGGCGGTTTTCATCTGGCATGGCGCAACCGTATCTCCTCGAACAGCCGCCGCAGCGCGTAGGAACGTCCAATGCTGACCACCGTGAAAATCGCACCCATCATGAGATTCTGCGCCAGTGTGGTGTGCAGCCCGAAGATCGGGAAGATCAGGATCTGGGTCACCACCGCCACGCCGTAGCCAACGGCGACGTTGGCAAGGGACTCCACGAGTGACATTGCACGGCTCTGCTTCATGCTGCATCCGTTTCGGCTGAAGCAGGACTGAGCCGCTCGTCCTTCACCTCGGCGAAGGTTCGACCGTCGCCGTCGAGGATTGCATCGCGCCCAGTCTCCGCCTGCCAGCGCTCCACGGCGACATCGACATAGGCCGGGCTGATCTCCATTGCGAAGACACGCCGGCCATTGGCCTCGCCCGCCATGATCTGCGAGCCGGAGCCCGAGAACGGCTCGTAGCAGAGCCCGCCACGGGCCACGTGCTGGCGCATCGGGATCCCGAACGCGTCGAGCGGCTTCGGCGTCGGGTGGTCGGGCCGCTCATCTTTGGCAAATGACGGCATCTCCCAGGTCGAGGGCAGCGTCTCCTCGGCGACCTTCGGCGGCCGGTTCGGGCGCCTCCAGCCCATGAAGCAGGGCTCATGCTTCCAGAGGTAATGGGACCGGGTGAGCACGCCGCGGTCCTTCACCCAGATGATCTGCTGATGGACGAAGGCGCCGGCCTTCTCCCAGCACGCTTCCAGCATCGCCTGGCGGCGGGAGGCATGCCAGCAGTACCAGGCGGCGTCCTCGGTGATCGCTTCGGTCACAGCCGCGGCGATGAAGCCGTCGTAAAGCTCCGCGCCCTGCGAGCTGTCGTCCCAGGTGACGCCGTAGGATTGGCTCCAGTCCTTGTTCCGCGTCGGGTGGTTGGAGCCGTCATAGTCGACCAGATAGGGCGGGTCGGTGGCGAACAGGACCGCGCGCTCGCCGTTCATCAGACGGCGTACATCCTGATGGTTCGTACTGTCGCCGCAGAGCAGCCGGTGATCGCCGAGGATCCATAGATCGCCCTTGCGGGTGGCCGGATTGCGCGGCGGCTCGGGTATGGTCACGGGCGGAACCGAGCCGCCAGCCCCGCCGTCTTCATCGTCTGCGTCCGGGTCGAGCGCGAGGAGCTTGTCGAGTTCGCCGTCGGAGAATCCGACCAGCGACAGATCGAAGTCCTCGGCCAGCAGTCCCTGCAGCTCGGCGGAGAGCAATGCCTCGTCCCAGCTTCCGAGTTCCGTCAGCTTGTTGTCCGCGATGCGGTAGGCCCGGCGCTGCGCCTCGGTCAGATGCCCGAGCACGATCACAGGCGCCTCGGGGAGCCCCAGCTGCGTCGCGGCAAGCACGCGCCCATGGCCTGCGATCAGCTCCCCGTCCTCGGCCACGAGGCAGGGCACGGTCCAGCCGAACTCGGCCATGCTGGCGGCAATCTTGGTGACCTGGTCCGCGCCGTGCACCTTCGCGTTCTTGGCGTAGGGCTGGAGGCGCGAAAGCGGCCAGGTCTCGATCCGCTCGGGGGCGAAGCTCAGTGTCATGGGTCGGATGGGTCCGTGGATCGAAGTGGACACCTGTGGTCCTGGACTCCGGAGGCCGCGCTGGACTCCGTGCGGGGTTCAGCGGGCGCGACGGGCGTCCAGCCATCAGGCGCGTGTTCGTTGGTGGTTTCTCGGGATCTACTTGGATCCGGATGCCGGGTGGCTTCCCAAAAATCCGGCCCTGTCGCTGGCGATCCATCGCGCCTCGCCCGCCAGCATACGATTTCCGCCAGGAAGGACCCGCGAACTCGTATGCTTAGGTGATGTTGGCGTGAACGGGCGCCGATCCGTTACGAAAGGATCAGTGCGGATCCTTTACTTGGATCGGTTCCAACGAAAGGATCCGTGCGCTCGTGATCGCGACGCGCGCCTCTCCCGAGGATAGCCAGAATCTACCCAAGAACTGGGGTTTTCGTCTCTTCGAAAAGTGTCCGGCGGACACTTTCCGCTTCGCTTCGCGAGCTTGCGATCATTCGCCGAGGAGCGCTCGCAGATCTTTCATCAGCAGGAAGAGATGATAGGGGTCGGTCGGACTCGGCTCGAAGTCGAACTGCTCGTACCAGGCGCGCGCTTCATCGTCCTTGGCATGAACGAGAAGCGCTCGGATCCCTGCAATTTCGGCAGCTTGAGCCGTGCGCAGCAGTGCATCCTTGAGCAACGCTTTGCCCAGCCCCTTTCCCTGCTCGGCTCGGTCGATGGCAAGACGCGCGAGGAGCATTACCGGGATCGGATGACGGGCAAGCCCTTTGCCGACACGACCGGGAGCGTCGGCATGTTCAACGGCGCCGACCGCGAGGCTGTAATAGCCCGCGACACGCTGCTCCCCGCGGCACACGACATAGGTCTGAGCGCTGCCCGCTTTCTGGTTGACCAGAGCGTGGCGTTGCAGGAATCGATCCAGAGGTTCCTTGCCGCAATCAAACGCGTCGACCTCGTGGGAGGCATCGAGCTTTTGGACGGCAGAGAACGATTGGTTCTCCGCCGTCACTCAAGCACGCTCTTCTCGGCGAGCAGTCTGGCGAGGCGCGGCTTGCTCTGGACGGGGCGGTCGAGAACATCCTGGAAGGCTTGCCACTGGGCGTCATCCAGCCGGAACATGCGCCGATCGACGAGCGCTTCCTCGGCGGCATGAATGCCCGCCTCGAGCAGGAACTCCGTCACGTTCTTGTGCGAAAATGTGGCAGCTCGCTGCAGCAGCGCCTTCATGGTCGGCGTGGTGCGCACCTCGATGCGTTCGGACTTGGCTTCGGCTGCTGGCATGGCGGATCTCCTGTCCCGACCTTCATATCATACGGACAACGTACGGACAAGAAGTTAATTGGGGTGACTGGCCGGGTCCTCGCAAGCCCCCTTGACCATTTCAATCACGTAGCGGCGCGACCGGAGCCGGGGGACTTTGCGCTGGTTCAGCCGCCATGCGATCACGCAGAGCGCATAGAGCCAGTGCTCGTGCGCCGCCGAGCGCTGCAATCCCACGGTCCAGCAGATGGTTTTCCAGCGCTCGCCGTAGGCGCGCAGCCAGACAATCTTGCCGTCGATCGGATCGAGCCCCACCGTCCAGCTGAGCGTTTCCTCCATCCGGCTGATCGCGGCGGGTGACGGGATGACGCGCATCGGCTTCGGCTCCTGTCCGACCTTGTCGGCGAAGCTATGGATAACTTCTGGCCAGACGCTGAAATATCCCTGCCGCTGGGGTTCGGGCAGGCGCTTTAGCACGAAGGCCGCTTCCGCGAGACGTTCCTCGACGAGACTCGGTGTCCACCTCACAGCACACCTCCCCGGGTCTCCATCGCCCAGAGCAGGATCGCGATCGCGTCGGCCTCGTTGTCGTCGGCGGGTTGGAACCCGCGCTGGCGCATCGCGGCGAGCACGGCATCCTTGCCGGCGTTGCCCTTGCCCGTAGCGAAGCGTTTGATGGTGCCGACAGGAACGCCCTGATAGGCGACGCCCTTACGCTCGCACCAAGCGGTCAACGTCGCCAGGAAACCGCCATAGAGGTGGGCGGCGTCAGTGCCGATATGGCGCCGGACCTCCTCGAAATAGATCGCGGCCAACCCACCGCCGTCGTCGGCCAGTTGTTCGAGCCATTGCTGGAAGCGCAGGTAGCGCATGCCGCCGCCGTCGTAGCGGCCGGAGCGGAAGCTGGCGGTTCCGCTGTGCACGATCCCGCCCGCCAGGCTCGCCCAGCCCGTGGTGGTGCCGAGATCCAGGGCGAGAATGGCGCTGCCCGCGGATGTCGAGATGACCGGGGCCGGATGGGGCGCGCTCTTGGGGAGGGGTGACGGGCACTGGCTCATGGTGGTGGGTCCTTCTCGTCTAATGTCGGTGAGGGGATGGGCGGCACGGTGCCTGCGCGCGCGAAGCCCCTGGGGGTGGGAGCGGGAGAACCCGCTTGGCGCGGTTCTCCCCCACCCCCGAAGGGGGTGGCTTTCACCCCCACAACTTCGAGAGCGCAGCAACACGTTGAATCTTTTGGAGAAATCGAATTTGGGACGGCCCATTGTGTGGGTCGCGTTCCCAACTTGAATCTGCGAAAGGCCGCGCAGCGGAGCGCGCGGGAGCCAAGGTAGTTGGGACGAGCTTTCCCAACTTGAATGTGCGCGGGACGGCTGGGCGGTGCGCGGCGGCGCGAAAAGCAACGAAAGTAGTTGGGAAGCTGGCCGCCCAGCTCGCCGCAACTTGCCACAACTTGATTCTGCGTAGGTCCGCGTAATCGGGATGAGCTGGCGCATCACGAGGTCTCCTCCGTCTGATAGACCCAGACCAGGGGGTTCTCGACCGGCAGCGCCGCGCCGCTCTGTGGGCACTTGTAGGTGCTGGGAAGGACCGGGATCCGGACGGGCACGACCTCGCCGGTGTCGGGGTCTGCCGTCTCTTCTCCGGTCGGGAACGTCATGCCCTCGACGCAGAGATAGCCGAACTTGGAGCGCGAGGTTGGCAGACCGAACGGCGCGCCATCGCGAACGAACTTGATGAAACCCTTCGTGGCCAGCACGCTGATCCGTTCGCGGATCGTGTCCTTGCCGCCGAGCCCGGCCTGATTCTCGAAGCTCTCGGCGAACTGCAGCGCGGTATAGAGCCGGCCGGCCTCGGCCTCATCGAAGAGCAGTTGAAGGATCACGTCGTGTTTGCGCGCGCGCTCGGCGTCGAGCTTCTCGCCGAACTCGCGACGCACGAGCCTTGTCTCCGAGCGGTCGATCGCGATCCAGCGTCCATCCGCCTTGTCGACGATCATCGGCTCGATGCCGGGGCCGTTGCGGAGCTCGAAATGCAGCATCCGCTCCGGTCGGTCCTCGTCGGGCCGGTGCATGATCACGCCGGAGGTGTAGAAGCTGCGGAGGCTGCCCGCGCCCGAGAGCGCCATGAACGGGTCCTCGGCGAGCTGCTTCTTCGTGATCTTGCGGGTGTGATGGCAGAGGATCAGGCCGGCATCCGGGGCTACGGCGTCCCGCAGGGCCTCGACCCGCTCCTGCAGGAAGAAGAGCATCGCGGTGTTGTCGTTCTCCCCGCCGCCGTCCGGACCCCCATCGAAGAGATTGCGGATCGGGTCGATGCAGAGGATATCGGGCGCGCCATGGCCGTAGTGGGCGCGAACCGCGGCGATGGTCAGGCCCACGCCGCCGGCGTCGAGCAGCATGCGGACCTTCGGCGTGGCGACGAGATTGTCGCGCGCCGCGGCTAGGAGCGCCGGCTCGATCCGGATGGCCTGGAGGCGCTCCCGGAGGTAATGGTACTGGATCTCCGCCTGCAGATAGAAGATCCGCAGCGGCCGGCTTGGCGCAAAGCCGAGGAAGGGCACACCCGCCGCCATGTGGACCAGCAGACTGATCAGGAAGTCGCTCTTGCCGACCTTGGGGGCGCCGCCGAGCACCAGCATCCCGCCGGGCGTCAGCAATCGCGGCGCGATGATGTCGTCGGGCATCGGGCTCACGTCGTCGAGCAGTGCGCCGAGCGTGAAAACCGGAAGCGCGGACATCGGCGGCACGGCGATCCGTTCGAGGGCCGGTCCGTGGCGCTCTTCGTGCAGCCGCCAGAGGCGCTGTGCTTCCGAGGCGAGGCGTTCGAGGGGCCAGCTGGGACGGAGTTGGGCGGCGTTGTACTGGCAGATCGCCTCCCACGCGTCGTCGCGGCTCATGCGGCCCTCATGCGCCATGCGGACGTAGTGGCCGATGGCGGCGCTCGCCCCCTGGAAGCGGGTCCAATCGTCTGATCCGCCTTCGCGGACCGGCGTCGTCAGGACATCGGTGATCGACGGTTTGTCCGTAGAGGGGCCTAGCTGGGATCCGACCCCGGCAAGCGGCGGCATGTCGGCGACGAGCTCGGCGAAGTCGCGCAGATGGACCTCGACCCGCGGGCTGTGGCGGCGGATGTTGACCAGGCGCTTGAACCCGCCCTTGTGATAGACCGAACCAGCCAGGCGGATCGGCTGGTGGGCCGATCGGAAATGCGTGTCGCCGCCGACCTTGACCGCGATTTCGCCGCGCAGCCGACAGAGAAGCGCGATGTCCTCGCCCTCGGCCGGTTCGCTCAAGCGCCACCAGACATGCAGCTTGTCGAGACCGTCCGGTGTCCGGCCGCCACTTTCGACGAGCAGTGTCGGCTCGCCGAGATGACGAACGAGGTGGTCAAGCTTGGCCGCAATGTCTCCGGCGTCGAGGTCGACCAGGACCGTCTGCATCTGCTGGACATCGGCGGCCTTGGCCTTGCCGGTCTCGGCGACCGTTCCCGGCACCACATAGAAGGCCGCCCCTTCGCGTGCTGCCCAACCGGCAAAGGAAACCGCCTTCTCCAGCAAACTGTCGTCGATCTCGATCCAGGCGTTGTGGGGTCGGCCGTCGATGCCCTGGCCTTTGTCCACGAACCCGCGCAGGGGCACCCAGCCCTCGCAGTAACCGAAGACGACGTCTAGAAAGACGGCGATCTGCTCGGGATCCGGCTCGATGTCGAACGGATCGGCCTGCGGCGCGGCGTCGTTGAAGTCGCGCCAGGCATCGAGGGAGATGACCTTGTTCCCGCTCATGCCGGCAGCCCCCAGCAGCGTTCCGCCCACGGGCACATTCGGCACTCGTGGAAGTCACGGCTCGTAGCGATGCGCGGCAGCAGATCCCCTGCATCCGTCGCCTCAAGGACCCGCACGGCGCGATCGCTCATGCGTTGGGCGAGCGCCGCGTCGAACGGCACCAGTTCGTGGTGCAGTTCGGCGGTGTCCTTGTTGATGGCGGTGAAGAGCGCGGGATTGTCGGAGATGCCGGGGACCTGCGCCTCCATGTAGGCCTGGTAGAGGGCGATCTGGGACGCGTAGACGGGCTTCGCGACAACCACGCCCTTGGCCACGGTCTCGCGCCAGTTCCTGGCGTTCATCGTCTTGCATTCCCAGAGCGCGGGAACGCCGATGCCCAGCAGCTGGGGTGCGGCGGCGATGATCCCATCGACATGACCGCGGATGCGGCCACCAGCGACCGAGAAGCCGAATTGCTCGCCGTCCAGACGGTTGCCCTTGCGGGTATAGAGAACGAACCCGGCACCGCGCAGCCAGCGGATGGCAAGATCTTCGAGCGCGTGTCCAATCTCGAAGATCCGCAGCGTCTGGCCGGAGAACTCCTGACCCTCATCCTTCGGCGCGCCCGCGAACTCGAATTGCAGAGCGCGCTCACAGCCGTGTCCAAGGCGGGAGCCGCCGAGGTAGGTCCTGGGCGCAATCGCCCCGCGTTCAGCGGCGATCGCCTCGTCGATCACCGCATTGATGCGTTCCGCGCAAGTGGGGCGGTGGTTGTAGTCGAGCATCAGAACGGCACCTCCGCGTCGGCGTCGGCTGCCATGGCGTGCATGGCGTCCTGGAAGCCGCCGACGGCGACCTCGATGAGCGTGAGCACCTGCGCCTCCGTGAGGTCGGAGAAGCGCGTCTGCCAGCCAATCTCCTCCATGATCTCGGCGACCGGCTTCATGGCGGCGCGGATCGCCGCCTTCTCCTGTTCGGTGAGATCAACCATGACCCAGCGCTCCCGCGCCAAGCGCGTCCAGAAGCCTTGGCAGACCATCGAGCAGAACCAGACAGAGGGGCGCGGTTGCTTCGACCGCACCGGGTCGAACCAGCCAAAGCCACGGGTGGGTCGCCGGCAGACAGCACAGAGCGTTCCACGCGGATGCCAGAGCCGCCGCCGGTCCTCGGCCGTGGTGGGGGAAACAGATGCCATGGCTCATGCCGCCCTCCCGATGGCTGCTTCGGGCGCGGCATCGGCCGCGCCGAAGACGAGGGAGCGGATAGCGTCGCGGTTGAAGCGAAAGGCCAGCAGCGCTGATGCCTGATAGCGGGTGAGCCCGAAATCCTGCCGGTACTCCGGCGGCAGGAAGGCAAGCTGCCGGTCGGTGGGCGGCTGGTTCAACCAGCGGCGCGTCTTGTGGGCGCTCTCGTCGCTCTCATGCTCGTTGAGCCAGTCGTCCGCCGCTGCCAGACAGACCGTGCGCTCGCCCATCGCCAGCAGATGAGGCCGCTGCTTCTGCAGACCGCCGATGCCGTACCAGCGGCCGTTCAGGAAGAAGACACCGCCCCAGGCATTGAAGCCGTTGGCGATGAGCGCGGCATCGTCGCCGAAGAGATCGCACCAACGGAAACTCGACCGCTTCAGGAGGTCGATCTCGGACATCACGAAGTCGCCGAGCGGCGCTGCTTCGCCGCCTTCGGGACGCTCCCAGACATGACCGCACAGCGGGCATTCGATAGTGGCGAGCGGCACGATGGCGCCGCAGTCCGGGCAATCCTTAGTGGGCGCTTCGCCGGAGGGCTCGCGACCGTCCAGGTCGACGTCCTGCTCCAGCGAACCGTGCAGCAGGGTCGAGGTGCCGAAGTCGAGCACGATGCAGTCGGTCTTGATGACACCGGGATGCTCCTCGGGCGAGACCGTGCGCAGGCCGCGGCCGACCATCTGGATCATGGTCGACTTGTACGAGCTCGGCCGCAGAAGCACGACGCAGCCCGTTGGCGGATGATCCCAGCCCTCGGTCAGGACGGCGACATTGACGACGACCCGCAGCTCTCCGGCGGCGTAGGCGTCGAGGGTCGTCTTGCGGTCGGTATCGGCCATGTCGCCGTGGATCAGCCCGGCGGCGACACCAGCCGCTTCGAAAGCGGCGGTCACGTTGCGCGCATGGTCCACGGTCGAGCAGAACACCACGGTCTGGCGCTCGCCTGCTTTTTCCCGCCAGTGGCGGATGACGGCGTCCGTGACCGGCGACCGGTTCATGATCGCATCAACCTCGGTCATGTCGAAATCGTCGGCCGTGCGACGCACCTTGGTGAGCTGGTCCTGGACGCCGACATCGATGACGAAGGTGCGCGGCGGCACGAGATGGCCGGAGGCGATCAGTTCGCCGATCCGGATCTGATCGGCGACGTTCGAGAACACCGGGCGCAGACCGCGCTTGTCACCCCGGTTGGGCGTCGCGGTAACGCCGTAGATCCGGCACATGGCATTGCGCTGGAGCGCGGTGTCGATGATGCGCCTATAGCTGTCGGCTGCCGCGTGATGCGCCTCGTCGATCACCAGGAGGTCGAGCGCGGGCAGCTGGTCGAGATTGCCCGCGCGCGCCAGCGTCGGCACCATGGCGAAGGTGACTTGGCCAGCCCAGGACTTCTCCTTCGCGTCGACGATCGAGGTCGAGATCCGGGGATTCACACGGCCGAACTTGCTGCGGTTCTGAGCGGTCAGCTCGTCGCGATGCGCGAGCACGCAGGCCTTGGCGCCCGTGCTCTTCGGGGTTTCGCCGACCAAGCGACCGACGACCCCCGAGAGCATGATCGTCTTGCCGGCTCCGGTCGGAGCGACGCCGAGGGTGTTTCCGTGTTCGCCGAGCGCGCGGACGCTGCGCTCGACGAACTGCTTCTGGCGGGGACGCAGCAGCATGGCCGCCTCACTGCGCCCAGGACGGGCGTGTGCCCGCCGCCGGTGCTGAAGATTGGGGCATGGAGGGCTGGGAAGGCTGAGCCTGCGGGTGCGGTGCCGCACCGGGCACGCCCATGAGGCCGGCATACTCCTTGTGATCCGGCGTCACGGCCGCGCGGATCTCGTTCTTCTCCTCGCCGTTGGTGTCGGTGCCGATGTCGATCCGCGCCACGAACTCGAGCCCGTCGAGATCGGCAAAGCCGCTGATGCGACGCGCGGCCTGGGCCTGAGCGGACGTGTCCTTGTCCGAAATGCCGCGCGCGGAGTTGAGCATGCCGCGGATCAGGCTGCGGCCCATGTTCGCCCAGTCCGGCCCCTTGGGGCTGTAGAGCCCGATCAGGGTGAAGATCTTGCGCCGTGCGAAGGGCCCTTCGAGAACCGTGAACTCGCCCGAGAGATAGACCGAGCCAGTGGTCCCCCGCGTAGCGTATCCGCCGGTCCAGCCCTGCGCCGGATCGTCGAATCCGCCCGGACGGATCGTCAGGCGCACCTTGGCCAGCGTGCCCTTGGGGATGATGTTGCTGTTCTGCTTGGCGTCGTTGAAATCGTTCCAGGATCCAGTCATGGCTGGGGTCTCCTCGTTCAGGCGTTTTCGGAATGGGTGGGGGCGTCGGAGGTCGGCGCCGTCGCGGCCGGGGGCGGGCTTCGATAGGCCAGCCGCTCGGAGGCGGGCTTCAAGGGGCCGCGGATCTTGGCCATCAGGCGGCCGAGATGCGGCTCCTCGATCAGGTCGAGACGACCGGATCGATCCTTCGCCGGGAAGTTCCAGGGGTTGATCGTTTGGCAGACGAAGGCACGGTAGGGCGCGCCGGATTCGTCCTTGATCTCCGCCATCGTCAGGACTTCATCGACGATGCCCGGCAGCTCGAGGCCGGTCTTCGAGCCGTCGATCTGCGGCTGAAAGATGCGCCGATTGAAGTCGTCGAGCTTCTCGTCGAGGATCCCGACGAACCAGACGTTCTTAGCCCGCGTGTGCTGGAGATGCGTGAGCCACGCGATCATCTCGCGGCCGTGCAGGCCGTAGGCGCCGCGGACATCGGGCTTGCCGGTCTTCTCCGAGAACGCCTCGGGCTGCCCCTTGCACCATTGGAAGCAGAGCCGCCCGGCGACGGTGATCGAGTCGATGAAGACCGTGTGGTAGCGGTCGAGCGAAGCCGGATCGCCGAAGCGCTCGCACACCGCCGCGAAGTGGGCCTCGCTGTAGACCTGGTCGTCCCGCAGCGCCGGATTGGGGCCGCCGATGAAGACCGCGAAGTCGCGGCACTCGGCCCATGTGCGCGGCCGGACGCTGTCGCCGGACCATCCCTCGATGGCGAGGTCGCCCGCCTCCAGGTCGATGAACAATGTAGTGGCGGGGTCGAGCGTCCAGAGAAGCGAGGTCTTGCCGATCCCGGACTTGCCGAAGATCGAGCCCTTGATGCCGCGCGGCTCGGCGAGCCGCTGATCGGCGGAGATGATCGGGAGGGCCATCACTTGCCTCCCTTCGCCGCGATCAGAGCGTCAATCGCGACATCGGCTCCGAGCGCGCCGGCCTTGCGGGCCTCGTCGTGGAGGGTGCGCACCGCGTCGATCTCGCGGTAGAGGGCCGATGCCCGCTCGTTCAGCCCGATGAGGGCGAAGGCCAGGTCGTCGATCGAGGCCGCCCCGACTGGCTTGACGGTCTCGTCGCGACGCTCGCCAAGGGCCGGCACCCGGATGGTCTCGGGCAGCTTGTCCAGCCCGTAATGGTGCTCGCGGAGCACCGCGAGCTTCTTCGTGATGCTCATGACGTCACCTCGGTGTTCAGGGAAAGACGGAAGCTGGGCTTGCCGGTGCGGACGGTGCGCGCGTCCTCGAAGGCGGAGCGGATGTGGCTCGGCCAGGCCGCGAACTTGCGCTCGGGCACCTTGATCGCGACATCGACGTATTCGGTGGGGTCGTCGCCCTCGGCCCGGATGCGTTCGACGAGAGCGGCGAGCTTGTCCTGGTCCCAGTCGACGCGCTTCGGCAGGTCGGCGATCACGGTGACCGCGCCGTCATCGAAGCGGACCGTGCCGGTGTCCTTGCCGGCCGCTTGGCGCGCTGCGTGGGCACGATCGCCGTACTTGAGCGCGACGGCCCCATCGAGCCAGTCGCAGACGGTCTTGGCGCGGCGCAGGGCGTCGGCGGCCTCGTCCTGCAAGAGGACGAGTTGCTCGGCGGGCAGAGCGGCGATGTCGCCGACGGCCATGCGCCGGAGCTCATCGAGGGAGATGCGGTTGGAGATCGTCATCACCACCCCCTCATGCCGCAGGCTTGCTGGGGTGGTCGGCGGTGCTCGCCCGGATCTGCTCGCGCTCGTACTCCTCGACGTCTTCGAGGCGATACACGACGCGACCGCCGAGCTTGACGAAGCGCGGGCCTTCGCCCGTCCAGCGCCAGCGCTCAAGCGTGCGGTGGCTGATGTTCCAGCGCGCAGCCAGGTCGATCTGGTTGAGGTGTTTCGTAGCCATCTGTTTCTCCTTCGGTTTTGGTCGAAAACCTGCGGAGACGATGGCTGGCCGGGAGGGAGAAAACCGACCCGGTCAGAGGGAGAAGAACAGAGAGAATTTCGTCAGAGCGCGAAGCCCCAGAGACCGTTCTCGGACTTCAGATAAGGTTCGAGGTCTGCCCATCGCTGCGCGCCAAATGCTTGACGCAGCGTCTTCGCGCTGGAGTGGGCATGATCAAGGAGTTCCCGAGCGCTGAAGCGTCGGCCGTCCTGGTGTCCCTCAACCAGCTTGCGAATGATGGCGATATGGATGTCCGACTTGAGATCGATCGTGACGTTGCCATGGATGGTGAGTCGCTGCCCGCTCGGTGAGAGGGACAGGGGCGTATGAGGGCTGACGGCGGGTGTGCCATCGAGAAGTGCCCATAGGATTTCTGGGCTGACCGCCATTCCGTCGTCGTCGAAATCGATGGCATCGCCGATGGACACGACGAGGTGCCCCGGCAGCCCCGGTTCATGGAGCCGACCACTGGGCGTGCTGGTCAAGAGAATGCGGACATGGGGTGTTGGTCGCCTTCGGGCCGCATCAGCCACATTTGCCCAAATCCTCCGGTCCGAAAGGCGGCGCGCGAACCAGATCGGGACCCGCTGCGGGCGACGGCCGATGCGCGCGTCGCCAAGCTCCCACAAAGCTCGTGGAACGAGCGCTCTGGCGCCGCCACGGGACGCAATGTCCAGCCCGACCAGCAAGCGGGCGAAAAGGACTGGGAAGTCCACCCCGTAGACTCCCATCCGCTCTTTCGGGACATCGACCCAGCCAGCAGACGGGCTGAAGTATCCGTAGCCGTTCCGTTCCGAGGACCAGACCAGGGAAACCGGCTCGTCTTCGAAATCAGCCAGCGAGGCGGCCGCCGCGTCATGGCCATCGGGACGCAGCACATTCGCCGCCAGCAATTTCCCCGCGCTGTTGGCGTGATAGTCGGAGAGCACGGCGCCGGCGACTTTGGCATCCGCGCTCTCCACAATTGAGAGGAGCAGATCAACCGCCCTCCGATCAATCGACGACGACACCGCCGTCTCCGGAAAGGATGCCCCAGCGCCGGAGGTACTTCTCGCCGATCAGCTGCTCCTCTTCGGTCTGGTCCTTGAGATTGCAGCCATGCGGCATCGTGATCGTTAACGGCAGCGTCCGACCGCGTTTGGCATCGCCCTTGGGATGGAATTTGATCGAGAGTTTGGCCTGTGTCGCCACCCAACCGCCAGCCAGCGGATCGTTGGCGCCGAACCGCTCCGCCGACATGCTCCAGATGGTGCGGTCGGCCTTCCGAAGACATTCCAGCGTGACGCGCTCGCCCACATTGTCGATGGGCATCAGACGCAGCTGCTTGACCTCGACGGACTCGATCCCGTCCTCCGGTTCGGTCGGAAAATCGAAAGGATGAAGCAGAACCGCGAGGTCGTAGGTGCGGAAGGGCACCTTCTCGCTCTGGAACTCGATCCCCAGCAGGTCGCGCGCCATGAAGCGGACCATCTCCTCGCGGCTCTCGCGGTCGTTGGCGACGACTTCGATGACGCCGGTCGCCGGTTCATACGTCATGGCCGCCTCGAAGACGGGACGGCGGGCGCGGCGGACGAGCGTTCCCGCGTCATCGAACGCCAGGAAATCGTCGAGGAGGCCTTCGCGGTAAATCGCGATCTGGACAAGCTCGCAATCCTCGCCGTCGAGGGTCGGCCGATAGCGCCCGAAGATGTCGATGTGGATGTTGTTGGAAGCGAACCGATCGCGCAGTGCCGTCTTGAAGGCATCGATGGATGCCTCGTCCCGCCGCAGATCGAGGTTCGGCTCGCCGATGAACCCGTCCCAGCTCCGACCACGGCGCCGCTCATCGGTGTAACGGACCTCCTCAGCATGGCGGAACCGAACCGGTTCGTTCAGGAACATCCAGAGCGAACGTGCATGGCCATTTGCCAGATCATCGAGCACCGTGCGGTCGTCGATCACGCTGTAGAGTGCGGTCTGCCCCGCATCATCGGCCAGGGCGCTCACCCGCTCGGCGTCATTGACGATGCGGGCGCGGGCTTCGTCGTCCATCTCGTCAACGGCGCGAAGCGTGACGCGAACCACCTCGGGCTCGGGCGCCTCCCAATCGACCTCGGTCGGAAGCTCGATGCCGGTGTGGTGGAAATAGGCCTGCAGCGACGAGGCAGGCACGTTGCGGATGAAACTCGTCACTGAGGCCATGGCCGATCTCCTTAGCCCTTGATGTTGCGGGGGTCGTTCCCGTGGGAATCGGACTGGCCAATCCGGCCATCCTGGTTGTGGATCTTGAATTCCGTCCCGGCGTTGCGGCTGATCTCTCGCCCACGGTCGATCGCCTCCCGCTTCGTGTCGAAGTGCCCGCTGGCGCGCTCGGCGCCGCCGCGGCGGACATCCCATCCGCCATTGGGATTGGGGACCACGTGATGGGTGCCCGAACCGTTACCTGCTTTAGCCATGACGGCCTCCTGTCTCGTGAAAGCGCGAAAGCGGGTTCGTTACTACGAACTTGTGCGCAAGATAGGTATTGCAGGTACGGCGTGTCAAGGACTAGATGTATCGCGATAACGAACCCGGCGGACAAACAGGAGAACACCCGGTGCCAACACCCTTGGGAGAGCGCGTTCGCGAGCTCAGACTGAAGCGAGGACTGACCCTGGAGGCGCTCGCCGAAAGGGTCGGATCCAGCAAGAGCTACATGTGGGAGATCGAGAACAAGGACGTCGCGCGCCCTTCGGCGGAAAAACTTGCTCTGATCGCAACCGCAATCGACACCACCGTTGAGTACCTGCTGGCAGGTGACGGAGAGAAGGAAGAAGACGCAGAGGACATCGCATTCTTCCGAAAATACAAGAAGATGGATGCTCCATCGAAAGAGCGACTCCGTCGCATATTGGACGCGTTGGACGACGACTAATGAGCAATGGAAAGCGCAAATCCCCTCAACAAGAGGCGAACCGTCTTTCGATCCTGCTACGTCATGTTCTGGGAGAGGACCGCTTTCCGGTGGACGTCGAAGCGCTTGCCCGCGAGGTCTCCAAAAACAACGAGGATCCGATCACCAAGATCGTGGGCGGGGATCTACCCGGCTTCGAGGGTATGCTCAGGCCACACAGGAAGAGGCCGGAATGGCACATCGTCTACAACGACGATCCGCGGTATCGGGGCCGGGTGCGGTTCACACTCGCGCATGAATTCGGTCATTATCTGCTTCATCGCCCGACCTTGACCGCCCAAGACTACAATTCGGGCATTCTCGATCGCGATTGCGATTTCCAGTGCAAACCACTGCTTCCCAATAGCTGGCAGGAGGAGGAGAAGCAGCGGGAGGAGGAAGCCGACACGTTCGCGTCTTTCCTGCTTATGCCGCTCGACGATTATCGGGCTCAGGTCGATGGACACGAGATGACCGTCGATCTCCTGAACCACGTCACGGATCGCTACGGCGTGTCGTTGATCGCCGCTTGCCGGAAGTGGATCGATTTCACGGATAGGCGAGCGGCGATGATCGTGGCGCGCGACGGCCACGCGAAATGGGGACGCGCCAGCAAAGCCGCCCTAAAGAGCGGGATCTTCGTTCGATCGGGGATGCCGATCCCGGATGACGCGCTGGCCGCCATCGGCGCTGCCGAAAGAGGATTCGTTTCGGACAGGCCAGTCGCCCGGCCGAACGGCGTTTGGAACTTCAGCCGCGGCTCGGAGCCAGTGCGCGAATTGGCGATGGTGTCCGAGTTTCTCGACATGTCTCTGACCATTCTCCAGTTCGATGACGCCTTCGATGTTTGTGAGATCGAAGAGGATACGCCCTGGGACGCGTACGACCAGTTCACCCGTGATGATTCGATGTAACGACCCAACAATGCTGCGGGCAGCGCCGCTCCGGGCGACTTGCACAGATGTTCACGCTGGAAAGGCCTGACGAACGGCTTCGATCTGCTTCTAATGATTCCGCAGAAAAGCGATAAGTCATTGAATATGATTGCATATCGTCGTTTTGCGACTACCGTTTCGCCAGTCATCTTCTGTTGCGAACGGTCTCATGCAAGACGCCCGATCTGGCCCGAACCCGCTGCTGCCCGTCCGTCTGTCGACGGGCGAACGCCTCGATGAACTCGCGTTCATTTTTGCCGCGGGGCTGAGGCGTATACTGCCGGAACAGTCCAGTTCTTTATCTGCACCTGGCGAAGACAGTTCATTCGACATTCTCGCCCTCAAACGCCGTGTTGGTCGTCGCAAACCGAGCAACCGAGTTGGAGGGCAATAATGCCAGGAACAAAGAGAAAGACTGACGCCGCGCCATGGCGGGTGGGCGAACGCGACGCGGCGGACGCGAGCGTGGTCACGCAGCTTGCAGCGCTGAAACGAATGACGGTGGTCGAGCTGAAGGCGAAGTGGGAAAGCATCTTCGGCACCCCCGCTCCGAACAACAGCCGCAGTTACCTCGAGCTGAGGCTCAGCTACCGGGTCCAGGAACTGACCCTCGGCGGCCTGTCCCGCGAGACGCGGCGGACGCTGGACTTGCTGGCTGACGAAATCGAGGGCCGGGCCGGGCGCAAGACGATCATCGCGGATCCCCGCAACCCCGTGGTCGGAACCCGCCTCGTGCGCGAATGGGACGGGGTAGAGCACACCGTCACGGTGATGAAGGACGGCTTCGACTGGCAGGGGCGCAAGTTCAAGTCGCTCTCGGCGGTGGCGCGGGCGATCACCGGCACGCAGTGGAACGGCTACCGCTTCTTCGGCTTGCGCGAGGCGCGGAGGGACGACCGATGAGCCGTCATCAGGAAGCCGTCGCGGTCGTTCCGCGCCGCCAGCGCTGCGCCATTTATACCCGCAAGTCGAGCGAGGAAGGGCTCGACATGGAGTTCAACAGCCTCGACGCCCAGCGCGAGGCTTGCGAGGCCTTCGTGACGAGCCAGAAGGCGGAAGGCTGGGCCACCATTCGCGAACGCTACGATGACGGCGGCTTCTCCGGTGGCACGCTGGAACGGCCCGGCCTGAAGCGCCTCATTCAGGACGTCGAGGCCGGTCTGATCGATGTGATCGTGGTCTACAAGATCGACAGGTTGTCGCGCTCGCTGATGGACTTCGCCAAGCTGGTCGAGATCTTCGACCGCAATCAGGTGACCTTCGTTTCGGTCACGCAGTCGTTCAACACCACGACCTCGATGGGCCGCTTGACCCTGAACATCCTCCTGAGCTTCGCGCAGTTCGAGCGGGAGGTGATCGGCGAGCGCATCCGCGACAAGGTCGCGGCATCCCGCAAGCGCGGCATGTGGATGGGCGGTCACGTCCCGCTGGGCTACGACGTGCGCGACCGCAAGCTGGTGGTCAACGAGGCCGAGGCCGCGACGGTCCGGATGATCTTCGAGCGATTCGTCGCCATGGGCTCCGCCACGACGCTGGCCAAAGCGCTCGCGGCTGAAGGCGTGCTGAACAAGCGCGGCAAGCCGATCGACAAGGGCTTCCTCTACAAACTGATCAACAACCGGGTCTACCTTGGCGAAGCCGTGCACAAGGGCACGGCCTATCCCGGCGAGCACGAGGCCATCATCGATCAGACCCTCTGGGACAAGGTGCATAGCATCCTGCAGGAGAGCCCGCGCCTGCGGGCGAAGAATACTCGCCGCCAGACGCCGGCCCTGCTGAAGGGGATCATCTTCACCGAGACAGGCACGGCGATGACGCCGACCGCGACGAAGAAGGGCACGCGCCTCTACCGCTACTACGCGTCGATGGACCTGATCCGAAACCGCCCGACCGGAGACGCCTCGGGTCCGCTGCGCTTGCCCGCCGGCATGGTCGAGGATGCCGTCGTCGGCGAAATCCGCCGCATGATCCGCGCACCCGAAGTCGCGGCGCGAACCATAAAGGCCCTGCGCGACGAGAGCCCGACCATCGATCAGAAGGCGGTCGTCACGGCGCTCGGCGAGTTCGATCAGCTATGGGCGGCGCTCTATCCGGCGGAGCAGACCCGCATCGTCCAGCTTCTGGTCGAGCGGGTGACCGTCGGCGAAGACGGCATCGCCGTCGATCTGCGCCACGACGGGCTGGGCTCGGTTCTCCGGGACATGATGGCGCCCCGCCAGACGGAGGCCCACGCATGACCGACTCGACGAACACCATCCGGGTCGTCATCCCCCTGACGATCCGCAAACGCAATGGGCGGCCGAAGATCCTGCCGCCCGACGAGGTGACGGTTCGGAACGGCCGGTCACAAGACCCTCATGTGCTGCGCGCCATCGCCCGCGCCTGGAGCTGGCGGCGGCAGCTGGAAACGGGCGCCGCTTCCACGATCCAGGACATCGCGGCGGCCGAGAAGGTCTCCGACCGGTTTGTGAGCCGAATGATGCGGCTCGCCTATCTGTCACCCGAGGTGCTTGAACACCTCGTCATCAGGCGCGTCCCACCGGCGCTGTCATTGAACGACCTTGTTTCGGTCGCCGACCGGCCATGGGCGGAGCAGATGGGGATAGTGTTTGAGGGACTGGCTTAACCGGCACAGCAGGAGAGTTTTGCCACATCCTTGTCGAATGTCTGGGCGGCCAGCTTCAACCCTTCAACAGTGGTCAGGTAGGGGAAGATCATCTCTCCGAGTGCCTTCGTGGTCATGCCGAACTTGAGCGCCAGCGCCAGCGTCTGGATGCTGTCGGCGCCCTCGGGCGCCATGATCACACCTCCCAGAAGCCGGTCGGTTTTCGCGTCCGCCACAAGCTTGATGAGCCCACGCGTGTCGCGCGCGGCCAGCGCCCGCGGCACGTTGTCTAGCGTCAGGACGCTCGTCTTGACCTCATGCCCGGTCGCGCGCGCCTCCGCTTCGGTCAGGCCGACACCCGCCACTTGTGGACCCGTAAACACGACCCACGGCATGGTTCCATTGTCGTAGACGAGGCTATCGCCATTCAGCGCGTTCTTCGCGGCGAGCTTTGCGCCATAGGCCGCCATGTAGACGAACTGGTCCCGGTTGGTCACATCGCCCGCCGCGTAGACGCCGGCTTTCGAGGTGCGCATGTGGTCATCGACCACGATGGCGCCGCGAGCGTCTTGCGCCACACCGGCCTCCGCCAAGCCGAGGGTTGCGGTATTGGGGATGCGTCCCGTCGCGACCAGCAGCCGCTCCGCCTTCAGCTCGACCGTCTTGCCGCCTTCGCTGACGCAGACGGTGACGCCGGTCTCATCTTCACAGCAGGCATCGTAGGTGATGCCGCAATGAAGCGTGATGCCTTCGGCGCGGAAGGCCGCAGCCAGCGCGTCCGACACTTCCGGTTCCACCTGCGGCAGCAGGCGCGACCGGCAGATCACCGTCACCTCAACGCCCATGCGCGCCATCATCTGGGCAAGCTCCACGCCGATATACCCGCCGCCGATGACAATCAGGCTCCTGGGCAGCGTCTCCAATTCCAGCAGTGTCGTGCTGGTCAGGTAGGCCACGGTCTTGATGCCGGGAATCGGCGGCACGGCAGGTCGTCCGCCCGTAGCGATGATGATATTGTCGGCGGCGACAGGGCCGTTTTCGACGAGCACGCCGGCGCCGTTCAACCGCGCCGCGCCCTCCAAATAGGTAATCCCGTCATACTCGGGCAGCAGGTCGGCGTATTTCTTCTGCCGTAGCGTCGAGACGAGATCGTCCTTGGCGGCGATCAGACGTCGCCAATCATTCACCTGCGCGTCGCCGGTCAGGCCCGGGAACCGGCCCGCCGCCCTTGCGCCATGTAGCGCCTCGGCGGCGCGGATCATGGTTTTGGACGGCACGCAGCCGACATTGACGCAGGTGCCGCCAATGGTGCCGTGGCCGATCAGGGCGACGCTCGCCCCTTGCTCGGCCGCCGTGATGGCAGCGGAAAAGCCTGCCGAACCCGCGCCGATGACGGCGAGGTCGTAGGTTGTCCGGGATCGTGCGTTGGGGGTGCAGCAGTGGCTTGGCTTGAGGCGTTCGTTCATGTCCGTCTTTCTTTCTGTTCTCAGACCATCGACCCGAGGTCCGAGGCGTAGCTGGGATAGGCGAAGATCGCCGCCTTGATCCGGTTGGCGGTCAGCCCCGCACCCATGGCCATCGCGAAAAGATTGATCTGTTCCTCCGTTCCCGGACCAATCAGATGCGCGCCGAGGATGTGGCCGGTCTCACGCTCCACCAAAACCTTGAAGCCGCTGGCCACGGCGCTTACACGTATCGAGGAATACCATCGCTCGGTCCGCTCGAAATGGACGTCGAAGTCGTGTCCCGCCTCCTTCGCTGCGGCCTCGGACAGGCCGACGCTGCCAAGCGGCGGCAGGGTGAAGACCGTGCTCGGGATCGGCGGATAGACGATCTTGCGTTCGTCCTGGTTCGCCAGCAGGTTCTTGGCCGCAATGCGCGCCTCGTTGGCCGAGACCGGCGTCAGGTTCGGCCCGCTGTCGGCGCAGTCGCCCGCGGCGAAGATCGCCGGGTTCGACGTGCGCATTGCGGGGCTGACCTTGATGCCGCGTTTCGTTGCATCCACCCCGGCGGCCTCGAGGTTCAGATCCTCGATGTTCGGCACCCGCCCGGCCGCATGAACCGCAACGTCGCAGACGACCTTCTTCGGCCCATCCGGCGTTTCGTACTGCACGGCAAAGGCGTTACCCTCGCGCGCGATGCCGCTGACCGCGGCCCCGGTGTGGACATCGACGCCCAGCGCCTCGGTCGCCTCGGCCAGGATCGCCGTCAGGTCGGGATCGAAGTTCGGCAGGATGCGGGGCCCGCGTTGCAGCACGGTGACCGTCTCGGCCCCGGCGCGCGCGGCGATATGCGCAAATTCCAACGCGATATAGCCGCCGCCGACAAAGACGATGCGCCGCGGGCATTCCGGCAGCTCCAGGAAGTCGGTGCTGGTGATCAGATGCTCCTCGCCGGGGATCCCCAGCGTGGCAGGCCGCGCGCCCGTGGCGATGTGGAAATGCCGCGCTCGCCAGGCCCTGCCGTCGATCTCGACCGTGTCGGGCGCGGTGAAACGCGCCGATCCTTGGAGCGTGGCGATGCCGGCCCTGTCGTGTCCGGCCTCGATCCGGCCCGGCATGGCGTCGGTGAAGGTCCGCTTGAAGGCCATCATCTCGGCCCAGTCGATCCGGGGCTCGGCGATCAGCCCCTTGCCGTCCATCGCCCGCGCCCGTTCGACGCCTTCGGTCACGCCGACCAGCATCTTCTTGGGATCGCACCCCCTGAGCGCGCAGGTGCCGCCGTAGGGAAGCCGGTCGACGATGGCGACCTTCCAGCCCTCGGCGGCGGCCATGCGCGCCACGCCGTTGCCGCCCGTTCCCGCGCCGATGACGATGAGGTCGAACTCAAATCCGTCGGACATGAAGGTTATTTATCTCTCTGAAAATTAATCGTCTGGACATCGTCCCTATCGCAGCAAGCCGCCGCGCGGCTCTGCCGCCACAGGCCGTAGGCCGCCACGCCGAGGAAGAGGACGAGCGCGGGCAGCAGCACATAGTCGAGACCGCCAATCCACGCCGAAAGGCCGACCGCGCCGAGGGCAATGACAAGCACCGGCGTGGCGCAGCAGATCGCGGCGATCGCGGCCCCGATGATACCGGTCTTGAGGATCGTTGCGTCCTTCATCGGCCTCAGCCTCGGACCGAGGCCGGATAGCCCGCGTTGGTCGAGGCCGCGGCGATGGCGTCTGCGTTCGTCACCGATGGGTCGAAGACCACGGTTGCTGTCTTGGCATCGAAGTCGATATTGACCGAGCGAACGCCCTCTACGCCTTCCATGGCGCGTTTCACGGTCACTGGGCAGAGCGCGCAGGTCATGTTCTGGATGGCGAAGGTCCGGGTCTGGGCGGCCGCCACCTGTTGGGAGGCGGACTGGGCGGCGGCCGGGGCCACGGCCGTTCCGATGGTCCAGCCGAGTCCGCCGAGGGCCAGCAAGGCAGCAGCGAGGATAAGGGGGCGTCTCATGGCGGTTACTCCTATGTTTGGTCTCAGTAGAAGAGCGGCGCCCACCAATTGATGGTCAGCGCGAGCAAGATCACCACGGTGGAGAGGCAAAGCGCAGTCTTGGTGATGACGGCCGACTGCGGCTTGGCGCAATAGGAACCGTCCACACAAGCGGGCTTGGCTTTGAAATAGACCTGCCGGAAGCCGAGGCCGATGAAGACAAGCGCAATGCCTGCGAAATACGGCTTGTAGGGCTCAAGCGCGGTAAGGTTGCCGATCCAGGCCCCGGAGATGCCGAGCATTACGAACAGCAGCGGCACCACGCAGCAGGTCGAGGCCAGAATGGCGCCGATCACACCGCCCGCCGCAAAGATGTTCCGCTTCCGATCGTCTGCATCTTCAGCGGCTTGTACCGTCTGGATTCCTGCTTCGGGTGTGCTCATGCGTCATCGTCCTCGCCTTGGTTCTGATTTTAAGATAAGGTCTGTAGTGACTACAGACTCAAGGGGGTTTTTGACAGAATGGGAGATCACGTTTCCGGGAAGGGACTGAAGCGCGCGGACCTTGCGCGGCGCACGGGCTGCAATCTGGAGACCATCCGTTATTACGAGAAGATCAGCATGATGCCCGATCCACCGCGCACCGCATCCGGCTACCGCGTCTATGACGAGACCCATGTTGGGCGTTTGCGCTTCATCCTGCGCGGCCGGGAGCTGGGCTTCTCCATCGAGGAGTTGCGCGGGCTCTTGCAGCTCGTAGATCGAGGGACTCAGACCTGCGCCGAGGTGAAGGCGCTGACGGAGCAACATCTTGCGGACGTGCGCGCCAAGATCGCTGACCTCAGGCGCATAGAGAAGGTGCTCGCCGCCACGGCTGCGCAGTGCTCGGGCGAAGAGGTGCCGGAGTGCCCCGTGCTGGAGGCGCTGGCATCGTGATCAAACGGATCCACAAGTGTGCGCATCTGCGCGATTGATTTGGCATTTGATGGTTCGTGTGAATACGTCGCACAACGCCTATCGCGCGTTCTCAGGATGGCGACGCCAGCCGGGATAACTGCCGCAGAAAATGCCCTGGTGCGATGGGCGGAACTACCTGAAAACGTAGACTTTCACGAAGCCGAACCGCTCGGCATGAGGTTCGGTCGGTTAGAGACGGAGGGCCGTTTAGAGACGGAAACTGGACCCGGCGTCAGTCTCCGAGGTTCGGATGCCTCGGCTAAACGCCTTTGAAACAAAAAGAAAAAGGCCCGCGGGTGGGGCCTCATCTCGGGTTCGCTACAAGATAATGGCGGAGGGA
>JRYH01001436.1_pt1 | contig 59450 bp, 46 predicted proteins | sample 235351 | NCBI WGS metagenome assembly JRYH01 (sample SAMN03074221, study PRJNA261480) | activated sludge metagenome | biome: Wastewater Treatment Plant; feature: Wastewater; material: Activated sludge; isolation source: activated biomass of a wastewater treatment plant treating wastewater... ... | reverse complement strand
AGATGTCCGCGTGCCCCAGCAGTTCCTGCACCACGCGCAGGTCGGCCCCGCCCGAGAGCAGGTGCGTCGCGAACGAGTGCCGCAGCATGTGCGGGTGCACATGCGCGAGCCCGGCCCGGGCGGCGTACGACTTGACGATCTGCCACACCCGCACCCGCTCGATCGGCCGGCCTGATTTCGTCAGGAAGACCCGCCCCGTGTCGCCCCGGCGTCCTGGCGTCAGGGCGAGGCGTGCGAGCCGCGGGCGGCACTCCGTGAGATAACGCCCCAGCCACGCCTGGGCGGGCTCGCCCATCGGCACGATCCGCTGCTTGCTCCCCTTGCCCGTGACGCGGAGGGCCCCGAGCGTCTCGAGGACATCGGTCAGCCCGATCGCCCCGACCTCGCTGGCGCGCAGCCCGCTCGCGTACATCAACTCCAGCATCGCCCGGTCCCGGATCCAGAGCGGCGGGCCGCTCGCGGGCTCCTCGGGCGGCGAGGGCGCCTCCACCAGGCGGCGCATCTGATTCGGGGAAAGCACGCCCGGCACGCGGCGCCAGGTCGCGGGCCGCTGGAGGATCTCGGTCGGATTGGACTCGATCAGCCCCCGCGCCAGCAGCCACCGGCAGAAGACGCGGATCGTCGCGAGGTGCCGCGCCACGGTCGACCCGTCCAGGCCCCGGTCCCGGCTCAGGCCCGCGAGGTGCTCGGCGAGGTGCCGGGGCGTGAGCGCCCCGGGTCCGTCCGCGCCGCGGGCGGTCAGGTTGGCCAGCAGCTCGCGGAGGTCGCGTCCGTAGGCGACGATCGTCGCGGGGGCGAGCCCGCACTCGACGCGGAGGTACCCCACGAAGGCTTTCTCCAGCGTCCTCCACGCGGGCGAGATCGGGTCGGGCTGCGGGTTCGCCGGGTCCACGGGTGATTCTTCGACCCGCGCGGGCGTGGGGGGGTCAAAAAAGGAGACGCCCCGCGTCGGCGGGGCGCCTCGAGAGCGTCAGGTGGATCGAGCCCTTTAGCCGAGAAGCTGGAGGGCGGCCTGGGGCTGGGCGTTGGCCAGCGCCAGGGTGTTCTGAGCCGCGGAGACCAGGATCTGGTTCCGGGTCAGCGAGGCGGTCTCCGAGGCGAAGTCCGCGTCGGTGATCACGCTGTTGGCCGCGGCGGTGTTCTCGACCGCGACGCCGAGGCTGCGGATGGTCGCACCCACGACATTCTTCTGGAACGCGCCCAGTCGCCCGCGGGTGCTGGAGACCTGCTCGATGGCCTCCTCGACGATCTTCTGGGCCGTCGAGAGGTTGTCGCCGTCGACGACATTGAAGGACTGGCCCGAGCCCAGTTCGCTGAGGAAGCCCAGCGAGGCGGTGCCCAGCTTGCGGGTGGCGATGTCCTTGATGCCCAGCGAGACCTTGTCGCCCACGCTCACATTCGAGCCGAGCTGGAAGTCCGCACCGCCGCCGTTGATGGTGAAGGCGCGGCTGTTGCCCAGCTCGAGGGCGTTGAGGGTGTCGGAGGTGCTGGTCGAGAAGGTGATGTCGACGCTGAGGAAGTCGGTGTTGACGCTCAGGGTCCGACCGTCACCGGTCGCGGCGATGCCGTTGATCGTGCCGTCGATGTCCTGCCCGTCGTCGCGACGCGGGTTGGTCAGGTTGGCCCAGGTCGAGCCGGTCGTGGTGACCGCGTCGGCGTCGTTCGCGTTGAAGGTGTACGCACCGCCCGCCAGGGTCGCGTCGCCGCCGCGCTTGACGGAGACGAACTCGCTCGAGCCGTAGAGCTCGGAGTTGATGACGATGCCGTTGCCGCTGGCGGTCGCCTCGACGCCGGTCACATCGGTGAAGGTGTTGATGGCGGCGGCCATGTCGGAGAGGGTGGTGCCCTGGGTGAACGAGAGCTCGCGGCTGCCGAGCGAGCCGGTGATCTCGAGGCTGAACGAGGAGTTGGCGGTGAAGGTCAGCGAGGTGGCGCCGAAGGAGAGGAAGAGCTTGCCCTGCTGCGCGGACTGGGTGACGATGACATCGACATCCTGCGTCGCCGCGTCGAACTTGGCGCCGTTGACGGAGAAGTCGGTCACGCCCGTGGCGACATTGGTGGTCTGGTAGTCGAAGTTGCCGTTCAGCAGCTTGATGCCCTGGAAGTTCGTGCTGCTGGCGAGGCGGTCGATGGTGCCCAGGATCGAGTCGATCTGGCTCTGGTTCGCTTCCTTCTCCGCGGTGCTCAGGCCGGCGGTGTTCGCCGACGAGACCAGCAGGCCCTGGAGCTCCTCAAGAAGGCCCGAGACCTCCTGGAGGCCGCCCTCGGCGATGTTCACGACCTGATCGGCGCGGTCGGCGTTGCTGACCGCGGCGTTCAGCGAGGTGATCTCCGCCTTGAGGTTCTCGCTGGCGATCAGGCCGGCCGGGTCGTCCTTGCCCCGGTTGATCCGAAGACCCGTCGACAGCCGCTCGAGGGCGGTGTTCAACTGCTTGTTGTTCTGGCCGAGCACGCGCTGGGCGATCAACGACTGGACATTGGTATTGATCCGACTCATGGGAGACATCCTCCGTGATCTGAACCGGACGGTCGCAGCCGCGAACCCGCCCACACCTGACGCTCTACCCCGGTTCCTCTCGGGGTGTTGTTTCACGCTCGCCGGTCCCCATTGGTCCGGCGGGGTCTGGCATCGGCGCGTCGGGGGGGCGAGTTCAGTTGCAGCGTCCTGATTCCGAGCAGAAATCACGGGGGCCCGGGACTGGAAGGGCGCAAGAAAAGCCCGCCGGGGGCCGAACCCGGCGGGCTTTGCGTGTTCTCGGGCGGAGCCGACCCCGGAACGGGGGCGTCGGCTCCGGGGGGGAGGCCGGATCAGCCGAGCAACTGCAGCACGGACTGGGCCGACTGGTTCGCCAGGGCGAGCACCGTCGTGCCGCTGCTCTGAAGGATCTGGGCCCGTGAGAGGGCGCTGGTCTCGGCGGCGAAGTCGGCGTCCCGGATCAGGGCCCGGCTTGCGGAGAGGTTCTCGACGGCGGACTGGAGGCTCCGCTTGTTGGTGTCGAGCACATTCCGCTCGAACGCGCCCAGGCGCCCGCGGAGGATCGTGACCTCGTCGATCGCCGCGTCGATGATGTCGCTGGCGGTGCTGAAGTCGTTGGCCTGGAGGCTGGCCTCGATGTCGTTGAGCCCGCCCGCCTGGAGGCTGGAGAGGAACTGCATCGTCCCGTTCTTGAGCACGCCCCCGAGCGTGGAGGCCGCCATCGACTTGACGCCGATGTTCTCCTGCTGGGACGCGTTGATGTCCGGCCCGAGCTGGTACATCGAGCCGCCCCCGATGATGTCAAAGGTCGTCGCCGAGAGCGTCGGATCGGTGGCGAAGGCCTCCGAGAGGAGGAACTTCGAGCTCAGCACCGGGCTGTTGGTCGCGATGTTGAGCCCGTCCCCGTTGGCGAGCGCGCCGTTGACCAGGGCCTGGACATCCTTGCCCTCGTCGCGGTTGGCGGCGACCATCGCGGCGAACGAGACCGTGGTGTCGACCGGGGCGTTGGCGTCGAGCTTGAGGATCGTCGGGTTGGGCTGGGTCTGGCTGTTGTTGTTGACCCGCTCGACCGAGACGAAGGCGTTGGACCCGAAGTTCTGCGACTGGAACACCACGCCCGAGGCGGCGTTGCCGTTCACGAACGCCGCCGTCACCCCCGTGAGGGCGGACCGGGAGTTGATCGCGTCGACGACATTCGTCACGGTCTGCCCCGAGGCGAAGTCGAACTCCTGCACGCCCCGGTTGCCCGTGATGCGCAGGGTCATGCTGCTGACGAACAGCCCGCCGGACAGGGGCCCCTGGTCGGGCCGCATGTAGAGCGCGCCCTTCTGGGCGGAGGTGAGCACATCGACCTCGACCTGGAGCTGGGTCGTCCCGATGAACGAGGCGCCGAAGATCTGCGCCTTGCTGATCGAGTCGGAGGCGATCCCGCTGGTGATGTAGTCGAGGTTCCCGTCCAGCAGCTTGAGCCCGCCGAAGGTCGCGGTGTTGCTGATCCGGGTGATCGACCGGATCGCCGAGTCGATCTGCAGCTGGTTGGCGTCCCGCTCCTCCTTGGAGTTGCCGCCCGTGCTGGAGGCCTCGACCATCAGGCCCTTGATGGAGTTGAGGAGCTGGTTGACCTCGGAGAGCGCGGCCTCCGTGGTCGAGATGACCGAGGTGGCGCGCTCACCGTTCTTGACCGCCTGCTCGACGCCGGCGATATCGGTCCCGATCCGTTCCGAGATGATCAGGCCCGCGGGGTCGTCGCCGCCGCGGTTGATGCGCACGCCCGTGGCGAGCCGCTGGAGCCTGACTTCGAGGTCGTCGTTGGAGCGCGCCAGATTGAACTGGGCGATGAGGCTCCCGACATTCGAGTTGATCCTAGCCATGGCAATCCTCCGTGATTGAGGCTAAGGGTCGCCCCGCGTGGTTCCCCCCCGCGGGCGGTTGGGTCCTGGTTACGCCGTGGTCCGGGTCTTCGCCCCGGTCACAAGCCCGTGGGTCTTCTCCGAGGCGACGGGCCTTGCCGGCCCGGGCCTGATGGTCTGGGCGAGAGAGTCGAGCTCGGCGCCGTCAAGCCGGGCCGCACGCTCGTTCTCCTGCCTGATCGCGTCGTACACCTCCTTGCGGTGCACGGCGATCCGAGTCGGAGCGCAGATGCCGAGGCGGACCTTGTCGCCCCGGATATCGACGACCGTGATCTCGATCTCATCGCCGATCATGATCGTCTCATCGCGCTGCCTTGAGAGCACCAACATGGTTAGCTCCTTGGTATCGCAATCCACATCCGACCCCGCGCTTCCTTGCGGCGGGCCGGCGGGTCTGAACAAACCTCCAGCGGTCGTGGGCGCACGGGGGGTGCTGGGCCGTCAACGACGAACCCCCGGGCGACTCCGGCTGGGCGGGGCGCGCTTACGCCGACGCCACGCTGGCTCGCGCCCCCACCTTGATCAGCGGGTGGCGGGTCGTCCAACGCTTCTCCGCGAGCACCATCTGCTCGCCCACCCGGTCGACCGTGTTGATCACCAGCGGGCCCTGGAGGTTGCCCGTCAGCTGATCCTCGACCTTGTTGACGATCACGAAGACCTGCGCGTCCCCGAGCGACTTCAGCCCCAGCGTCGTCATCTGCTCGGCCCGGATCGGCACCGAGTATTCCGAGACGAACAGCGTGGGATCCGTCACCACGAACGCGAGGTTCGCGTCGTCAAGCGACTGCAGCCAGAAGAAACACGCGTCATCCCCGGGCTGCAACAAACAGTAACGACGGTGCTCCGGAAAACCGAGCACCCCGCTCGGGAAGGTGATCACGCGGTCCTCCGCGATCTCGATCACCCCGAAGCGAGTGGTCCGCACCTCCATTGTGCGCTCCGTTCCATTCGGCCTGCGTTCCCGCCGGTCGGGAGGGCCTTCCTGTGCCCTTGCCGATCGGCCTGCCCCGCCCGCGGCCGAGACGCGCGGGGCCCACATCGTTCCGAATCCGCCCGCGCCGGCTCTCGCCCGCGTGGGCCGTCTCTCACAGGAAATTCAGCAGGGTCAGCTGCCCCTGCAACGCCGCCGTCTGCAGCCCCGCCTGGAGCTGCACCTGGAGCAGGCTGAACTCCGTCGCCGCCTTGGCGAAGTCCACATCCCGCAGCGTGCTCCGAACCTGCTCATCCAGCACCTCGCGGTCCTCCTGCCGGGTCATCTGCCGCTCGATCCTCTTGGCGTACCCGCCGACCAGGGCACGCGTCTGCGTGACATCGTCGAGGATGACATCCAGAGATTCCGTCGCAAGCTGCATGCCAAACTCGTCGTTGCCCTCCAGCGACTCACGAAGATCGATCAGGTGCGTGAACACGCTGTCCACCCGCACCTTCCCCCGGTCCGAACCCACCCACCGGCTCTCCGTCGCGTCCCAGGTCCCGTCCACCAGCCCGAGGTCGATCGCCGCCAGGCTGTTGTTGCGCCTCGTGACCTCCAGCGGGCCCCCCGCCCCCGCCGTGATCGCCGCCGACTGCGTCAGCACGATCCCGTTGTCCGTCGTCCCGATCGAGACCCGAAGGTCCGTTGTCGGCCGCCCCGCCGCCGTCAGGGCCGCGTCGATCTGGTCCTGCATCACCTCTACGACATTCCCGACCGTGGTCAGGTCCCCGGGCGAGAGGTCGATCTCGATGTCCAGCGGCACCCCCGCCGTGTCGTCGACCGTGATCACGAAGTCCACATTGAAGTGGGGGTCGGTGTGCCCGTTCGCGATCGAGACCCCCCGCCCGTGGTTCAGGTCGCTCACCCGCGACTGCGTGGCGAAGGTCTTGATCCCCAGCATCGCCGCCGTGTTGTTGTTCCCGTCCACCTCCGCGATCGAGAGCGCCCGGGCCGAGCCCCCCGCGACCTCGTTGATGATGTCGATCCCGTCCCCGTTCGCGTTCACCCGGACCCGCACGCCCAGCCCCGCGCCCTCGAGCCGGCTCTTGATCTCCCCGATCGTCTCAGCCCCGGCGAGGTCGATCTCGGCCGTCTGCCCGTTGTTCGTCACGCGGATCGCCCCGAGCGAGGCCCCCACGGCCCCCAACTGGTCCACCCGGGTCGAGGTCGTCACCCTCGGCGCCAGGTCCGCCCCCGAGGCCCGCGCCGGGCCGAACAGCGACGACGCGTCGGTCACCAGCCCCAGGTCCTTGGCGACCACGCCCCCCTCGACATCCGCGAACACCAGGTTCCCAAACGGCGAATCGATCGCGATCGAAGTCCCCGAGACCGCGATCCCCCCCGGCCCCAGGACCTCGACATCGTTGTCTTGCTCGTACCGCAGCAGCGAGGCCTCGATCGCGTCGATGACATCCCCGATCGTGTCGGTGTTGCTCAGGTCGATCGTCTGCGTCGGCCCCCCGGCGAACGAGTACTCCATCTGCCCCGCAGTGATCCCCAGCCGCCGGCCGCCGCGAAGATCATCCAGCCGCGTCTCCTCGGTCAACTGCGGCTCCAGGTCGACCTTCCCGAGCACCACCCCGGGGATGCCGCGGACCGCCTCGGGCGAGCGGATCGTGATGGGCACCTGCCCGAGCCCCGCCGTGTCGGGCAGCAGCCCCCCGCTCCCCGTGCCGATGCGGAACGACCCGAGCATCGAGTCGACCGGCTGCCGCCCGGGTGTCGCCCCGCCGAAGACATAGCCCGAGACGCCCTTGCGGTTGCTCACGCCGAACATCGAATCGATGATGCTCTGGATGACCACCGCCTGGGCCGATCGCTCGTCGGCGTCGGACCCCTCGCTGATCTGCGACAGCGCGATCCCCTTCGCCTGCTCGAGCAGGTCGGTCACCTCGGAGAGCCCCGAGTCGAGCCCGTTCACCGAGGCCTGCGCGAACTCCAGGTTCTTGCGGACCTGCGCCGAACGCTCAAGCCGGTCGTCAAGCTCGGCCACCGCCGCCGCCTTGACGAGGTCGTCGCTGGGGCGCAGCAGGGACCGACCCGTCGAGAGCTCGCTCGTCGTCCGGAACATCGCCAGATTGGTGCGCCCGATCGAGCTGGTCGAGATCTTGCTCAGCAGGAAGCTCGGGGCCCGGGCGATGCCCGACGGGAAGTAGCTCATGGTCGCTCCGCCTTGGGTCAGATGATCGAGATCAGTGTCTGGAGCAGTTCGTCCGCGGTCGCGATGACCTGGGCCGCGCCCTGGAACTGCCTCTGGTAATTCAGCAAATTGATGGACTCCTCGTCGACGCTCACGCCGCTCAGCGACGCCCGCTGCGCCTCGAGGCTCTCCCGCACGATCGAGCCCGCCTCCAGGTTCGTCGCCGTGATCGCCGACCGCGACGCCACCGACTGCACCGTCTCCGACCAGTGCCGGGCGATCGAGATCCCCCCGAGCTCGGTCAACGCCGCGTCGCGCAGGCCCGAGACCGCAAGGGCCGTCCCGTTCTCGATCAGCTCCCCGTTCTGGAAGCGCCCGATCATCACGGCGGACGGGTTGGTCATCAGGTCCGACCGCACCGCGATGTCCGATGAGTCCGACCCCGAGAAGAGCACATTCACCCCGAGCGCCGCGAGCGCCCCCGAGCTGTCGTCCGAGAAGCTGAACTCGAAGCCCGGGTCCGCGGAGACGACCAGCCGACCCTGCGTGTCGAACGAGGCCGAGACGCCCGCGACCGCGTCCAGGGCCGACACAATGTCCGCCGCGGTCGTGTCGTCGCCCACGCCCGCGGCGCCCGCGTCCGTGATCCCGTCGAGGTCGACATCGATGCGCACGCGTCGGCTCGCGCCGGTATCTGGGTTGCGCACATCGACGAAGAACCCCCCGTTCTTCGCCCCGAAGGGCAGGCCCGCCATCGTCGCGTTCACGGCGCTGTTGAGCGGGCGTGTACGGTCCGCCGTCGCGATCGAGAGCGCCCCGGTCGTCGAGGTCATCCCGCGCAGGTTCGTGCCCGTGCTGTGGATCTTGTTGATCTCGAAGATCACGCGGCTCGTGAGCGTATTGATCCGGTCGATCGTCTCGTCGATGCTCCCGTCCCGGGCCGCGAGCAGGCCCCCGATCGACCCGCTCGTCACACCCAGCGGCGTGCCGTCGGTCTTGAGAGAGACCACCGTCGTCATCGTCGAGCCGTCGCTCTCGCGGACGACCTTCACCCCCCGGCTGTCCGTCCCGAGCACGACGGGGATCGAGCCCACAAGCACATCCACGCCCCCGTTCGCCTGCTCGACCACATTGATGTCCATCAGCGAGGCGAGCTCCTCGAGCGCGTGGTCGCGGCGGTCGCGCAGCTCGTTCGCCGTCGCCCCGCTCACCTCCGCCGAGACGATCTCACGGTTCAGGCCCGCGACTTCCGTCAGCAGTGTGTCCGCCCGGAGCACCCGCGCGTCGATCTGGCTCTCCACCTGCTCGCGCATCTGGGCGAGGTCGCTCCGCAGGTCGCGCACGAAGGTCGCGAGCTGATCCGCCTGCTGCACCACGACCGACTGCGACGAGATCAGGTTCGTCGCCTCCGACCAGGTGTCGAAAAACGAGCCGAGTTCGCTCGAGAGGTCGTTCCCGCTCAACTCGCCCAGCACCGACTCGAGCTGGCTCATCACATCGAACAGGGCCGAGGCCGATTGCTCGTCCGAGATCCCCTGCCGAAGCCTCGCCTGCAGCGCCTCGTCGATCTGCCGCTGCACGGCGTCGATACCCACGCCGCGCCCGAGCGAATAGGCCCCCATCACCTGCCCGCGCGACGGGCTCAGGAACAGCGCCTGCCGCGCGTACCCGGGCGTCGTCGCGTTGGCCATGTTGTTGCCCGCGACCTGGATCCCCACCTGGCTCGACACCAGCGCCGACCGTCCGATCTGCATCGCGCTGAACAGGCCCATCGCGGATCCTCCTTACAGGCTCATGTCCAGCCCGGTGACCACCGCCGCCCGGCTCTCCACCCGACCCTGCGCGCCGTAGGTGCCCGCGTGGCTCAGCCGCGCCGCCACCTGGCGCATCAGCCCGCTCAGGTGCAGCGACACCGCCCGGCTCGCCTCCCCGATCGCCGCCTGCATCGCGTGCGACCGCGTCACCAGCGCCCGCAGGTACGACGCCGACTCACCCAGGCGGGCGCCCTCCGGGCCCCCGATCTCCTTGGCAAGCGTCGTGACCGTGTGCGCCGCGCCCGTCAGACCCAGCGCCGCACGGCACTCGCCCTCGAGCCGCGCGATCCGCTCGATCGTCTCACGCTCCGCCTCGATCACCGCCGCAAGCCCCGCGGCGTCGGCCCGGGCGATCGCGGCCCGGTGCGCCTCGAACAGCGCGATCAGCCGCTCCTGCGCCTCGATCAGCGCCAGCACCACCGGCTCGATCGCCCGCGCGGCTTCCGCGGCGGTCCGTGTTCCTGCGGGCTCGGGCTTTCCGCGCATCCGTTCGCTTGCTCGCATGGGTATCGACCTCCTGTCGATCTCGTCCTCCGCCGGATTCACCTGGATTCCGCGGCCCGCGTCAGGTCGCGCGTCAGCCGGTCGACGATGGGCCAGTCCGCCGAACGCACAAGGTCCATCGCCCGCTTCGAGTCCATCAACGACGCGAAGGTCTTCTCCCCGGGACCGGGCCCGAACGGGGGGGGCTGCGTGTTCGACTCCCGCGCCTCCTGCAGCACGGGCTCGATGAACACCCGCGCCACGAACTCCTCCGCCGCCCGGCGGGCCTGCGTTTCGGGCGACTCCCCGGCGGACCCCAAGTTCCGCTCCGCCACGCCCAGGATCGAGGCGAAATCCGCCTGGTCCCGCGTCGCCGAGGCGAACGGCACGGGGCGCGAGAGCGGGCCGAACTGGGCGGGGTCGATCCGCACGCTCATCCCTCCGACCCGTCGATGATGAGCCGCGCGTGCAGCGAGCCCGCCCGGTGCATGTCCCGCAGGATCTGGATCTGCTTGCCCGGGTCGACATCGAGTTGCTTGAACGCCGCCAGGAGATCGTCCAGGCGGGCCATCTCCTTCTCGTTCGCCGCGGTCTCCAGCGGGGCCCACCGGTCGGCGGTCACGAGCGGCTGCTCGGGCGTCGGCACCGGCGGCGGAAGCGTCGTCGTCACCACCAGGTCGTTGTGCGTGATCACCACCGGGCTGACCTGCACCTCGCCCGTCACCACGATCGAACCCGTCCGCGTGTTCGCGATCACCATCGCCGGCAGCCCGAACTGCTTGGGATCGACGATCGTCTGCATCACATCCGACACGAACGCCGCGTAGGTCTCGACCTCCTCGGGCGGGATGAACACCCGCACCGTCCGGTCGTCGAGAACCCGCGCGATCTTCTCCGCCAGGGGGTTCGTGTCCAGGTGGTAGGTGTCGTTGATCTGGCTCGCGATGTACTGCGCGCTCGTCCAGCCCGCGTACCACGAGTCGATGATCAGGTCGAACGAGCCCTCCATCGGGGGCGTCGTCTGGATCGGCCGGACCATGCGCACGCCGCGGGGCACCAGCCCCGTCGTCGGGTTCTCCTCGTCCTCGATCACCACCAGCCCCTGCGCAAAGGCGTAGACCGCCCCCCCCGGGCGCGGCTCGGTCAGCGGCGCGATGTAGAGCTCCCCCCCCTTGAGGCTCGACGCGCTGTTGACCACGCTGATGCGCGCATCAAAGGTGTCGTCCGCCTTCGCCCCCTCGCGAGGGATCACGCAGGTCACCATCACCAGCGCCGCCGACTTCGCGTTGGCGAGCTCCTCCAGGCTGGCGATCGGCATCTCGTTCCGCCGCAGCAACTCGGCCAGCGGGCGGATGGTCGCCATCTCTTTGCCGCCGTCGCCGGTCCCGTTCAGGCCCAGCACCAGGCCCAGGCCCTGCACGACCGATTCGCCCTGCCCCCGCAGCCGGACGAACTCCCGCACGGACCCCGCCCACGCCGTCGGGGCGAGCAGAACAAGCGACGCGATGAAGGCGGTGACGCGGCTCATCGCCGAGGCCTGACGCGAACGGCGTGCCAATCGCGCCGGCCCAGGCGGGCTCAGAAGTTGAAGATCGTCTCCAGCACCCGGGTGATCAGGCCCTTCTCGCTGCTCTTCCGCAGCTCACCCTCGTGCTGGACATCGATCCGCAGGTCCGCCAGCTGGCTGGACAGGATCGTATTCGCGTCCGTGATGTCCTCCTGCCGCGCCAGCCCCGACAGGACCATCACCTTCCGCTCCCCGTCCGTCCCGATCGACTTCTTCGCCTGGATCACGATGTTCCCGTTGGGCTTCACATCGATCACCTCGGCGGCTAGCCGGGCGGTCAACTGGTCGTTCCGGTCGTACTTGCCGTCCCCCTTGAACTCGTGCTTGGACTCAAGGTCCAGCAGGTCGAGGGCCGTCAGGTCCGCCCCCTTGAGGCGGAGTTCGAGCAGCTCCCACGGGTCCAGCACCGCGTTGAGCCGGTCCTCGAGCGCGACCTCCTTGTTCGTGTCCATCGACTGGCTGCTGCTCGCCCGCGAGTTCTCGTTGATGATCACATAGACGATGTCGTGCGTCCGGTAGACCCTCGGTTCAGGGGGATCGACCAGGTACATGCTCGTCGCCCGCAGGACCCCGCTCGACCCCGGGGCCGCCGGCTCATCCACCATCCGCTGGAACAGGCTCTGCGCGCACGCCGTGTGACCCGCCGCGAGAACAACAAGGAGCACCGCTCGCTTCATCGCCCGTCCCTTTCTTGACCCGGTTGGCCGCCGGCGGACGGCACGACCAAGACGGCCCGGCCCGGCCCGCTGAGGCGGGCCATGATCTTCTCCCCCGATCCGGTCATCTCGACGCGGATCACCTCGCCGTCACGCCCCGATTCGAGCGCGCGCCCGCGGGTCTTGAGCACCACCGCCCCGGCGACGCAGTGGACCTGCACGAACTCGCCGCGGCGGACGGCGAGCGGGGCCTCGATGTCGTCGGTCTGCACGACGCTGCCGGGTTCGAGCCGGCGGGTCGTCACCTGCCCGATCGGGGTGGTCGCGGGCGTCACGCCGGGGTCGAGCCACAGGTCCCGCGGGGTCAGGTCGGCGTCGGTGAGCGCCGCGCCGCGCGGCACCGCCTTCGCCACGACGAACGCCACATGCCGGACGGCGAGGTCGGCCCGGACCGTCTCGGTGCGCACGATCCGGTCGCCCTCGTAGATCGTGATCGACAGGGGGAGGCGAGCGGAGCGGCCGAGCGGCTGCACATGGATGAGCCGGCCGTCGACGGGCTCGTCGAGGAACTCGTCATGGCGGGCGGGCCAGTCGACACGGAGGTTCTCCGGGGTAACCCGGAGGACCTTGAGCAGCAGATCGTGCGCGAGGGCGCGGATTGTGCCCGGGACGATCGCTCTGGGCTCGGTGTCCGCCGGGATCGGCGGGCTGTCGTCGATCGACTGTGTGAGATCCGGCGGCGCCGACGGGGCCGGGCCCGGGTCGGAGAGCAGCACCCCGGCGCCCCGGAGCGAGAGAAACGCCCAGTTGATCCCGGGCAGGGACTCGAGGCGTTCGCGGACGGTCGCGAGGTCGAGGCGAGACGCCTGTCCATCTCTGGGCAGCAGGCGGGTGTCGTCGGCGATCGGGGTCTCGGCGAGCGCGACGGCGGCGGGGCCTTCGAGGTCGGCGATGTCGCGGAGGAGGACGGGGCGCCCCGGTTCGACCGTGACGGTCCGGCGGAGCGTGATCGAGTCGGCGCGGGCCGGGGCGACGAGAGCGAGCAGGGCGAGGATGGCCGCGATGCGGTGCATGGGCTTGTCGGATCAGGGCTTAGCGGCGGAGCTGCCCGATGGCCTGGAGGGCCTCGTCGGCGGCGCGGATGGTCTGGCTGTTGAGCTCGAACGAGCGCTGGGTGCGGATGAGTTCGATGAGTTCGCGTGTGGGGTCGACATTGGAGGATTCGAGGAGACCCTGGAGGATGCCCCCCCGGGAGTCGGTGCCGGGCTCCCCGGTGATGGGGGGGCCCGAGGCTGCGGACTCGACAAAGAGGTTCTCGCCGATCTGCCTGAGGCCCGCGGGGTTGATGAACGACGCGGTCTCGATCTGCCCGACCTCCTCGAGGTCGGTGGCGCCGGGGCGGAGGACGAAGACGCGGCCGTTGCGGTCGACCTCGATCTGGAGGACATCGTCGTCCAGGGTGATGACGGGTTCGAGGCGTCGTCCCTGGTCGTTGGCGAGGACGATCTCGCCGTCGGCGTTGAGGGTGAAGTTGCCGGCGCGGGTGTAGGCGACGCCCGAGCCGAGGTTGTCGTCAACGGCGACCTGGAAGAAGCCCTCGCCCTCGATCATGAGGTCGAGGGGGTTGTCGGTGGAGATCGGAGAGCCTTGTGAGAACTGGACTTGCGTCCCCGAGACCTTGACGCCCAGGCCGACATAGAGCCCGGTGGGGCGTTGGTCGCCGTTGGCGTTCTCGACGCCCGGCTGGGCCCGCTCGACATAGAGAAGGTCCTGGAAGTTCGCGCGGCTGGCCTTGTAGCCGGTGGTGTTGGCGTTGGCGAGGTTGTTGGCGATGACATCGAGGCGGGTGTTGAGGGCGTTGAGGCCGCTGGCGGCGGACTGGAGGGCGATGATGGCCATAGCGAGGTCCTCCGGTCACCCGATGCGGGCGAATGTGTTGATGGCCTGTTCGAGCATGCGGTCCTGGTAGGAGATCATGGCGATGTTGGTCCCGACGGCGCGGGAGGCGGACTGCACCGCCATCATCGCGCTGACGGCGTTGACGGCGGAGCCCTCGAGCATGCCCTGGCGGACCTCGCCGGTGGCGGGGACGGTCTGGTTGAGGGCGTCGCGGCTGAGGGTGAACATCCCGTCGCCGACGCGGGTCAGCCTGGTCCGGTCCTTGACATCCACGATCTGGAGGCGGGCGACCTCGTCTCCGCCCTGGCGGAGCGTACCGTCCGCGTCGACGGTGATCGCCCCTTCACCCTTGAGGACGATGGGCTGGCCGGACCGGCTCAGCACGGGCAGACCCGTGGTGACGCTCACGAGGCGGGAGCGGTCGTCGAGGGTGAAGCGTCCGTCGCGGGTGTACCCGATGGCGGAGTTGCCCCCGTCCGAGAGGGTGCGGAGGACGAAGAAGCCCTCGCCGTCGATGGCCAGGTCGAGGCTGTTGCCGGTCTGGGTGAGGGTGCCCTGGGAATGGTCGACGGCGTTGGGGGCCATGTGGGCCCCGGCGCCGAGGGACTCGAGCAGTTCGCTGGACGGAAGGTCGAACAGGCCGTCCTCGACGCGGGCGGGGTCCCGCTGGCGGGTGTAGACCATGTCGGGCTTGAAGCCGGTGGTGTTGACATTGGCAAGGTTGTTGGCGAGGGCGTCGGTGCGGTAGAGGGCGGTGAGGGCGCCCGAGGCGGCGAGTTGGATGCCGTAGTTCATGCCCTTCTCCAGCGCGGACCGGTCGCGCCCACCGGCTGGGGGGCCTTCCGTGGCCACGCCCGTGTCGTCGGTGCGAGTCGGCGTCCGTGCCGCGTCACGCTCGCGCCGCCCGGGATGGGCCGGGTCGGCCATCGGGCCTATCTCAAACGGCGTGCCAGATGGAGGAGGGGGGGTCAGGAGGAACGCGCACCGGGAGCGGGACCGGGTCACTCGCGCCCGGGGCGGGTCCGGAGGAGTTCGCAGGCGGCGCGATCAGGTGCGCCCGCAAGCGCCGGCGTTCTTGCCGCAGGGGCAGCAGGCCTGGGGGAGCGAGGCCGAGCCCGCGGATGGGGCGTTCTTGGCCATGAAGGTGGAGAGTTTGCGCGTGAAGCGGCGGCCCTTGCGCTCCGGGTCGTCGACGGGGTCATCGGCCCGGCTCATGGGTCGGAGGAGCTCGATGACCTCGCCGGTCTGCTCGCAGATGTACTCGTAGAGGGGCATGGGTTGGCTCCGAGACGCCTGTGATGATACCCGCTGCGGATCAGGGGCAACCGTCGAGGAAGGCGGAGACGAACGCGACAACATCGGCGAGATCGAAGAGGCCGTTGTTGTCGAAGTCGGCGAGCGGGTCCTGGGTGGTGAAGGCGGTGACGAAGGCGACGACATCGGCGAGGTCGAGCAGGCCGTAGAGGGGGGCGAGGTCGGCGAGTTTGCAGGGCGGCGTGGGCTCGAACTCGTGGGCCCCGATGTCGACGACGGGGGGGCCGCCGACGCCGGTGTCGGGTGTGTTGAGATCGTCCATGAACCGGGGGAGGCCGGCGAGGTCGACCGTTGCGGACGGGGGGAGGCGTGAGTTATCGCCCGCGTCGATGGCGGGGGAGCTGGGGACGAGGCGGAAATCCTCGTCGAGCGATCCCGGGTCGCCGTCGGGCCCGATGGGGTCGGCGAGGCCGATGGCCGCGGCGGTGCCGTCGAGGTTGCTTGCGGCGTTGACCGGCCCCTGGGTGACAAAGGTCGGGGCGGAGTTGTCGGCGAAGATGTTGTTGGCGAGGAGGGCCTGCGCGAGGGAGGATGTGCTGAACCACGCGCCGCCCTGCGACTCGGCGGTGTTGGCATGGAAGGTGTTGTTGACCGATTGGGCGAGGGCGCCGCCGCCTGACCCGATCGCCCCGCCCAACCCGTTGACGCCGTTGATGCGGTTGGCGCGGTTGTTGGTGAAGAGCGAGTTGGTGATCGTGGCCGAGCCCGGGATGGGATCGCCGACCTGCTCGAACCGCTGGGTGAAGACGGCGCCGCCGAATGTGGCGGTGTTGCTGATGAAGCGGCAGCGGTCGATGTCGAGCGTGCCCCCGACGGTGGCGACGGCCGCGCCGAAATCGGAAATGCCGTAGCGGAATTCGCTCCTGCGGAGGGTGATTGTGGTGACTTGTGCGGGCTGGCCGGTCTGGACGAACACGCCGGAAAAGACGCCGCCGCCGAACGCGGCGGGCTGGGTTGTGCCGCGGAGCATGGTGTTGTTGGTGAAGAGGGAGTCCTCGACGGTGAGGGTGCCCCCGTAGGCGGCGATGGCGCCGCCCGGGCCGACGACGGTGCAGGAGTTCCGCTCGAACACGCAGTCGAGCACGGTGATGTCGGACACGACCGCCACGAGGGCCCCGAGGGGGGAGGCGTTTGAGGCGTTGCGGAAGAAGCGGCAGCGGTCGAACACGGCGTCGCCCGAGGTGACGCGGACCGCGGTCTTGCAATCGGTGAAGGTGAGCCCCGAGAAGACCATGCCGGTCCGGCCGAGGAGGTTGATCGGCGTGTTGGCGCCGCCGCCCTGGAGGACGACATCGTGCGGGTCGCCGGTCTGGCCTCGCAGCGCGACGCCTGACTGTGGGAAGGTCAGCCCGGCGGCGATGCCGTAGGTGTTGGGGGCGAGCACGATCTCATCGCCGGGCTGGGCGGCGTTGAGGGCGGCCTGGATGGTGGGCTGGTCGGCCGGGACATGGATCGTCGCGGCGATGGCGGCGGGGCACAGGGCGAGAACGAGGGCGAGGGCTCCGGAACGCATGGGACTCTCTCCTTGGGGGGCACCGAGGAGCCTACCTGCGGCGGGCGGAAAGATCACGCAAAAAGTCGGTATTCCGGGGCGCGGTGGGGCCTCAGAGCCTTAGGGGCTCGAACCCCGGGCGGTAGTCGCGGCGAACGAGGGTCCGCGTTGCCTCCGGGTGGTTGGTGAACCGCAGGGCGGCGCGGTCCCATTCGAGGACCTGGCCCGGGAACCGCGCGGCCTTGACGGCGAGGAGGCCGGCCTCGGTGGCGCGCAGCCCGATGGAGAAGGGGCACCAGAGGTGGGGCGTGTCGACGCCGGTCGCCTTGTCGACCCAGGCGTGCCAGTGATTGAATTGCTCGTAGGCGGGCAGGCCGGGCATCTGGAGGCCGTCGGTGAGGGCGCGGTCGCGCCAGACCTCGAGGGGCCCGGAGGGCGCGAGCACGAGCGTGCCGCCCTCGCAGACGACGGCGGTGAAGATGCCGTCGGGCCAGTCGCCGGGCCCCAGGCCGAGGTGGGCCCGGTCTGGTTTGATGGTAGAGTCGTAGAAGTAGAAGTTGCAGGTGGTGTTGGCGAAGTTCTCCGAACTGACGGCGTAGGTCAGTGTGGAGACCACGCGGTCGGCGTGGAAGTGCGTGATCTTGCGAGTCGGGGTCCGCGTGCAGACGCGGACCGGGCTTGTGAGCTCGGGGAAGGCGTAGAAGAGGACATCGGTCAGGTGGACCGACCAGTCGGCGATCTGCCCCCCGCCGAAATTCCACCACGAGCGCCACTGACGGCGGACCATCTGGGGGCGGCAGGGCTCGAAGGCGGCGCCGTTGAGCCAGAGGCCGTAGTCGAAGCCGGCGGGGGGCTCGATGGGATCGCCCAAGACGCCGTCTGCGAAGTAGTGCCCGCCGGCGAGCGCGCCGTTGCCAAAGGCGATGTGGACCTCGATGACCTTCCCGAGATCCCCGCGCCGAAGGATGTCGACCGCGGCGCGGCGGGCGGGGGACTCGATGCGCTGCGCCCCGGTCTGGGTGACGAGGCCGGGCCGGGCGTCGACCGCCCGCCGGAGCAACTCGAGCTCTTCGAGTTGCTGAACGAGCGGTTTCTGCCCGTAGACATGCTTGTTCCTGGCGAGCGCGAGCGTCATGATCGCGGCGTGGGAGTGGTCGGGCGTCGCGACGATGACGGCGTCGAACCTGTCGCCGTGACGGTCGAAGGCGTCGCGGTAGTCCCGGCAGGTGAAGGCGTCCGGGTGGGCCGCGACGGCCTCGGCCATGGCGGCGTCGTCGATGTCGCACAGCCCGACGATGTCGGCATCGGGGTGCTCGCCGATGGTCTTGCGGTCGTGGCCCCCGATCGTGCCCACCACGCCGATGGAGAGGACGCGGAGGCGCGAGTCGCGACGCCGTCGAGCGCCGAACGCGGGGCGTGCGAGCGCGAGCCCCGCGCCAACAGCGGCCGAGGTGTGGAGAAAGTCCCGGCGTGTGATCGGGTCGGCGGGCATGGCGATCCTCCCGGGCGCCGCGACGAACAGCGGCCCTCGCGGCCCAGAATACAGCACGCGGGGCACGACCGCCTCGCGGGGCTCAGCGGAGGAAGATCGCCCAGACCGCGACGAGGACGGGGAGGAGGATGACCGCGGCGCGGAGGACATACCCGAAGAACAGGGGCATCTTGAGCCCGGAGGCCTCGGCGATCGCCTTGACCATGAAGTTCGGGCCGTTGCCGATGTAGGTCATCGCGCCGAAGAAGACCGCGCCGAGGGAGATCGCGGTGAGCGAATCGACGCCCGACGCCATGGCGAGGTAGGCGTGAACGGTCTCGGCGTTGATCTCCGATTCGCCGAAGGAGACCTGGAGGAAGTTGAGGTAGGTGGGGGCGTTGTCGAGCACGGCGGAGAGGGCGCCGGTCCCGAAGTAGAACGCGGCGGGCGAGTCGAGGCCGAGGGCCTCGCCGTGCGCGGCGAGGTAGCCCAGCGCGGGCGCCATGGTGGTGAAGATCCCGATGAAAAGGAGCGCGACCTCCTGCACGGGGCCGAAGGTGAACTCGTTGGCTTCATGGATCTGCCGGTCCGCGACGGCGTACGCGGCGGCGGCGACGAGGATCTGGAAGGTCGGGCCGATAGGGACGCCCTCGAGCCCGAGGTGCCGCTTGAGCAGCGGGTCGATGAAGACGCCCCCGATGATCAGGGCGAGCGCGATCATCGCCGGCACGCCGGTGACATGCACGCCGGTCCTGGTCCCCGGGTGGGGGTAGGGGTCGACCTGCGAGATGCGCGAGTCGATGACGAAGAAGATCGCCAGGAGCATGCCGATGCAGGTCGCCCACATCGGCCACAGGTGCACCAGCGTCCACTCGAACGGGATGCCCTTGAGGAACCCGAGGTAGAGGGGCGGGTCTCCGATCGGCGTGAGCGCGCCCCCGCAGTTGGAGACGATGAAGATGAACATGACGATGTGGATCGGGCACAGCCTCCCGCGGTTGACACGCATGAACGGGCGGATGAGCAGGACGGAGGCGCCCGTGGTGCCCATGATATTCGCGAGCACCGCACCGACGGCGAGCAGGAGCGTGTTGACGACGGGCCCGCCCTGCCCCCGCACCTCGATGTGCACGCCGCCCGAGGCGACGAACAAGCCCCCGATCAGCGCGATGAACGAGTAATACTCAAGCCCGGTGTGCAGGAGCTTGTGCGCGCCGTAGGACTCGCCCTGGAGATACCCGGGCTGGCCGAACGCGACGAGGTAGTACCCCGCGACGAGCCCGCCGAGGAGGAAGGCGAAGTCGGGGTAGTGGTGATGCCAGAAATGGGCGTTGATAAACGGCATCAACGCGATGCTCGCGAGGAGGAGCGCGAACGGGGCCACGAGCCAGAGGGGGATCTCGGGCGAGGGCCCGTGGGCGGCGTGCTCGGCCTGCTCGTGGGCCGGCTCGGCGAGCGCGGCGTCCCCGTGTCCGCCGGCGTGCTCCGTGGATGGTGCAAGGGCGCCGCGATCCGCGGCGGGCGGGTGTGAAAGTGGCTCGGCGTGAACGAGCACCTCGGTGACGGGCGACCCATTCTGATAGTCACCCGGCACGAGCAGCCCCAGCACCGCCCCGAGCGCCAGCCCGAGGCCCAGCGTGATCATCCAGCAGAGGGGGCCGCGCAGCCCACGCCCGTTGCCTGTGTGCTCGGTCATGTCGTTCTCCGGCCCCGATCGGCCCGGGTGCGAGCAAGAAGACTAGGACATCCGATATCGGGGCGAGACGAAGGGGCCTCTCCGCAGCCGTCGCGGACGCTCACTCCTCCGTCGCGTCCTCGCCTTCCGGCGGCGCGGCCTCGCCGCCCTCGGCGGGCTCGGCGCGGACGGGGATCGCGAGCCTCTCACGCAGGCGGGCGGTGATCTCGTCGGACTCGGGCGAAGCGATCACGGGGCGGGCGAGGATCTCCTGGGTCACGGTGGCGAGGTTGTTGCGGTCGAGGATCGCCGGGCCCCGCCGGGTCGCGATCAGGTGCGAGTAGCCGAGTTCGCCCGCGAGTTCCTGGGCGGCGGCGTGGAGTTTCTCGTACGCCGCGGCGGCCTGCTCGGCGCTGAACGCGTCGAAGTTCATCTGCGCCTCTCGCTGCATGTTCTGGAACTCGAACGCGGTCTGCTGGTAGCGTTGCTGGAGGGCCCGCGTGCCCGGGTCGGCCGGGGTCGCGAGGCGCAATTCACCCTCGATCTGCGCGAGCGTCTGCTGCACGACGCCGATCCGCTCCTCCCAGTCCTGCCGGAACTGGTCCCGCGCGGGGCGATACTCCTCGGTCTGCAGCAGGTCCTCGAGCAGGCTCAGCAGGTCCACCGTGCCCACCCGGAACGCCGGCGAGCCCTCCGGCTGCTGCGCCTCGCCCCAGACGCGGTGGGTCAGCACGGCGAGGGAGGCGAACAGCACAAGCACGGCGATCTGAAGCGGGGCGCGACGCATGGGAGGCTCCAATCAGAGGGAATGGCCGACCGGCCCGGGTCGTGCGACGGGGGGAACCGCCTCCCCGGGCTCCGGGATCCGATCACTCTAGCATTTCCGATCGCCCCCGCGCCGCGGCGCACAACCCGGGGCGAGGGAGGGCCACACCATGACGACCACCGCCCGCAACGGCATGCTCGACCGCCTCGCCGAGGTGATCGTGGGCTACTCGACGCGCATCAAGCCGGGGGATCTGGTTGTGATCCAGGCCGACCCGGTGGCGCTCCCCCTGATCGAGTCGCTCACCGAGGCGGTGCTGGCCGCGGGCGGGCACCCGCAGTGGTGGGCCCGCAGCGAGGCGTGCGAGCAGATCCTCATGGAGCAGGGGACGGACGAGCAGCTCGCCTATCTCTCCCCGCTCGACCTGCACATGATGCAGACCGTCGATGTCCGCATCGCGCTCTGGGCGGAGCTGAACACCAAGTCGTTCACCGCGCTCGACCCGGCCCGCCAGGCCGCCCGCTCGCGCGCCAAGCGCCCGCTGATGGAAACCAGCATGAAGCGCTACAACGAGGGCACGCTCCGCTGGTGCGGCACGCTCTTCCCCACGCAGGCCCAGGCTCAGGACGCGGAGATGAGCCTGCGTCAGTACGAGAAGTTCGTCTACGAGGCGGGCAAGCTCCACCTGCCCGATCCGATTGCCGCCTGGCGCGAGGTCCACCGGAGGCAGGAGGCCGTCCGCGCCTGGCTCCAGGGCCGAAAGCAGGTCCGCTTCACCGTCCCGCCGCACAACGGGCACGACGGCACCGACCTCCGCGTCGATGTCAGCGGCGGGACCTGGATCAACTGCGCCGGCACCGAGAACTTCCCCGACGGCGAGGTCTTCTGCGGCCCCACCGGCGTCGACGGGCATGTCAACTACACCTTCCCCGCCGTCCACGACGGCCGCGAGGTCGAGGGCGTGCGCCTCGCGTTCAAGGGGGGGCGCGTCGTCGACGCCAGCGCGACGCGGAACGAGGCCTACCTCATCCAGATGCTCGACCAGGACGACGGCGCCCGGGTCATGGGCGAGATCGCGGTGGGGACCAACTACGACATCCGCTCGTTCAGCCGCAACACGCTGTTCGACGAGAAGATCGGCGGCACCTTCCACGCCGCCGTCGGCGCGGGCTACCCCGAGAGCGGCTCGAGCAACAAGTCGGGCCTGCACTGGGACATGGTCTGCGACCTCCGCCCCGACCCCGCGATGGGCCTCCCGGGCGGCCTGATCGAGGCCGACGGCGAGGTCTTCAGCCGGGACGGGGAGATCCTGGTGCCGGGGTGGGGGGGCTGACTGGCCCACGGCCGGCAAGAATGCTGGTATTTCCCGAACACGACGCTTGCGGCGGCCCGGGCCGGGGGTATGCTGCACGAACCGAGACCGATCATGCCGGTCGGCCGGGGCGGCGGGATGCGCGTGGAGGGCAGGGCGATGAGGCAGACGAGGACGCAGACAACGACGCAGAAGATGACGCGGATTCTGGCGGCGGTGGCGGTGCTGGTGCTGAGCCTCGCAACGCCCCGGGTTGACGCCGAGCCCTGCGGCCTGGGGTGGACGGCGGGGTTCTATTCTCCGGGCATCGACGGCACTGTTCGTGCCCAGGCTGTCTTCGATGATGGCTGCGGCCCGGCGCTCTATGTCGGCGGCGAGTTCACCGACGCCGCAGGAATCACCGTCAACGGCATCGCCCGGTGGGACGGCGTGCACTGGTCCACTGTCGCCGGTCCGCTCGGTCTCGGCCTCAGCGAGGATGTCTTTGCCTTTCCCGTCACGGTCCACGCCCTGGCGGTGTTCGACGACGGCACGGGCCCGGCCCTGTACGCGGCCGGTGCGTTCAGCACCGCGGGCGGCGTCACGGTCAACAACATCGCTCGCTGGAATGGCTCGAGGTGGTCCGCCCTGACCGCGCCGGGCGGAACAGGTGTTGGGGACTATGGGTTCTCGTCCTCGGTCTACGCTCTCACGGTATTCGACGACGGCACGGGCCCGGCCCTGTACGCGGGTGGCTCGTTCCGCACCGCCGGTGGCGTGACGGTCAACCGCATCGCCAAGTGGGACGGAGTCGCCTGGTCGCCCCTGACCGGCCCGTCCAGCACGGGCGTGACCAAAACGGTCCGCGCCCTGACGGTGTTCGACGACGGCACCGGCCCGGTCCTGGTCGCGGGCGGCGAGTTCTCCGCTGCCGGGGGCGTGGCGGCGAACTTCATCGCCAAGTGGGACGGCAGCGACTGGTCACCCCTTATCGGCCCATCTGACGCGGGCTTGAGCGCCGGGGGCACAGGCGCGGGGGTGTACTCATTGGCGGTGTTCGACGACGGAACAGGCCCGGCTTTGTTCGCAGGCGGGAGGTTCATTTACGCCGGAGGCGCAACCGCCAACCGCATCGCCAAATGGGACGGCAGCGTCTGGTCACCCCTGACCGGCCCGTCCGGCACGGGCGTGAACGACACAGTCTACACCCTGACGGTGTTCGACGACGGAACGGGCCAGGCCCTGTACGCGGGCGGGCTCTTCGCCACCGCCGGCGGCGTGTTCGTCTACAAAATCGCCAAATGGGACGGCAGCACCTGGTCGCCCCTGACCGGCCGGTTCAGTCCGGGTGTGGGCGGCTGGGTCTACGCCCTGACGGTGTTCGACGACGGCACCGGCCCGGCCCTGGTCGCGGGCGGCGAATTCGACTCCGCCGGAGGGCAGACGGCCCACAGCATCGCGAAGTGGGACGGCGGCGCTTGGTCGCTTGTGCTGCGCCCCTCCATTGAGGGTGTGGACGATTGGGTCCGTGCCCTGACGGTGTTCGACGACGGCACCGGCCCGGCTCTATACGCCGGGGGTGACTTCGACTTCGATAGGTTCGGGCACCACATCGCCAGGTGGGACGGCAGCGCCTGGTCACCCCTGTCCGGCCCGTCCGGCTCGGGCGTGTCCGCCCCGGTCTACGCCCTGACCGTTCTCGACGACGGCACGGGCCCGGCCTTATACGCAGGTGGCGCGTTCCCCCATGCCGGGGGCGTGCCGGCGAACTTCATCGCCAAATGGGACGGCAGCAGCTGGTCGCCCCTGGCCGGCCCGTCCGGCACGGGCGTGAGCGGCTGGGTCTACGCCCTGACGGTGTTCGACGACGGCACGGGCCCGGCCCTGTACGCGGGCGGGGACTTCACCACCGCCGGCGGCGTGACGGTCAACGGCATCGCCAAATGGGACGGCAGCGCCTGGTCGCCCCTGACCGGGCCGGCTGGCACGGGCGGGGGCTGGGTCTACGCCCTGACGGTGTTCGACGACGGCACGGGCCCGGCCCTGATCTCGGGCGGCGATTTTTACCTCGTCGGGGGGATGAGGGTGGGCGGAACCGCCAAATGGGACGGTGTCGCCTGGTCGCCCCTGACCGGCCCGGATGAGTGGTCCTTGAGCGGTGTGGTCAGAACACTCAAGGTCTTCGACGATGGAATGGGCCCGGCCTTGTACGCGGGTGGCTATATCAGCACCAACTTTGCCCCGTATTCACATATCGCCAGGTTGAGGCCCTGCTCCCCGGACCGCTCCTGCCCCCCCAACCCCTCCTGCAACCCGGCTGATCTCGCCGAGCCGTTCGACACGCTCGATTTGGCCGACATCGTCGCCTTCGTCACCGCGTTCGGGAACATGGCCCCCGATGCAGACCTCGCCGAGCCCGTCGGCCTGTTCGACCTCGCCGACCTGCTCGCCTTCATCACCGCCTTCGGCGCGGGCTGCCCCTAGCCGCCCGCCGCAAAGCAAGCCGCTCGGCGTCACGACGCGCGCGTGTCGATGGTGCCACCACCCGCCGCGCACGCGGCGCGTGGTGCGGTTCCCGTCGCCATCCGCCACACAAAGCGCCTCCCGGCATCACGACGCGCGCGTGTCCACGGTGCCACCACCCGCCGCGCACGCGGCGCGGGTCGTCCACACCCAGAGTCATGGGTCACCCCACGGGCGGGTCGTGCCACCGCTGAGACGGAGTCCCGTTCGTCCTTGGGCGTCGGTGCCGTGGTTCATCTCGAAGAGTGAACCACGAGAGGACGGCGTGGGCCATCCCGATCCGCCGTCACTCTTCGAGATGACGGCGGGCACCGAGCATAAATTAGACCGGGAATCCGGATGACCCCCTCAGGGCAAGGCCGGCCCCTCCCGCCCAGGGAGGCCCCGTTCCATATTTCGGCCGCCAACAAAAAACCCGCGGCCAATCGGCCGCGGGTCCGCGTGCGGAGTGAGGAGTTCCGGCGATCAGCGGCGACGGCGCGAGGCGACGAGGCCGCCCAGGCCGACCAGCGCCAGCGCCCCGGGGGCCGGGACCTGGCGGAAGAGGAAGTTGGGCCCGAAGCGGCCGTTGTTGGTCGAGGTGCTGTCCGGGAAGACGAACCCGAGGCTGCCGACGGACGGGAAGACGCCGTTGGTGGTGGGGTTGATCTCGGGCGCCAGCGTGAGGCTGGAGGGCCCGGAGATGTAGCCGTCGTCATCGGTCGCGGTGTAGACCGCGCCGATGGTGTAGCGCGACCCGACATTCAGCGTGACATCGGCAACATCGGTGTAGGTCCAGTTCCCGACCACACTGCCGCTCGGGTTGACGATGCCGCTGGTGAGCAGCGTGCCCGACGCGTCCCAGATGCCGACCTGGTGGCTGGATTGCAGGCCCACGGTCGCGCCGAGGGTGTCCTGGTTCCACACGCCGAGATCGGTCAGGATGATCGCGGTGTTCACATCGAATGACCACCCGATCACATCACCCGTGGAGCCGCCGTTGAAGATCGCGAACTGGCTGCCGCCGGAGAACCCGACGACGGCCTGAGCGCTTGCGGCCCCCGCGAACGCGGCGATTGCGAGAACAGTGATGCCCTTCTTCATGTCTTGTACCTCTCGTGCCTCAGATGCTCCTTGATTGACAACACCGGGAAACGGAACAAACCCGATACAGTCCGGTATACACTTCCAGAGACCTGATTCAACCGAAAACCAGTGATTTGCCGGATTCCATCGGAACCCGTATCCGGCTCTACAAACTTCCTAAGAACAGGGCCGGCCATCGAGCGGGAACCCCGTCACCCATGGCAGCAAAACACCCCATTCGGGTAGGTTGTGCCGGTTTCCACGGGGGCCGTGCGGGCCGCGGGTGGGCCGGTGGATCCCGCCCGGTTGCTACCCTCTCCCGTGCCCGATCCAGCGCATGTGCCGGTGCTGCTCGACGAGGTCCTCGCGGCGCTCTCGCCGCGCGCGGGGGAGGTGTTCGTCGACTGCACCGCGGGCTTGGGGGGGCACGCCGAGGCGGTCGCCCGCGTGCTGGGCCCCTCGGGTCGGGTGGTGCTCAACGATCTCGACGGCGGCAATCTTGCGCGCGCCACCGAGCGCGTCGCGGCGACGGGAGTCCCGGTCGAGGCGGTCCACGGGCCGTTCGACGAGCTGCCGGGCGAACTCGCGCGCCGGGGGATCGCCGCGGACCTGATGCTGGCCGACCTCGGGTTCGCGTCGAACCAGGTGGACGACCCGAACCGGGGGCTGAGTTTCAAGCGGGACGGCCCGCTGGACATGCGGCTCGACCCGACGCGCGGGGAGTCCGCGGCGGAGCTGCTCGCCCGGATCGGGGAGCGCGACCTGGCCGACCTGATCTGGCGGTACGGGGAGGAGCGGCTGAGCCGGCGGATCGCGCAAAAACTTGTCGCGGCGCGGGAGGTTACGCCGATCTCCACCACATCCCGGGTGGCCGAGATCGTGCGCTCGGCCTACCCGGCGGCGATGGCAAGGAAGAGCCGGATCGACCCGGCGACGCGCACATTCCAGGCGCTGCGGATCGCGGTGAACGACGAACTGGGCCGGCTGGACTCACTGCTCGGCTCGATCGGATCGGAGGCGGACAGGGTGGCCCGGGGCGGGTCGCGTTGGTTGCGGCCCGGGGCGAGAGTCGCGATCATCTCGTTTCACAGCCTTGAGGACCGGCCCGTCAAGCGGGCGTTCGTGGGGCTGGCGGAAAGGGGGGTCGCGGAGCGGTTGACGCGCAAGCCGGCGCGGGCCGCGGAGGACGAGTCCGGGGCGAACCCCCGGGCGAGGTCGGCGAAGCTGCGGGCGATCCGCGTCGGTGGCGGGTCGGGCGGCGTACGCTGAAGGGGTCGGGTCGCCGAGAGGCGGCGCGGCGGATTCGAGGATGACGCGGGTCGTGCCAAGGACCGGCACGGGCGGCGTCCGATGGTCGGGGTGTGCCCGCCCCGGTTGTTCGCGAGGAAGAAGGTGCGCCCCGCCGGGGGCGGACCGCCAGCAAGGATGCGGCCCAAGGTGAGACGGGAAAACAAACTCGCGCTGATCATCGGTTTCTCCGTGCTGCTCGTCGTGGCCGTGCTGGTGAGCGATCACCTGTCGCAGGCAAGGCAGGACGATGTGGGCGACGGAATGGCGTTGCTGTCGGAGCTCCCGGACGACGGGATCCTGTTCAGCGCGCCCCTGGTCGATTCGGAGCGGGCGGCGCCGACCCAGCCCGTGCGCACGGCCGAGGCGTCGCCTGCACGGGCCGAGCCCGAGCGGGTGCAGGCGGCCGAGGCGTCGCCCGAGCAGACCCGGCTCGCGGGCTCGCCCCTGCCGGGGTTCGTGCCGGTTCCCGAGGAGATCGAGACGCGGGCGGACGCCCCGATGGTGCTGGCGAACGGTCCCGCGGCGGAGCGTGCGGGTACGGGCGATTCGCGGTCGGGGGGCCTGTTCGACTGGGATACAAGCCGGATCAAGGCCCTGCTGGAGACGGCGCGGTCGCGGGAGGACGAGCCCGCGGAGGCCGGCGAACAGCCGGCCGCGCGCGACGGGCATGTCGCCTCGGCGGGTGTGTATGTCGTGCAGCCCGGGGATTCGCTGTACAAGATCTGTGAGCGTCTCTATGGCGACGGCGGCCGGTGGCACGACCTCGCGGCGATCAACGAGGGCCGGGTCGGCGACAACGGCACGGTCTATGTCGGTGTGACGCTCAAGCTGCTCCCCGGCGCGCGCACAGCCCAGCCCGCGGCGGCGGCCCGCCAGGCGACGCCCCCGGTCAAGGCCAGCGGCTCGAAGCAGGAGAGCGTGCGTTCCGCGGCCCCGGCCTCCTCTCGTCGCTACACGGTCCGGAAGGGCGACACCCTGAGCCAGATCGCGCAGCGCGAGGTGGGCTCGGTGCGGTTCCTTGAACAGATCCGGGCGCTGAACCCATGGCTCCGCGAGAAGAAAGACCAGGTGATGGTCGGGCAGACGCTCGTGCTGCCCGCCAAGCAGGACGCTCGATGACCGCGAAGATCGCGGTGGTCGTCGTGGCGTTCGGGCTGATCGCCGCGGGGCTGCTCTCGACCAGGCAGTCGCGGCTGCAGGCGGCGCACGAGGTGACCGCGGCGAGGCTGCGCATCCGCGAGCACGACGAGCGGCTGCTCGAGCTGCGGTCGCAGATCGCGGCGCGGGTGACGCCGGGCTCGGTCCGGGCGCTGCTGGCCCGGTCCGCGGAGATGGGGCCCATGGTCCCGCTGGCTGAACGCGTGCATCCGCTTGAGCCCGCGCCCGAGCGGGCGCCCGAACCCTCGGGCGAGGAGCGGGCGGATGCGTCCTGACCAGGTCGAGCCGGGCCGGGGTGCCGGGCCCGATCGGGCCGTGGTGGTGACGCGGCTGTTCGCGGCGGTGGCGACGCTGGTGCTCCTGGTGGTGGTCGGCCGCGTGGCGCAGTTGAAATGGGCCCCCGGCGAGGAGCTCTCGGCGTATGTCTCCGACCGTCTCGGCAGTGAGGTCGAGCCGAGCCCGCGCGGGGACCTGCTCGACCGGCGGGGCCGGCCGCTCTCGATGTCGGAAGTGGGGTTCCGGGTGGTGATCGATCCGGTGCTGGCCGAGGCGGAACTCGATCGGGTGATCGTGCAGGTCTCGGGGGCGTTGGGGGTCTCGGCGGAAGAAGTCGGGACGCCGCTGGTGCGTGCCGTCGCGGCGAACCAGGCGATTCTCGAGGACGGCCTGGCGGCCGAGTCTGAGCCTGATCGAGAGGATGCCGCGGCCGAGGGGGACCCCGCGGGGGGCTCGTTCATCGGGCGCGTGGTGGGGGCGTTCTCGCGCGAGCCCGCGGCGTCGGGCGGGGGCGTGCGGGGGTTGCGGCGGTACCTGCCGGTGGGCCCCGTGCTCGACCGCGAGGTGGCCCGCGTGGTCGAGGGGCTGGGGCTGCCCGGGGTGCTGGTCGAGAAGCAACTCGTCCGCACCTATCCGGGCGGGGAGGACGCGGCGTCGATCCTGGGCAAGGTGGGGTTCGGGCACGCGGGCCTGCTGGGCGTGGAGCGCACGCTCGACGGTCGGCTGCGCGGCTCGGACGGGCGGATCGGGTTCGTGCGAGACGCCTCGAACAAGCCCGTGCTCATTGAGCAGGACGCGTCGGTTCCCGGGACGCGGGGCGAGGATGTCCGCCTGAGCATCGACCTCGAGCTCCAGCGGATCGCGATCGAGGAACTCGACCGGGGGATGGAGGACGCCGACGCCGCCGGGGGGCGGCTGGTGATGATGCGGCCGCGCACGGGCGAGATCCTGGCGATGGTGGATCGCTACCGCGAAGTCCCCGGGCTTGTTCCGTTCCCATGGGTTGAACCCGGGACACCCAAAGAAAAGTGGCCTTCGCTCCCGCCCGAGGACAAGCGCCCTCGCTATGTCACGCTGCCGCCCGACCCGGCGCGGCTTTCTCACCCGGCGCTGGGGCGCAACCGGTGCGTGGAGGACATCTACGAGCCGGGGTCGACCTTCAAGAGTTTCGTGTGGGCGAGCGGGATGCAGTCGGGGCTGATGCGGGAAGGGGAGATCGTCGAGACGGCGGGGGGCTATGTGACGCCCTACGGGCGGCGGTTCGAGGATGTGACCAAGCGCGGGCAGCAGACCTGGGACGAGATCCTGGTGCACTCGTCGAATGTCGGGATGGTCAAGCTGAGCGAGCGATTCACCCACGATCAGCTGCACGGGGTGGTCGAGCGGTTCGGGTTCGGCAAGCCGACGCGGATCGGCCTTCCCGGGGAGGCGGCGGGCATGGTGACCGCGCTCGGGGATTGGTCGAAGTACACCCAGTCGTCGGTGGCGATCGGGCACGAGGTCGCGGTGACGCCGGTGCAGATGGTCCGGGCGTTCGGGGCCTATGCGCGGACCGGCGAGCTCGCGGGGACGCTCCCGCAGTTGCGGATGACCTCGCCGACTCCCGAGGAACTCGCGGCCGAGCCGCTGGTGCGGGTGCTCGACCCCGGGGTCGCGCGGCACACGCGCGGGGTGCTGGTCCGCGTGGCGGAGCGGATGGACGCGAGCATGAAGCGGATGTACCCCGACGAACCTCCGCCGGGGTACACGATGTTCGGCAAGAGCGGGACGGCGGACATCCCCGTGGTCGCGCCGCTGGTGGAGCGTGACGGCAAGCGTGTGCGCATGGGCGTGCCCCGCGGGGGCAAGGGGTACTTCCACAACCAGTACAACTCCTCGTTCATCGCCGGGGCGCCGTTCGAGAGCCCGCAGATCGTGGTGATCGTGGTGATCGACGACCCGGGCCCGGCCCGCGTGCGGCAGAAGCAGCACTATGGGTCGGCGGTGGCGGGCCCGGTGGTGCGACGAGTGGTCGAGCGGTCACTCCGGTACCTGGGCGTGCCCCCCGCGCCCGAGGCGATCGCGGCGGGCGGGTGAGGCGGATCTGGATTGATCGTCGCGCGGGCGATGGCGCCACGACCTGCCCGGAGGGCGCGTCGTGCGATGTCCGGCGCGTCCCGTTCCGCACCACGCGCCGCGTGCGCAGCGGGTGGTGGCACCGCCCACCCACGCGCCGCGACCAAGCACAATCTGTATGAGAGGCCGCGCGTTCCCGGATCGCGTGGTCAGCCGCCCGAGACCGGGGACTTCCCCGCGGTGACATTGTGCCGCCCGCCCGGGAGGGTGGCGGCGCGGACGAAGCGCTCGTACTCGGCGCTCGCCCGCTCGACATCGCCGCTGAAGTAGACGCGGAAGACGCCGTCGCCGACGCGGCGTGCGAGCGTCCGCCGGGCCTCGCGGGCACCGAGCGAGGCCTCGAGTTGGGCGAGCAGGTGCCCCTCGGCGGCGTCGCGCAGGAGCGTCGCGAGGCGGTCGCGGTACTTCGCCCCCGCGCCCTCGGCGAGGAAATGGGTAAGGGCCCAGACCTGGGCGTAGTAGGCGAGCGTCTGCCGATCGGATTGTTTGAGCAGGTCCTGGGGGCGGCTGACGAGCAACTCGGCGAGCGGGATGAGGCGGTCCTCGGCGACGACCTCGCGGAGCGTGTCGAACCGCTCGGGGTTGGACCAGGGAAGGAAGACGGGCAGGGTCGGGTCGGCCGTGTGCCAGCGGAAGCCCTCAAAATAGGCGGAAATCCCCTCTTCCAGCCAGAGCGGGAGGGGGTGGCGGAAGGTGGCCTGCGTGTACTGATGCCAGCCCTCGTGCCCGGCGATGGAGAAGGTGTCGTAGGGCCCGATGTCGTAATAGACGCCCTTGCCGTTCATCGCGAACCCGCCGCGGGGGATCCGCAGGTAGATCTCGGCTTGGGGGCCGGCGATGCTGCGGGTGAGGGATTCCCACTGCGGGCGGTTGTCCATGACGAAGGTGTCGAGACGGCTTCCGGGCTCCGGGAGGTCGCCCAGGGCGGTCCGGTAGGAGGCGAGGGCGAGTTCGAGGAAGCGCGGGAAGCGTTCGCGCAGGATCGACGATTGCACGGTGGTGTGCAGGCGGAAATGCGGGGTGGTCACGATGATGCCGTCGCGGCCGGCGTAGGTCCACCCCTCCTCGTCCACGATGACATCCCGCGGCGACCCGGCGGGCCTCGACGCCCCCTCGCGGCCTGCCTGTGAGGCCGGCGCGGGCGGTGACGGCGCGCCGTTGTGGGTCGAATGGGGCGAGCCGCACGCGGCGAGCGACGCGGCGACCGCGGCGTGCACCAGGCCGATCCCCCACGCAGGCCGGTTCGACCGTCGACTCCTGGGTCGTCTCACCCGAGCCCCTCCAGGGCCTTGACGACGGCCTCGAGATCGGCCTTCGCCTTGGCGTGCTGGTCGCGCGTCTGCTGAACCAGGTGCGCGGGGGCCTTGTCGGTGTAGCCCGGATTGCCCAGGCGGCCCTCGAGGGCCCGGACCGATTTCTCGAGATCGGCCTTCTCCTTCTCGAGGCGTTCACGCTCGGCCGAGGCGTCGACGGCGTCGGCAAGGTCGGCCAGGCGGTGCTCCACGCCGTCGAGCGTGAACGCCGCCGAGGCGCCCGCGGGCGCGTCGGTCCGCACCGTGTGCAGCCCGGCGAGGGCTTCGACCAGGCCCCCGGCGTGCGCGATCTCCGCGGCGAGCGTGGCGTCGGCGTGCAGGGCGATCTTGCGGCGGGGCTCGACCTGGTGGGTGCTCCGCACCTGGCGGATCGTGTCCACGATCGTGCGCACACGCTCGAAGGTCGCCTTCGCGTCCCGATCCTCGAGCGACTCGGCGACCACGGGCCAGCCCGCGGTCGCGAGCGTCTCGCCCTTGCGGGGCGGGGCGAGCGTGAGCCCGGGGAGGGCGGGCGCGGGCAGGGCGGCCAGCCGCTCGTAGATCGACTCGGTGATGAACGGGACCACGGGGTGGAGCAGGCGGAGGAGGCTGTCGAGCACGAGGCGGAGCACGCCCTGCTGGGCGCGGTCCTGCCCGATCGTCGACTTGATCGCTTCGAGGTACCAGTCGCAGAAATCCCGGCGGACGAGGTCGTAGAGCGCCTTGGCGTAGGCCGAGAATTGGTAGGTCGCGAGTGCTTCGTCGATCTCGGCGATGCCCTCGCGCAGCCGGGTGAGCATCCAGCGGTCGGCGAGGGTGAGCGAGGCGGGGTCGACCTGCGCGTCGAGGTCGCCGGGGAGCTTGGCGAGCGCGAACCGGGCCGCGTTCCAGAGCTTGTTGCAGAAGTTTCGGCCCAGGTCGAACTTGGGGCTGGTGTTCTTGCCGGTCGCCTCGTCTCGTTCGACGGGCATGCGCACATCCTGCGTCTGCGTGGTCATCTCGACGAGCGTGAAGCGCATGGCGTCGGCGCCGTGGGAATGGATGATGTCGAGCGGGTCAACGCCGTTGCCCAGGCTCTTGGACATTTTGCGCCCCTCGCCGTCCTGGATCATCGCGTGGATGAAGACATCGCGGAAGGGGACGGGGCCGGCGGAGGTGGTGGGGCAGGCGTCTCGCCTGTCATCGCCGGGCGATGTGGGGGAGACAGGCGGGACGCCTGTCCCACCGGAGGATGTTGAAGGGACAGGATGGACGCCTGTCCCACCGGAGAATGTTGAAGTGACAGGCGGGACGCCTGTCCTACCTGGAGAACTGCCGAGGAAGTGCCGGTTGAACATCACCATCCGGCTGACCCAGAGCGTGATGATCTCGCGGGCGGTGGTGAGGACGGAGGTCGGGTTGAACGCGTCGAGCAGGCCGGCGGTGTCCTGGAAGCCGTGCTTGAGGAGCAGCGCGCGGATGTCGACGGTGCCGAAGCGTGTCGCCTCCAGCGGCGCGTGCGACTTGACGCCCACGGCGCAGACCATGTCGGTGCAGTCGGCGACGGCCTTCTGGTCGACGAGCGGCCTGGCGAGCGCCCCCTCGCGGCGCAGGTCGGCCTCGCTGAAGAGCTGGTAGGCGAGGGGCTGGGTGCCCTGGGCCGTCGCGGCCTTGTCGCGAAGGTGCAAGAGGTGATCGATGAGCTCGCCCGAATCGTCCTCGTCGGAGCCGATGAGGTCGTGAAAGGTGCCGACGCGTTTGACCCAGACGGAGCGGATGTTGGGGTGGGCGTTGGGGTCGATCTGATGCGGGGTGACGAGGGGGAGGTCGTGGTTGGGCCAGCCGAGTGTGGAGAGGGGCCAGAGGGCGCTGGAGAACCAGGTGTCGAGGACATCGGGGTCTTGGGTGAAGTGAATTGACTCGAGGTGGTTGATCGCTTCTGCGTCGGACTCACGACGCACACAACATGACATGTACGGTCCGCTTGTCGCTCTTCCTTGCCCATCAAGCGATGCGGGATCCTCCTCAGGATCCAATCCGCCCGAAAACCACACGCGGCCCTCGTCTTGAAGTTCCCTGAGACGGTTCCAGTGCGGGTCGAGCTCTTCCGCAACCCCAACTGCTTCGCCGCTCCACACCGGGATCCGGTGCCCCCACCACAATTGCCGGCTGATGCACCAGTCGCGCAGATTGTCGTGCCAGGTCTCGTAGGTCTTGGCGTAGCGGGGGGGGTAGAAGGTCATCGATCCGTCGCCGGCGGGCCTGTTAATCTCGGTGGGACAGGCGTCGGTGGGACAGGCGTCCCGCCTGTCACTCCCTTCTTCTCCCCGCCTCGTGAACGGGTAGTCCCCCGGGTGCCCGACCAGGTCGGCCTTCACCGGGTTGTTGAGCATGTAGTTCCACTTCTCGCGGAACTCATCCTCATCGCGGACGATGCGGTCAAAGCTCTCGTCCTGCCAGACCTTGCCGGCCGCGCCGCGTTGCTTGTTGATCTCGTGTGCGGTGAAACTCTTGATGCTGTGCAGGATGTCGGAGAGCGAGTGCCATCCGTCACCCTGCTTTGTCGGCGTGAGCAGCATGTGGACATGGTCGGGCATGACCGTGACCAGGCGCACGATCGCCCGGGCTTCGTGCCAGTGGAAGCAGGCGTTGAGGACGAGGTCGCGCTCGCCCGGGGTCAACTCGCCCGAGTCGAGACGGAAGGTCACGAAGTAGGTGCTGCCGCCGAGCTGCCAGTGGGGGAGGTGGCGGCGTTGGATGGTGAGGTGGTCGGAGATGTGAGAAGAGGAAGATGGGGGAGAGACAGGCGGGACGCCTGTCCCACCGAGAATTGGACCTGTTCCACCGAGATTTGGAGATGATTCGGGCCAGGCCTCCAGGCTCGTCTCCGTCCGCTGGTCCTTCGCCAGCGCCCGCTGCGCGTTCCCCCGCAGGCGGTCGTCGGTCACCCGGCAGTACCACTGGTCGCTCAGGTAGGGCTCCACCGGCACATGGCTGCGGTACGAATGCCCCACGCTGTGCACATGCGGCTTGATCGCCTCAAGCAGCGGCTGGCTGTTCAGCGTGTGCGCCTGGAACTCCTTGACGACCTTCTGCCGCGCGTCCTCGCGGCTGAGCCCGATGAACACGCGGGCGGCGCCGTGCGGCTCGAAGTCGGGCCAGCCGTGGTCCTTGGAGATCGACGCGTCCGGGGCCATCACATTGACGAGGTGCGCGCCGGCGGAGCAGTGCCGCTCGATGGTCTCGCGGTGCCGCAGGCCGAGGAGCCAGTCGTTGGGGTCGTGGGCCGGCGTGACCTTCAGGAAGCCGGTGGCCATCTTCGACTTGGGGTCGTTCTCGTCCCCGCCCAGCGAGACCGGGAGGACGACATAGTCGTCCTCGAGGATGGGGCAGACCCGCCCGACGAGGGGCAGCTCCACGAACAGCCCGCGCAGGGCCTCGGCCCGGGGGTCGCGCGGGTTGACGGCGACGGCCACATCGCCCAGATAGGTCTCGGGGCGGGTCGTGGCGACGGTGATCCAGGCCTCGTCGTCCTCGGGGTGCTGGTTCGCGCCGGGATACCCAAGCGCCTCGAGTTCACCCCAGGTGACGGGGTTGTGGTCGCCCGGCTCGGTCTTGTGCACAAGCGGGTAGCGGAGGTAGTAGAACGCGCCCTCGACCTCGCGCATCTCCACCTCGTCGTCGGACAGGGCGGTCTGCGTCGCGGGGTCCCAGTTCACCAGGCGCTTGCCGCGCTCGATCAGCCCTTCCCGGAACAGCAGGAAGAAGGCCTCTCGCACCGCGCGGGCGCAGACCTCGTCCATCGTGAACCGCTGACGGTCCCAGTCGCACGAGCACCCCATCGCCTTCAACTGGTCGGTGATGCGGGCCTCGTACTCGTCCTTCCACGACTGGACCTGGGCGACGAACCGCTCGCGGCCGTTCTGCCCCGCCCGCTCCATCGCCTTGTGCTCGGCGAGGGCGGGCTTGCCCTCGGCCTTGAGGCGCTTGTCGACGATGGTCTGCGTCGCGATGCCCGCGTGGTCGGTCCCCGGGAGCCAGAGCGTCTCGAACCCCTTCATCCGGTGCGCGCGGGCGAGCACATCCTGCAGGGTGTTGTTGAGCGCGTGCCCCAGGTGCAGCGCGGCGGTGACATTCGGGGGGGGGATCAGGATGCAGTAGGGGGGTGCCTCGCCCGAGAGGACCCGGGCCGGGTCGGCGTGGAACGCGTCGCTCTCGAGCCAGCGCTGCCAGACCGCGGGCTCGTGCTCGGCCGGGTCGTAGGTCTTGGAGAGCGTGAGATCGGGTTTTTCGGCCTGGGGTCGGTCGGGCATGGGGGCCTCATCTCCGGGTGGAACCGTGCAGTGTAAGACGCCGATGATTGGGGGATGAGGCGGAGACTGGTTTTCGCGGTCCTGATCGCGGTCCTGGCCCTGCTGGGCGCCGGCGCGGTGCTGGCGTGGCGGGCGGGCCGGGCGCCGCAGGCCGCGTCTGAGGCGACGCGGGACACCGCGGCGATCCTGGACGCCGCCGAGCAGTACCGCAGGCGGGGCGAGGCCGACAAAGCCGAGGCGGTCCTCCGCGCCGCGGTCGGTCAGAACCCGGGGGACGAGGCGGTCCGCGGGGCCTACGCGGAGGCGCTGCTCGCCCGCGGGGCGAGGGAGGAGTCGCTGGAGCAGTACGCCTGGCTGGTCGCCGAGGGATCTGCGTCCGCGTCGGCGGCGTTCCGGGCGGGCTCGCTCGCCGCGGCGCTGGGGCAGACGGACCGGGCGATCGCGTTTCACGAGCGGGCGGGCGCCCTCGACCCGGGCAACGCGGAGTACCCCGTGCACCTGGCGCAGGCCCAGATCGAGGCGGGACGGATCGAAGAGGCCAAGGCGAGCCTGGCCCGGGCGGCGGTGCTCGACGAGGGGCGGGCCCTGGTCTGGGGCATGCTCGCCGAGCTCGCGTTGCGGGAGAACAAACTCGAGATCGCGGCCCGGCACATCGCCCGGGCCCGGGCGATCGAGCCCGACACCCCCGCGTGGCGCGTCGTGGAGGCCCGGGTGCTGAAGCGCCGCGGCGAGCCGGAGCGGGCCCTTCTGGTGCTGTCCAGTCTGGGCGAGGCGGACCGATGGTCCGAGGGCGTGCTCGGGACGATGGCCGAGTGCCTGGGCATGCTGAGCAGGCCCGACGACGCCTGGGCCCTGTACGAGACCGCGATCCAACGCCGACCCGGCGAGCCCGCGCTGCGGCTCGAGGCGGCGCTCTGGGCCGAGCGGACCGGCCGGGTGGAGCGGGCGCTCGACCTGGCCCGCCAGGCCGCGATGATGGGCGAACGCCGGGCGGACGCGGTTGTTGAGCGGCTCGGCGGGTAACTTTGCCCGGGCTCAGCGTCGGGGGGTGTCGTCCTCGTCGGCCTCCCAGTCCTCCTCGTCGCCCGCCTCGTCGGGGTCGGCGGCGGTCCGGCGGGCAGATTCGGCCCACGCGTCCACCCCCGGGTAGCGGTCCCTACGCTCCGGGCGGTCGGCGTGGGTCCGCGCGAAGTGGGCAAACCCCGCGAGCACCAGCCCCAGCACCACCGCGACGCCGATGATGATCAGCACCACCAGCAGCAGGAACGCCCGCCCCACCTGCTGCTGAGGGTCGCCCGCGGCGAGGGTGAGCCAGAGCGTGTCCACGCGGCGAGTGTACCGCTCGGGGCCCGGGGCGGGCGCGGCGACCGCCTAAACTCCCGTTCCGGCCCCCGCCCGGCGGAACGCGGCGGGGCCGGGCCCATTGGACGAACCATGCACCTCGAAGCGCATCACAAGGTGATCGACGAACTCGGCGAGCGGATCCGCACGATCCGGGAGTCGCTGCGGTACGACGAGAAATCGGCCCGCCTGGCGTCGCTGGAAGAGCAGATCAACGCCGACGGGTTCTGGGATTCGCCCACCAAGGCCAAGCAGGTCGTGGCCGATCTCAAGCAGGTCAAGGCCCAGGTGATGCCCGTGCGGGAGGTCCTCGCGGACTTCGAGGACGCGACGCTCGCCTACGAGATGAGCCGGGAGGCGGGCGACCAGGACCTGCTCGCCGAGGCCGACGAGAAGCTCCACCGCCTCCTGGGGCAGATGGACCGGCTCGAGCTCCAGAGCCTGCTGAGCGGCAAGCACGACTTCCGGAACTGCTTCTTCACGATCTCCGCCGGCGACGGGGGCACGGAGGCCAACGACTGGGCCGAGATGCTCATGCGGATGTACCTCTACTACTTCGAGCAGATGGGCTGGAAGGTCGAGGAGGTCGAACTCAGCCACGCGAGCGAGGTGGGCATCGACTCGGTGACGCTGCTGATCAAGGGTGATTTCGCGTTCGGGTACCTCAACTGCGAGCGGGGCACGCACCGCCTGGCCCGGGTGAGCCCGTTCAACGCCCAGGGCAAGCGGCAGACCTCCTTCGCCACGGTGGAGGTCACCCCAGAGTTCGAGGAGACCAGCGTCGAGATCCCCGAGAACGACCTGGAGATCACCACCTTCGCCCGCTCCAGCGGGCCGGGCGGGCAGAATGTCAACAAGGTCGCTTCGGCGGTCCGCCTCGTGCACAAGCCCACCGGCATCATGGTGGTGGCGAGCACCTACCGCGAGCAGCCCCAGAACCGCCGCCAGGCCATGGCGATCCTCCAGGCCAAGCTCGAGCAGATGGCCGAGGAGAAGCGGCAGGCCGAGATCACCGAAGCCGCCGGCGGCAAACTCGAGCACCGTGGATGGGGCGCCCAGATCCGCTCCTATGTCCTCTACGACAACCGTGTGAAGGACCACCGCACCGGCTACGAGGCCAACCCGACCGCCGTGCTCAACGGCGATATCCACGGCTTCGTCGACGCGGAGCTCAAGCGCCGCCGCAACGAGGCCGGCTGAGCCCGGGCGATTGAACCGAATCTGAACCGTTCGCGCGCTGCCGACCCGGGTGGGCGGAAGTAGCATCGGGGGCCTTTCGAGGAGACCCCCATGCGTGTCACGCTCGCCACCGCTCTGACTGCCGCCGCGCTCGGGCCGGGGTCCGCCGCCCTGGCCGCCGACCCGTTCGACACGATCGCCTTCGGCTCGTGCGCCCGCGAGCGCGAGCCCCAGCCCATCTGGACCGAGATCATCGCGCACAAGCCCGACCTGTTCCTGTTCATCGGGGACAACCAGTACGCCGACTTCTGGGAGAAGGACGGGAAGATGGTCATGGAGCCCGTCCCGAACCCCGAGCGCATCCAGGAGGCGTACGACGCGCTCGCCGCCCAGCCGGGCTACCGGCGGATGCAGCGCACCTGCCCGATCATGGCGACCTGGGACGACCACGACTACGGCGCCAACGACTCGGGCCGCGACTTCGTCTTCCGCGACGAGAGCCAGGACCTCTTCCTCGATTTCTACGGCTTCGGCGACAACGCCCCCATCCGCGAGCAGGAAGGCATCTACCACAGCCGGGTCTTCACCGGCCCGGGCGGGGAGCGGGTGCAGGTCATCATGCTCGACACGCGCTACCACCGCGACCCGCTCGAGAGATCCACCGACGGCGTGAAGCGACCCGGGCCGTACGCGCCGACGAGCGACACGAGCAAGACGATCCTGGGCGAGGATCAGTGGGCGTGGCTTGAAGCCCAGCTCCGCGCCCCCGTGGAGGTCCGCATCATCGCCAGCAGCATCCAGATCGTCGCCGACGGGCACGGCTGGGAGACCTGGGGCAACTTCCCCCACGAGCGAAAGAGGCTGTACGACCTGATCGACCGCACGAACGCCCGCGGCGTGCTCGCGATCAGCGGCGACCGGCACCTGATGGAACTCTCCTGCGACCGCGACCGGGGCGCGCCCTACCCGTTCTGGGATTTCACGAGCAGCGGGCTGACGCAGAAGGCCCAGAAGATCGACGACCCCAACCCCCGGCGCGTCGGCCCGCTGCGTCGCGAGACCAACTTCGGCGTCATCCGGTTCGAGTGGGGCGAAACCCCCGCGCAGACGCAGATCCACCTCGAGGGGTTCGGCGACCAGGGGCAGATGCTCACGCGTCAGACGGTGTGGCTGGCGGATCTGTCGGAGGACTGAAAGCCGACGATCCACCCCTCTCGCCGGGCGATCATGGGCAGATCACGCGCGAGCGGATCGCTGTCCAGCAGCGCATCCCGCGTCGCGATGACCTGCCGCGCGTCCTTGATCGGATGATCGACACGGTCGGCGTCGAACAGGCTGGGCCAGATCTCCGCGATGACGACCGCGTCGGGTCGTCTCGACGCGCCCGGGCCGGTCTCGAAGGGCCAGAGCACCCCACGATCGCCGAGCGCGTCCAGCAGGCGGTAGACCGCGGGCAGGCCCAGCAGCGCCTGCCCGCCCACGGAGCCGGTCGTGTAGAGCTTCCACGCAGACTGGATCGCGAGCCGGCGCGTCTCGCGAACATGCCGTTCCACGGCGCGGTACTCGGGGACGGCGGCCATCACCCGCTTCGTCGGCAGCAGGGCATCGCCCGCGTACGAGCGGTTCGCCGGGCAGCCCCAGAACGGGCCGTGGGATTCCCCGAATCGCGCGGCGAGGGCCCGGTTCAACTCCGCGGCGACCTCGAAGCGGTTGTTCCGGTTCGCGTCGTCGTCGGTGATCCGTTCCGCGAGGAAGCGGCACAGGTCGCGACCGACGGGCAGGACCGGCGAGCCGTCGCGGGCGAGCGGGTAGCCCAGCGGGAAGTCGAAGCCGGCGAGGGCGGGGCCCGTGTGGGCGGTCAGCAGATCGCGCAGCCGGGCCTCGCAGGCCGCCCGGGTGCGGAAGTACTCGGGTGGGGGACGACGACCGCTAGGCTCGTCGTGAGAGGCCCACGCGAGCCAGCACGCGTCTGGGCTGGGTGCTGTCGGCTTTGGTTGCGACGCGGCCGACCAGTCCACCGCGACGACCACATCTGGGGCCAACCCCGGTTGGACGCGGTCCTCGCCCGGCTCAGTCCTCATCTCGGAACATCTTGAGCGGCCTCGGCCCGGGGCAGCAGCCCACCGCGCAGCCGCAGTCCCGGTCGGGTTTGGCCCTCCGCCGCGACTCGGGGGCGTCGCCCGCGTGCGCCACCAGCGAGCCCACGACGATCGTCGCGAAGCAGAGCACCGGCACGATCATCGGAAGGTGGACGCCCATGCGGGGCACCACGATGAAGAACACGATCGCGAGCAGCACGACGAGCACGAACGCGACGATGAGCCGGCGGGCGACCCGGCGGCCCTGCTCCTCGTAGCGGTTCGCCTCGTTCTCGGCCCGCAGCCGCAGCCGGGCTTGCTCGAGCAGGTCGTCCGGGGCGTCGTCGAGGGGGCGGGTCATCGCGGTTCAGGATACCCCCGGGGTGGGGGGCGACCAAGCCCCCTGTCACCGGGGCCGACGGCGCCCGGCCGGTTGGCCCGGCCCAAAACGCCGAACGCCGACCTCGTGGGCCGGCGTCGGAAAGCGGGTGATCGGATTCGAACCGACGACATTCACGTTGGCAACGTGACGCTCTACCACTGAGCTACACCCGCAGGGTGTCTGCCGATCGTCTCGGCAGGGGCAAATCTAGCCCACTCCCGTGCCCCCGTCAACGGATTCGGCCGGTCCGCCCCACCCCGGGGTTCGGCTGGAGGGGGCCCAGGCCCGATCACCCCCCGCGCCGGCTCATCTCGCCCCCCCGGGCCTGCTCGATCGCCCGGACAACCTGATCCGGGGTGTACGCGCTGGAGACCCAGGGCTCGGCCAGCCCGGGCCCATAAACCGCCAGCGTCGGGATGCCCGTGCGTCCCAAGGCCTCGAGCGCGGCCTCGCCCTCGGGGTTCTTGCCCGTCAGGTCGACTTTGACCATCACGGTGTCGTCGGCTTGGAGGAGCGAGCGCACGGGTTCTGTGCCCAGCACCGTCTTCTCGAGCACCTTGCAGTTGATGCACCACTCGGCGGTGAAGTCGAGCACCACCACCCGCCCGTCGGCGAGGGCCCGCGCCATCAGCGCCGGGGAGTAGTTGTTCCAGACGGTGGTAAGCAGTTCGCCCTCCTCCACCGCGTGCGCCATCGCCGCGAGCCGGGCCTCGTGCTCGTGGCGGGCGTCGTCGGTGAAGCGCGCGGCCACGACGAGCCCCAGCCCGGCGATGAGGGCGGCGAGCGCGGTGAACGCGACGCGGTTCGCGGGCTTGCGGGAGATCTGGAAGGTCTTGACAAATAGCCAGAGGCCCGCGCCCACGCCGAACAAGGCCGCGACCCAGATGTGCAGCAGCTTGGCGAGGTAGGGCTTCGAGGCGACGAGGGCGATCAGGCCCGACCCGATGAAGTACGCCGCCGCCGCGAGCAGGAGCAGCCCCATGATCTGCTTGATGAGCTCGCTGGCGGGCCCGGTGCGGGGCAGGCGGTCGACCAGCCCCGGGAAGACCGCCAGCAGGAGATAGGGCAGGGCCATCCCAACACCCATCGAGGTGAACAGCACAACGACGAAGACCGGGCCCTGGGTGATCGCCGCGGGGACCAGCGCCCCGGCGACGAACCCGAAGCAGGGCAGGCCGAGGACGGCGGTCATCACGCCGAAGACGAACGAGCCCCAGGCGGTGTCGGCCTTGGGGTTGACCATGTAGACCTTCTGCGGGAGCGTGATCTGGAAGAGGCCCATGAGCCCCAGGCTCATCAGGGCGATGACGAGCCCGATGCCCGTCGTCAGCCACCAGATCCCGAAGATCCGCGACGGGTCGGTGAAGCCCTGGAGCGTGAGCACCGGGACGGCCAGCGACGCCCAGAACGCGATGACGCCCAGCGCCATCCACAGACCCAGCATGAGCGCACGGACGCGGCTCTCGCCGGCGTGGCGGCTCAGGGTCAGCACCTTGATGGGGATGACCGGCAGGACGCAGGGCGTGAGGTTCAGCACCAACCCGCCGACCGCGCCGAGCAGGGCCAGCAGCGCCAGCCCGAGCGCGCCCCCGCCGGGGAGCGGCACGCCGAAGAACGACTGGCCCGCGGAGGGGGCCTCTGCGGCGGCCCCGGCGGGGTCCGGGGTCACCGGCTCGCCGGGCGTGCCGGACGGGGGAGTCGTGCCGCCGTCCCAGGCTGTCTGGAGGAGGGCGCGGTCGAAGCCGGCAAACAGGCCGGTGGTGGTTGCGGCGGCGGGGGCGGCCGAGTCGATCGCCACCGAGACCGTCAGGGCGACGGATTCGGGCAGCAGGCAGGTGGCGTCGTCGCAGGCCTGGTAGGAGACCTCGAAATCGAGCGTGGCGGTGGAGCCGGTGGCGAGTTCGCCGTGGGCGCGGAGGGGGACGAAGACCACGGTCCGGTCGGAGTAGACGAGGTACTGGACAGGTTTCCCGGTGAAACGGACCTCGACGGGGTGGGGTTCAGGCCACTGGATGGGCCCCAGGTCGAACCCCGGCGCGCGCACGCCGATCTCCGTGGGGATGGGGAAGAACCCCTCCATCTCCGGGGGCACAACCGGCTGGTTTGGGTTGGTGTGGAACTTGGGGGCGTGGTCGAGGACGATCGCGACGACCAGTTCGCCGCCCGGGGGGACGGCGGCGCGGTCCGGGGTAGCCGAGATCTCGACGGCGGGTGCTTCCTCGGCGAACCCCGATCCGAACGGGGACCCCAGCCCTGCGGGCTGCGCGGCGGCAGGCGGGGCGAGCCCGAGCGGCGCGAGCAGGGCCGCGACGAGGGCGAGTCTCAAGCAGGATCTTGGGGTCGTTGTGGGCATGTGGGTCGATTCCTCGTGAGGCTGGGGCCGGGCGGGTCCCGGCGGCAGGCAATCTCGGGAGCCGGTGTGATTGTTCCCCCCCGGGTGGGGCGGAGGCTGTTCGTGTCAAGGGCTGTCGGGGGGCGGGTCGATAACCCGGGGACGGTGTGGGTTGCTTGCGGGAGGCTCGGGCCCGATGGCTGATGTGCTTGACCAGGGAGATGTGGACGCCCTGCTTGCGGCGGTGGACTCGGGGGATCTTCCCCGGGAGGACAGCGCCGGGGTGATCTTCAGCCGGTCGCGGAAGGACGCGTCGACGACGGAGGTGAGGTCGTACGACTTCAAGCGTCCGGAGCGCGTGTCGAAGGACCAGATGCGCGCGCTGCAGACGCTGCACGAGGCGTTTGCGCGGAACTTCGGGGCGGCGTTGTCGGGGTTCCTGCGCGCGATCGTGGAGGTGCGCGTCGCGACCTGCGAGCAGATGACCTACGGGGATTTCATCAGCGGGCTGCCGAACCCGACGAGTTTCAACCTGATCAGCGCGGACGGGCTGCAGGGGCAGATCTGCCTGGAGATCAGCCCGCTGATCATCTACCCGATCATCGACCGCCTGCTCGGGGGGACAAGCCAGGAGCTGTTCATCCCGCAGCGGCCGATGACGCTGATCGAGACGCGGCTGATCGAGAATGTGACGCGGCGCGGGCTGGTGGCGTTGTCGGAGGCGTGGCAGAGCGTGCGTCAGCTGAGTTTCGCGGTGACGGCGACGGAGAGCAACCCGCAGCTGGTGCAGATCGTTCCCCCGAACGAGGTGGTGGTGGTGGTGGGGCTGGAGATGAAACTGGCCAACCGGGCGGGCACGATGAATTTGTGCATTCCGTACAATGTGATCGAGCCGGTGATGGCGGATCTGTCGACGCAGAATTGGTTTGCGGTCGGGTCGGACGCGAACTCGAAGGTGACCAAGGAGCGTCTGGTCGGGTCGGTGGAGCGGGCGACGGTGGGGGTGAGCGTGATCCTGGCGGAGACGACGATCACGATGCGTGATCTGGCGGGGTTGTCCGCAGGGGACCTGATCCTGACGGAAAAGCCCGCGGGGGCGCCGGTGGTGGTCTGCGTGGAGGGGCGCAAGAAGTTCCTGGCCGAGCCCGGGCAGTGCCGCCGGAACAAGGCGGTGCGGGTGGTCCGGGCGATGGGCCCGTCGGACCGGCTGTAGCGTGGATTGTGCGCGAGGGTGGGATTCGGGGGCGGTCCGGGGGCCGGGATTGGTCTGCCGGGGGGGAGGGTTCTACAGTTGCAGGCCCGGGCGGAGGTCGTCCGGGGACGGAGGTGTGCGGTGGGCACGGTGGTCGGCGATGTCCGGTAAGCGTGGGAGTCGGGTTGGCGCGTTCGACGCGCTCGCCTCTCTCGCGCGATCGTCCCCCGGGGTCCGGGTCAATCCGGGCGTTGGGGGTCGGGATCGCGGGGGTCAGATGATCTGACCCGGCGGTCCATCCCGGACCCGGGCGGCAAGAGCCGTCCTCGCCGACCGCGAGCCCGAACCGCTCGCGGTTCGTTTTTTTGCTCCGGCGTGGCCGGGGCGGTGCGTCGGTGGTAGGCGCGACAACTTGGCAATCAGCGGCCTTGCCGGACGAGGCGGGCGGAGGTTTGGGCAGTGAACACTTCTGAGATGATGCGGATCTTGGATTCGATCGCGCGGGACCGCAACATCGAGCGTGAGATCCTGATCCAGGATCTTGAGCAGGCGATGGTGTCGGCGGCGCGGAAGCACTACCAGACGCTGGACACGGAGGAGTTCGTCTGCACGATCGACCGTCTGACGGGCGAACTGGTGCTGACGCGTCACGGGGAGCCGATGGAGTTGTCCCCCGAGGCGTTGGGTCGGATCGCGGCGCAGACCTTCAAGCAGGTGATGATCCAGCGATTCCGGGACGACGAGCGGCAGAGCATCCTGGACGAGTTCAGCAAGCGTGTCGGGACGATCGTGACGGGGGCGGCGCAGCGGTACGACCACGGGGCGCTGATCGTGCAGGTGGACCGGGCCGAGGCGGTGATGCTGCGGAGCGAGCAGATCCCGGGCGAGCAGTTCGCGGCGGGTGACCGGGTGCGGGCGCTGGTGCTGGATGTGAAGGACATGGGGAGCCAGGTGAAGATCTACCTGAGCCGGGCGCACCCCGATTTCATCCGCCGGCTGTTCGAGGTCGAGGTTCCGGAGGTCGCGGAGCGGATCATCGAGGTGAAGGCGATGGCCCGGGAGGCGGGGTACCGGACGAAGATCGCGGTGAGTTCGATCGACAGCAAGGTGGACGCGGTCGGGGCGTGCGTGGGCGTGCGCGGGAGCCGGATCAAGAACATCGTGGACGAGTTGAACGGGGAGAAGATCGACATCGTGCGTTGGAACGAGTCGAGCCAGATCCTGATCCAGAACTCGCTGAAGCCCGCGGAGGTGCAGGAGATCAGCCTGTGCTTCGAGCTCGGGCGGGCGACGGTGGTGGTGCGGGACGACCAGTTGAGCCTCGCGATCGGCAAGCGCGGGCAGAATGTGCGTCTTGCCGCTCGGCTGACGGGGTGGGATGTGGACATCCTGACGCCCGAGGAGTTCAACAAGGGCCTAGAGGTCATGTCGGAGACGCTGCTGGCGGTGGAGGGGCTGACGGAGGAGAAGGTCGACCGGCTGGCGGCGCTGGGCATGGTGAGCGTGTTCGACATCGAGGAGGTGGGTCTCGATGTGCTGATGACCGAGCTGGAGGTCGACGAGGAGACGGGCGAGCGGATCATGGCGCTCGCGTCGGAGCGTGCGAAGGTCGTCGCCGAGCAGCAGCAGAAAGAGAAGGAAGAGGCGGAGGCGAGGCGCGCCGAGGAAGAGGCGGCGGCGCGTCGCCTGCTGGCGGGCGAGGGCGGGGAGATGGACGCGGACACGGCGGCGGCGGCGATTCTGTCGGCCGGCTCGCTGCTCGGGGGCGCGGAGAAGCCCTCTGGTCCCGCGCCGAGCGTCGAGGACGAGGCGAGGGCGGCGGACATCCTGGGGAACGGGCCGGTTTCGAACTGAGGACAGTGGATCGTGATCGAACGGGCCGCGTGGAGCGGTCGAGACGGAGGATCAGTTGGCCAAGCGCGTCTTTGAGATCGCCAAGGAACTCGGGGTGAAGTCGAAGTCCATCGTGGACAAGTGTGTCCACGAGGGGATCCCCGAGTCGATCATCAAGAACCACATGTCGACCGTCTCGGCGGGTCTGGAGGCGACGATCCGCGAGTGGTTCAGCGGCTCCGGCGACGAGAGCGCGACGGCGACAGCGGTCGAGACGAGCGAGAAGGTGGATCTCGAAGAGGTCCGCGTGGCCCAGCCGAGGCGGGCCAAGGCGAGGGCTGCTTCGTCGGACGAACCCTCGTCGGACTCGGGGACCTCGGCGACGATGACCGCGCCTCCTGTGATCGCGCCCCCTCCGGCGACGCGTGTGACCCCGGCCGAGGGCAAGCCTGCGGCGCCGGCGGCGAGCCCTGCCCCGGCGGGCGGGGAGGCCCCGGTGCCGCCGACCCGGCCTGTGGAGAGCGAGGCACGCCCCGCGGCGTCGGCGATCCCGGCGGCCCGGCCGGTGACGCCGGTGGCGCCGCCTCCCGCGGCCGCGCCCGTGTCGCCGCCTCGGATGAATGTGCCGGATCGGCCTCAGACGGTGCGTCCGGCGGGCCCGCAGTTGGAGAAGAAGGCGCCGGTGCGTCTTTCGGGCCCGAAGGTCGTTCGGGTGGAGGCGCCGGAGCGGATCGAGCCCCCGCGTCCGCGGCGTGCGCCCGGCGAGGGCGGCGGGTACGCGGGCCCGGCTTCACCCGGGGCGCCGTACGCGGGCGAGGGCGGGGGCGGCGGCGGCGACGCGGACCGTTCTCCGCGTCGTGGCGCGGGCAACAAGCGTCGCCGGGGCGACGGGGTGCCGACGCGTCGCCGCGGCGAGGCGGACATGGCGGGGGGGAGCACGGCGGGCTGGTCGGAGCAGGACCTGGCCGAGCGTGCGGCGAGGCTGAACCGCTCGGGCGGGTTCCTCAAGCAGCGGCGGCAGCAGGCGCGTCGCGAGCAGATGGACCGCCCGCTCACGCCGGCGGAGCGTGGGGGGAAGGTGGCCATCTCGGCGCCGTTCACGATCAAGGAGCTGTCGGCGACGACGGGCGTGAAGGCGGCGGACATCGTCAAGAAGCTGTTCATGCAGGGCGTGATGGCGTCGATCAACTCGGGGATCGATCCCGAGAAGGCCCAGGAGATCATGATCGAGTACGACATCGAACTCGAGGTGGTCGAGGCAAAGAGCGCCGAGCAGCAGGTGTCGGAGGCGTTCGAGCAGCGGACGGCGGTGGATGTCCGGGCGCGTGGGCCCGTGGTGACGATCCTGGGGCATGTCGACCACGGCAAGACGAGCCTGCTGGACCGGATCCGCAACGCGAATGTCGCGGCGGGCGAGGCGGGCGGGATCACGCAGGCGACGAGCGCCTTCCGCGTTCCGCTGACGATCGGGGACGAGGAGCGGGTGGTCGTGTTCATCGACACGCCCGGCCACGAGGCGTTCACCTCGATGCGTGCGCGCGGGGCGAATGTGACGGACATCGTGGTGCTGGTGGTGGCGGCGGACGACGGGGTGATGCCGCAGACGGTGGAGTCGATCAACCACGCGAAGGCGGCGGGTGTGCCGATCGTGGTGGCGTTGAACAAGATCGACAAGCCCGAGGCGACGGACTCGAACATCCAGCGGATCCTGGGTCAGCTGGCCGAGCGTGGCCTGAACCCGGTGGAGTGGGGCGGGGAGACGGAGGTCGTGCGTGTGAGCGCGACGAAGGGGATCGGGATCCAGGACCTGCTGGAGATCCTCGACCTTCAGGCGCAGGTGCTCGAGTTGACCGCGGACTTCGAGGGCGCGGCGCAGGGGTCGGTGATCGAGGCCCGCCCGGAGGAGGGCCGGGGCTCGGTCGCGAACATCCTGGTGCAGACTGGCAAGCTGAAGGTTGGGGACTTCGTGGTGATGGGCCGCGCGTTCGGGCGTGTGCGCGACATCACGGACGACCGGGGGAACAGGCTGCGTGAGACGACGCCCCCGATGCCGGTGCAGATCTCGGGCATCGACCTGCTGCCGGACGCGGGCGACAAGTTCTTCGTGGTGGACTCGTTGAAGAAGGCGGAGCAGGCGGCCGAGCAGCGTCGCCAGAAGGAGCGCCAGGAGCAGTTGGCGCAGCCGAAGATGACGCTGGATCGGATGTTCAGCCAGATGGCGGAGAAGGAGCTCAAGGAGATTCTGGTCGTCCTGAAGGCGGATGTGCAGGGCTCGGTGGATGTGCTCAAGCACGAGATCGAGAAGGTCTCGACGGACGAGATCAAGGTGCGGGTGCTCCACGCCGCGGTGGGTGGCATCACCGAGTCGGACATCCTGCTGGCCGAGGCGTCGCGGGCGGTGGTGATCGGGTTCAATGTCATCCCGTCGGGCAAGGCGAGGTCGACGGCGGAGGACAAGGGCGTCGAGATCCGGCCGTACAAGGTCATCTACGAGATCGTGGACGACATGAAGAAGGCGGCCGAGGGCCTGCTGGAGCCGGACCTGAAGATGGAGATCCTGGGGCACGCGGAGGTGCGTCAGGTCTTCAAGGTTTCGCGCGTCGGCTCGGTGGCGGGGTGCTACATCACGGACGGCGTGGTGCAGCGTGACGCGATGATCCGCGTGACGCGGAACGACATCGTGATCGAGAACGACCGGGTGCTCGAGCAGCTCAAGCGGTTCAAGGACGACGCAAAGGAGGTCCGCGCCGGGATGGAGTGCGGCATGAAGATCGTCGGGTACGACGACATCAAGGAGGGGGACATCCTCGAGTGCTACCGGACGGTGGAGGTGAAGCGGACGCTCTGAGAGCCGGGCTCGGGGGCACCCGGGCAAACCGGCGGGCCGGGTCGGCCGGGCCGCGGACGGGGCCCCGGCGCGTCGGTTCCCCGGGGTGTTCGGCTCGATTCGCGGCGTCGTCGGGCGGGTCTCCATGATCATCGGCGTGCTCCATTTCGAGCTCCTGGTTCACGGCGCCGAGTCGCTGAAGGACAAGCGGCGGGTGGTCAGGTCGGTCAAGGACCGGCTGCACCGCGAGCACCAGGCGGCGGTCGCGGAGGTGGGCTCGCTCGAGACGCTGAATGTGGCCTCGCTCGCGCTCGCGGTGGTGGGGACGGACGGCGCGGCGATCGGGGCAACGCTCGACCGGATCACGGAGAAGCTGCGGACCCTCCGGGACGCGGAGTTGGGCGGGGCGAGGCGTGAGCTCATCCGTCCCGGCCGCGGGGCCCCGTGCGAGGAGGCGCCGATCGACGAGGCGGTGCTCGCTCAGGAGTTGCTCGGGTACGCCGAGGATGAGGAGGAGGCGTCATGAACCGTCGGCATGAGCAGCGGGCGGCGACGATCCTGCGTGCGGTGCAGGAGACGATCAGCCGCGGGCTTTCCGACCCCCGGGTGCGTGGGCTGATCACGGTGACGGGGATCAGGCTGACGGACGACGATCGGATGGCGATCGTCTCGGTCTCGGTCCTGCCCGAGGAGCGGCAGGAGCTGACGCTGCACGGGCTGCAGGCGGCGGCGGCCCACATCCGGCGCGAGGTGGCGGAGCGGATCCGGATCCGCGAGATGCCGTCGCTGGAGTTCCGGGTCGACGAGAGCGTCAAGAAGCAGGCGGAGTTGCTCGCGGCGATCAACAAGGCGGCGGCCGAGCACCGGGACGAGCCGGTGGATAAGGGCGGGGAGCCGGCGAAGGATGACAGCGGTTCGGCGGAGGAGCGGGAGTAATCGCCTGTCCGGCGGAGGGGCCCACGCGTTGAAGCGCGACGACTTCGAGAGCAATGTGGGGTCGCTGCTGGACGATCTGGCGAAGCGGTACCCCGCCGAGTCGCTCGGGGCCGAGGACCCGCCGCCCCGGCCTGAGGACGACGCGCTGGTGCACGAGCTGGTGCGTTCGTTCCTGATGTGGGAGGCGCCTCGGGCGGGTGTCGCGGGGGCGATGGCGCGGGTGCGCGAGGCGGTGGTCGATTACAACGAGCTCCGGGTGTTCCTGCCGGAGGACATGGCCTCGCTGCTGGGGGCGCGCTACCCCCGGGCGCAGGAGCGGTGCCTGCGGTTGCGAGCGGCGTTGCGTGAGGTCTTCCGGCGGGAGAACGGGCTGACGCTCGCGCACCTGAGGGACGAGGCCAAGCGGGCGTCGCGGGCGTACCTGGACTCGCTGCCGGGGACGGTGGGGTTCGTGGCGGCGCGGGTGTCGCTGGTCTGCTGCGAGGCTCACGCGTTCCCGGTTGACGGGGTGCTGCAGGGGGTGCTCGAGAACGCGGGGGCTCTGGAGAAGGGCCTCGACGCCGACACCGCCTCGGGCAAGATGGAACGGCTGGTGCGGGCGAGCGATTCGCTGCTTGCGTACCGGCGGCTGGAGCGGCTCGTGCTCGACGGGCCCGCGGGGGGCCGCTCCAAGGGCGCGGCGAGGTCTCGTGCGGGGTCGGGCGCCAAGGCCGGCAAGCCGTGAGTCGCGGGCGGTTCCAGCGGGCGTGGGTCGCGGGCGCGGGGGTGGTCGCGCCGTTGCTTGTTGCGGGCTGCGGTTCTCCGGCCATTGAATCGGCGGATGGAAGCGGGGCGATCGCGCGGCTTGCGGCGTTGGCGGCGGAGCCTTCGCGGGGCGCCGGATCCACGGAGTTGATCGAGCCGCCCGATTCGTCGATCCGCGAGTTGGAGGGGTCGGACCCCCTTCGGGAGCTGGCGGACGCGTCGCTGGCGGAGGTGGTGCGCGGTTGGCCTGGGTCGGTCGTGGCCTCGGCGGATGATGGGGCGGGCGGCGGCGGGGGGGCGTCGATCTCGTCGGAGGCGCTGGGCCTGTACGCCGAGGCGAGGCAGTTGCAGGCCGACAGCGAGGCGACGCGGGCGATCGTGTTGCTCGAGCGGGCCGCGGAACTCGACCCACAAGAGCCCGCGGTGTGGCGGGCGCTCGGGATGTCGCGACGGCAGGCGGGGTATGAGGCGACCGCGGGCGCGGCGCTGGTCCGCGCAGCGGAGCTCGGGCTGGATGAGCCCGAGGCGCTGACGCTCGCGGGGTTGCACCTGCTTCGCCGCGGCGAGGCGGAGCGGGCGGCCGGCGTGCTGATCCGGGCGGTGAACGCGGACCCGCCGCACGCGGACCCGCTGGTCGGGCTCGTGGCGATGGCGCACCTCGGGGAGTCGCTGCTCGAGCTGGGGCGGGTGCGGGCGGGGAACGAGGCGCTCGAGGTGGGTCTTCGGCTGCCGGCGGCGGCGCGGGTGCCGACGAATGTCGGGGCCGAGGCCGGCGCGGTGCAGCGACGCCAGGGGGAGTTGTTGCGGCGGGTGGGCGACGGGTGGTGCCGGCTCGGGGAGTTCGACAGGGCGGCCTCGGCGTACGAGGAGTCGGCGCGGACGCCGACGGGCGACACGCCCGAGACCACGGCCCGTTGGCTGTACGCGCTGCGGCGGGCGGGGCGGCACGCGGCGGCGGCGGCGCTTATCGTCGAGGAGCTGCGGGCGGGCGCCCCGCTCGACGCGAGGACACTGAGTGCGATGCGGTCGCTCGCCGAGCGGCTCAATCCCCGTTCGCTGCTGGCGGACGCGGTGGGTGAGATCGAGGACGGCGGGTCGGCGACGCGGCGGGTTGATCTCGTGCTTGCGCGGGCGGCGGCGTTGCCGAGACGCCGGGCCCTCGCGCTGATCGATGACGCGATCGCCGTGGGCGCGGGGTCTCTCGGCCCTGCGCCGTGGGGTCGGCTGCTGGAGGCGAGGTTCGCGTCGGGGGATCGGGACCCGGTCGCGATGGTCGCGCTGGCGGAGGGGCTGGTCGAGCGATTCCCTTCGATGTCGGGGGCCGTGGTCGCGGCGTTGCACGCCGGGCTGGACCGGCCCGCGGAGGCGTGGGGGCTGATCGAGGGGCGGGAGATGTCCCCCGGGGTTCGGTTCCTGATGCTCGGTGAACTCGCGCTGCGGCTCGAGGACGCCGATCGGGTGGCCGAGGCGCTTCGCGGCTTGCCCCCGGGCGAGACCGGGGCCGAGGTTCTGGCGCTCTCGGCGGCGCTCGGCGCGGCGGCGGGGGATTGGGCACGGGTCGATGCGTCGGTCGCGTTGCTGCGGGCGACGGGGTCGGAGCGGTCGCTCCTGCGGGCGCTCGAGTCGGCGCAGCGGTTCGAGGCGGCGAGGCCGCTGGCCCGGGGGCTCGTGGAGGTGCCGGGCGCCTCGGTTGACGACCTCATGCACGGGTCGGCGATCCTGCATCTGCTGGGCGAGACCGACGGGGCCCGGGCGGCGCTCGAGCGGGCGATCGAGGCCGACCCCTTCGATGAGCGGGCGTACCGCGCGCTGCTGACCTTCCACGGCCCCAACGGGCCGAGGCCGGACGGGGAGCGCAGCGCGGAGATCGGTCGGCTGCTCCGCGAGCGTGTGTCCGGGGGTCGGCTGTTGCGGCAGGTGGTGATCGGCGAGATGCTGCGGCGGGGCCTGGTCGATGAGGCCGGCGAGCGGCTGGCGACGCTGTTCGAAGAAGATCCGGCGGACGAGCAGACGCTCGATGCGGTGCTGACCCGGTGGAGGAGCCTCGCGGCGGCCGACCGGCGTGATGAGATCGATCTCGACCCGGTGAAGAGGGCGGTCGGCGATCACCCCGCGTCTGATGCGGTGGTGCGGCTTCTCGCCGCGGGGCTGATTCTCCGCGCGATGCCGGCCGAGGCGTTGGCGGAGGTGGAGGCGTACGAGGCGCGGACGGGCTCGCGATCGCTCGAGCGACTTCGGGAGCAGGTGATCCGCGAGGGCCTCGGGGACACGGCGCGGGCGGACGCGCTGACGGCGGAGCGGCTCGCCCGATCGCCCCGTTCGATCGATCGCTCGCTGGAACTGGCGGAGTTCAGCACGCGTGCGTTCGACGGGGCGGCGGGGCCGGAGGGGGGCATCGAGGCCGTCGCGGCGGCGCTGCGCGGTGTTCCCGACGACGCGCGGCTGACCGACGCGCAGCGGGCGGTCGCGGCCGGGGTGGTGGCCCGTGTCGCGGGGCACCTGGCGGCGCGGCGTGAGCGGGTCGATCCGACGGCTCGGCAGTTCGGTCCCGTGTCCGAATCGGGGTTGGCGTGCCTCGGTTGGGCCTCGTCGCGCGGGGTGCCGATGGCGCCGGCGGTGCACGATCTCGGGCTGACCTTGCTCGCGGAGTCGAGGGCGGATCTCGGACGGATGGGCGAGGCGGCCCGTCGGGCGATGGAGGCGTACCCGGCGTCGAGCCGGGCGTTTGCGCGGCGTCTGACTGACCTGCTGCTGGGCGCCTCGCGGGCGGACGACGCGTTCGCGTGGGCGAGCGGGGCGTCGTTTGATGCGGACGGGGCGCTCCAGCCCGAGATGTTCGCGGAGTGGTTCCGGCTGGTGGTGCTCTCGGCCGAGCCGGCGCGGGGGCGGGCGATGCTGGACGCGCTGGTGGCGCGGGGGGGGCTGACCCCGGCGTGGGAGGCGGTGCGCCCGGACTCGGGTGATTGGGCGGAGCGGGAGCCGAGCGCGGCCGAGATGGCGTACCTGCTCGCGCAGTACGCCGGGGGCGCGTCCAACCGCGAGGCGACCTCGGGCTTTCTGCGGCTGGCGCTTGAATACGACGCCCGGCACCCGTGGGCGTGCAACGACCTGGGGTACACGCTGCTCGAGGAGGGCGGGTCGCTCGAGGAGGCCGAGCGGCTGGTCGAGATCGCGTTCGAGGCGATGCCGGACCGGGCGAACATCGTCGATTCGCTGGGGTGGGTGCGGTACCACCGTGGGGAGTTGGAGGACGAGACGAACCCCGAGACAGGCCTTGTGAAGCCGGGGGCGGTGACGCTGCTCTCGCGGGCTGCGTCGCTGGAGGGCACGGCCGACGACGGGGTGGTGCACGACCACCTCGGGGATGCGTTGCACAGGTCGGGGCGGCGGGAGGAGGCGGTCGAGGCGTGGCGCCGGGCGGCCCAGATGGCGAACGCGGCGTTGTCGCGCATGCGGGCGTCCGGGAACGCGGGGGGGGTACGATTCCGCGAGGTGCAGCGGCTCGCGGTGGATGCGGCGATGAAGATCAACGCGCTGGAGTTGGGCCAGGAGCCCGCGGTCTCGCCGCAGCGGGGCGTGGCGCCGTGAGCCCGCCGAGAGACAGGGCGTGAGCGAAGGAGACCCGGGGTATGGCCGGTCACAGCAAGTGGGCGAACATCAAGCACCGCAAGGCGGCGGTGGACAAGAAGCGCGGGAAGATCTGGTCGAAGGTGAGCCGCGCGATCATGGCGGCGGCGCGGACGGGTGGCGGTGACCCGACGAGCAACCTCGCGCTTCGCTACGCGATCGACGAGGCCCGGGCGGCGAACATGCCCAAGGACACGATCCAGCGGGCGATCGACAAGGGCTCGGGCGCGGGCGGGGGCGAGAACTTCGAGGAGATCACCTACGAGGGCTACGGGCCCGGGGGCGTGGCGATCTTCGTGGAGGCCCTGACCGACAACCGGACGCGGACGGCGGGCGAGGTCCGGATGATCTTCTCCAAGAAGGGGGGGAGCATCGGCAACCCGGGGTCGGTCGCGTTCATGTTTCAGTCGAAGGGGCAGATCTTCATCGACCCCGGCGCGACGACGGAGGAGGCCGTGATGAACGCGGCGCTGGAGGCGGGCGCCGAGGATGTTCAGGAGCCCGAGGGTGACGACGGGGTGTGGACGATCGTGACCGAGCCGGCGGCGTTCCTGGGCGTCAAGGAAGCGCTGGAGGCGGCGGGGATCCCGATCGCGGAGGCGGAGATCACCAAGGTCCCTGACAACACCGCGGCGGTCGAGGGCGAGGAGGCCCGCAAGCTGCTGGCGATCGTCGAGGCGCTTGAGGACCTCGACGATGTGCAGAAGGTGCACCACAACGCCGAGATTTCCGAGGCGGACCTCGAAGCGTTCGGTGGGTGATTCAGCCCCGGATCAGGGCGTGCCGGGCGGCGACGGCCGCGGCCTGGGGGTCGTCGAGCCCGCGCAGGTCGGTCACGATCGGGATCGTCGGGGTCAGCGTCGCGTGAAGGGCGAGCATCGCGGCGAGGTCGACGGTCCCGCGGCCCAGCGGGCGGCGTCCGGTGTCGTCGGCGTCGTTGAGCCTGAGTGAGCGGAGCGAGGACGCCGCCGCCGCGAACGACTGCTCGGGCGACTCGCCGCGCAGGACGATCCGCGCCGTATCCAATCCGGGAACCAGGCCGGGGTGAGATGGCCCGCCGGCTTCCTTTGGGGGGTTGGTGAAGCGTTCGGCGACGGCGCCGACGCCGTCGGCTCGGGCGGCGATCGCGGTGAGATTCTCATCAGAGAGACCGTCGGGCAGGGTGACCGAGACGATGGGGAGGCCGCCATCGATCAGCCCCGCGAGTTCCGAGGCGAGCGAGAGTGTGGCGGCGAGCGCGTCCATCGCCCGGTCGGCGTGGGCGGGGTCGGTGAAGTGAGCGGGGGGAATGCGGAGTTCGAGCCCGGTGAAGCCGAGCGAGTTGCGGCGGAGGGTGGCGGCGAGGTCGCGGCGGGCGGAGCGGTCGAGTTCCCGGGGTCGCATCCCCGGGGCGGTCGCGTCGAGGTGGAGCCCGCCGAAGCCCAGGGACGCGGCCCAGGCGAGGAGGGCGCGCGGGCCGGCGGCCCACGCCCCTTGGGATGGGTGGTTGTGCAGGCCCGCGATGGAGAGGCTCGCCGTCATGCGGGGATTGATAGGCCGGCGCCGGGCGGGCCGGGCGGGCGGGGGCACTAGGATCGGGCATGGCCACCTTGCACCCCGCGCAGCACCTCGGCCGGAAGATCTGCGAGACGGCGCACCTCGTGTTCGCCGGGCTCTGGCTCGGCTCCCTCGTGATGAGCGGGGCGACGGCGGGGATCCTGTTCACGACGATGCGGACGCTCGAGCCGTCCTTCGGCAAGTTCGCCGCCTACGCCGGCCCGCAGAGCGATCTCGGGGCGGGGTTCATCCAGAACCGCGTGTTCCTGTTCGGGGACATGATCCAGTTCGCCTGCGCGTCGGGCGTGCTGGCGTCGCTGGTCGCGATGATCGCGGTGTTCGGCCTGCCCCTGCGGCGGATCTCGACGGGCCTCCGCGTCGCGGCGGTGGGGGCCGCGATGCTGCTGGTGAGCTACAACCTGCTCGTGCTCGCCCCGCGGATGCAGCAGAACGCGGCGGAGTACTGGTCTGCGGCGGAGCAGGGCGCGATGGACCGCGCGGCGGTCTACTACGACGCGTTCCAGGCCGATCACCCGACGGCGCGGAATGTGCTGGGCGGGACCGCGCTCGCCGTCGCGCTGGTGCTGGCCGCGGGGGCGTGGAGCGCGGCCTCGGCGGGCGCCGCGGTCGGCCCGGGCAAACCGAAGCGGGTGGAGGAGCCGCTGCTTGCTCGCAACCCGGTGCGGGGCTCGGCGTGAGTGTGCGACGGGCCGGCAACCCGCGCGGGCTCGAGGATCTTCCGTTCGAAGTCCGCCGCGTGGCGGAAGCGGAGAAGCGGCGGGCCCGCCGCCTCGCGGCTGCGCTCGCGGAGTGTTACCCGGACGCCCACTGCGAGCTCGATTACAGCAGCCCCCACGAGTTGCTGGTGGCGACGATCCTGTCCGCGCAGACGACGGACGCCGCGGTGAACAAGGTGACGCCCGCCCTCTTCGAGCGGTTCCCGACGCCCGCCGATTACGCCGCCGCGTCGCCCGGTGCGATCGAGCCGTTCATCAGGTCGATCGGGCTGTTCCGCAACAAGGCGAAGGCGGTCCACGAGGCGATGGGCGCGCTGGTCGAGCGGTTCGGGGGCGAGGTGCCCCGCACGATGGAGGATCTTCTCACGCTGCGAGGGGTGGCGCGCAAGACGGCGAATGTCGTGCTGGGAAACTGCTTCGGGATCAACAACGGGTTCGTGGTGGACACGCACATCCAGCGGCTTGCGGTCCGGTTCGGGCTGGCCGAGCCCGGCGCGAACGCGCAGCAGGTCGAGCGGCGACTGGTCGCGCTCTTCCGGCGGGAGAAATGGTGCGACCTGAGCCACCAGATCATCTGGCACGGGCGGCGGGCCTGCCCCGCGCGGGGGGGATCGTGCGGCGAGCACCCGATCTGCTCGAAGTTCGGGGTGGCGTGCGAGAAGCGCGGTAAGGCCGACGCGGGCTGACCGCTCAGCCGCCCGAGGCGTCTGCGCCGGGCTCCTCCGCCGCCTTCTCCACCGCCGCCTTGAACTCCTCGATCACCGAGGTCGGCACGGTGTAGTCGTGCGGCTCCGCGACATTGACACGCACATCCTGGTAGATGAAGGCGTTGACCGTCTCGGCGTTGGCGAAGGTCTGTTCGAGGCGGGTCGGATAGAGCACGCCCCCGAAGTCCTTGTACTCGGCCAGGCGGAGCATCATCTCGCGCACCTTGCCGCCCGGGCCCAGGGTGGGCACGCGCGTGCCGACGAGCAGGCCCGACTGCTCGTCGAAGAAATGCATGTGGGGCCGGCCCGAGTGGGTCACCGCCTTGACCGCGATCACCGGCTTCCCGTCGGCCTTGGCCCGGCCCGCGGTGGTGAGCTCCTTGTATCGTTCCTTGTAATTCGCCTCGCCGTGGACATCGGCGGTGTCGAGCAGCTCGATGCGCTGCAGCCCGGCGAGCAGCGCGGGGGGCTTGTCCTGCAGGTTGATCCAGGTGTACTCCCCGTTGGCGTAGAGATCGAAGCGGAGCCCGGCGGGCTCGGCGACCTGCTGGTGGAACTTGCCGCCCTCCTCCCACCACATCTTGACATTGGCGCGGAACTCGAAGGGCTCGCCGACATAGAACCCCGTGACCTCGCGATTCTTGATCGCGAAGACCTTCTCCCGGCCTCCGATCGCCTCGATGTAACGCTCAAAGACGGCCTCAGCGGCGGGCAGGTCGCCCGCAGGCTGCTGGATGACCTCCGGGACCGCCGCGGACGGGGCGGCGGGGGTGGCCGCCAACGCCCCCTGAACGGGGCCCATCACGCCGACCAAGAGACCGCACAGGGCCGAAAGCCGGAGGACCTGACGCATCGCATGATCTCCCATTCGGTGAACGCACGGGATGCCGATTCGGGCGGTGGCGGGGCCGCCCCGGCGTCGCCGCGCCGATCTGAATACGCCCGCCGCGATTCGAACGCGGAACCTCAGGCTTCGGAGGCCTGCGCTCTATCCAGTTGAGCTACGGGCGCATCGCGGTTCGGGTTCAGTCCCTTGCCGACGAAGGACTCACTGTACGATTCTCGGGCCCGCATGGCAAACACCCCCGGCATATCCCCCAGCGTCTCCCCCGGGCCCCTTGCCCGGGGCGGCCCCGGGTCGGGCCTGGCCCCGCTCGCCGCGGTGCTGGCGTTCACCCTGCTCAACAGCCTCGGGACCGGGGCGGTGCAGAACGGGGTCTACTTTCTGCTCAAGTCCGCCTACGGCTACGGCCGGCTCGAAAACTACCGGTTCGGGCTGGTGCTCTACGGGGCCTATGTCGCCGGGGCGCTGGCGGCGGGGCCGGCCATCCGGCGGGCCGCGCGAACCCACGAAGGTCTCAACACGCGGGCGGTCCTGCTGGCGGTTGTGGTCGGGCAGGCGGCGTTCTCGCTGCTCCCGCGTGGCGTGGGGCTCATCGCGGGAGTGGACACCCCCCCCGAATGGACCATGTGGGCCGTGGCGATCGCGTACGGCGTGCTCAGCGGCGTGATGTGGCCCGTGGTCGAGAGCTACCTGAGCGGGGGGCGGAGCGGGCGTCGGCTCGCGTCGGCGACCGGGGTGTTCAATGTCGTCTGGTCCGGCGCGGTGCTGGCGTCGTTCTGGATGATGGCGCCGCTGGTCGAGTCCAGGCCGCTGGATGTCATCCTCGCCCTGGGGCTCGTGCAACTGGTGAGCGTCTCGTGTCTCTGGTTCCTTGCCCCCGAGCCCGGGCGGCACCTGGCCCACGACCACCACCCGCACCCGGCGTCCTGGGCCCGCCTCCTCGCGACTTTCCGGGTGCTGCTGCCGCTGAGTTACCTGGTCGCCGGCACGCTCAGCCCCTTGCTGCCGACAACGCTCGACCGGGCCGGGGTGGCGCTGGCGTGGGGGCCCCCGGCGGCGTCGGCGTGGCTGGCGGCGCGCGTGCTCGTCTTCTTCGCCTTCGAGCGGTGGCAAGGCTGGCACGGTCGCGCGTGGATGCCCCCGATAGCAGGCGTGCTGCTCCTCGCGGGCTTCGCGGGCGTGGTGCTGGCGCCCCGGCTCGGTCCGGCGGCCCTGCC